>ERZ779889.237-NODE-237-length-75633-cov-17.475906_pt1 | contig 75633 bp, 52 predicted proteins | sample MGYA00511030_ERZ779889 | MGnify/ENA primary metagenome ERZ779889 (study PRJEB29588, sample SAMEA2160616) | human gut metagenome | biome: human gut; feature: human-associated habitat; material: faeces | place: Denmark | collected 2008/2010 ... | reverse complement strand
GAGCGCGCGGAGCGCGAAAAAGCTGAGGCCGGCGCCCGGGCCGAAGCGGAAGCCCGTGAGCGCGCGCGCCGCGAGGCGGAAGAGAGGGAAAAACGGGAACGGCAACCTCTTCAGCCCCAGCCTCAACCTCAGCCCGTTCAACCTCAGCCCCAGACTGTAACTGACCCTTCGCGGCCTGCTCCGGCCACGCCGAAGGAGCAGGCGCAGCCGAAAATGTTCGACGAACCGGCGCCGCTCTTTGCTAATGCCGACTCCTTTGATGCGCAGCCCGATCTGTTTGGCGGCCGCACCGGCGATGATGAGGAGGACGATGATGAGGTGGTGATTCCCGCACCGGGCGATTTCTCCGACGGCCCTCTGAGCGAGATTCCCACCGCAGAACCCGACGATGCCGACGTGGCGCCGCTGTTCACCGCAACTGAGGATGCCGACGGTTTCAGTACTGAAGGACAGCCAGATCTCTATGACCCCACGGCCGATCTCTCGCATTTCCGTTTCCCCTCTGTCGAACTGCTTCATGAGCGCGCGTATTCGGATTCGAGCGTCGACGCCCGCGAGCTTGAGGAAAACAAACAGCATATAACCAAAACGCTCAGCGACTACGGCATAGCCATCTCGAAAATCGACGCTACCGTAGGCCCGACGGTTACCTTATACGAAATCATCCCCGCAGAGGGAGTAAGAATCGCCAAGATCAAGAGACTTGAGGACGATATAGCGCTGAGCCTCTCGGCTATCGGCATACGAATTATCGCGCCGATTCCCGGAAAGGGCACTATCGGTATCGAGGTGCCCAACAAGGATCCGCAGACGGTGTCGATGCGCTCGGTGCTCGAGTCGGAAGCCTTTGCCGCCGCAAAAGCCAAAATGGGCCTCCCGATGGCCATGGGCCGCACGATTTCCAACGAAGTGTTTGTGGCCGATCTCTGCAAGATGCCTCATCTGCTCGTGGCCGGTGCTACCGGCATGGGTAAGTCGGTGGGTCTCAACGCTATAATAGCGTCGCTGCTGTATACCCGCCACCCCTCTGAGCTGAAATTCGTGCTCGTAGACCCGAAAATGGTGGAATTCAGCCTCTATGCACGTCTCGAAAAACATTATCTGGCGAAACTCCCCGACGAGGAGGACGCCATAATTACCGACCCCTCGAAGGTGGTAGCCACGCTCAATTCGCTCTGCGTGGAGATGGACAACCGCTACAATCTGCTGCGCGATGCCGGATGCCGCAACCTCAAGGAGTATAACGACAAATTCGTTCACCGCCATCTCAACCCCGAAAAGGGACACAGGTTCATGCCTTATATCGTGGTGGTGGTCGACGAGTTCGCCGACCTCATAATGACCGCCGGCAAGGAAGTGGAGACACCTATCGCACGTCTGGCGCAGAAAGCCCGCGCCGTGGGCATGCACGTGATTCTCGCCACCCAGCGCCCGTCGACCAACGTGATTACCGGCATCATCAAGGCCAACTTCCCGGGCCGAATAGCTTTCCGCGTGTTCCAGATGGTCGACTCCCGCACCATCCTCGACCGTCCGGGCGCAAACCAGCTGATAGGCCGCGGCGACATGCTGTTCTCCAACAACGGCAAGCTCGACCGCGTGCAGTGCGCGTTTATCGACACCGACGAGGTGGAGGCCGTATGCAACGCCATAGGCTCGCAGGCCGGTTTCGGCCATGCCTACGAGCTTCCCGACTATATTCCCGAAGCAGACGCATCGGCAGCCGGCGGCAACACTTTCGGCGAGCGTGACCCCCTGTTCGACGAAGCCGCCCGCCTTGTGGTTCAGACCGACACAGCCTCTACATCCTCGCTTCAGCGCCGCTACTCCATCGGCTACAACCGCGCCGGAAAAATCATGGATCAGATGGAGGCGTGCGGAATCGTGGGGCCTGCCCAGGGCGGAAAACCGCGCCAGGTGCTCGTGGATATGATGACTCTCGAGAAGATTCTTGAAAACCGCTGATAAACATTCGTCTCTCCGCTTTTGTTTCTAAAAAATGAAGATGAAAAGAATTGTATTCGCACTTGTGGTGATGCTTTTCGCGCTTGCGGCCTCGGCTGCCGAAGGCGCCGGAGCGTTTCTCGACCGCGTTGCCGGGCGGCTTAAGTCTGCCCCCCGTCTGCTCGCGGCGTATGTGCTGACAACCGACGGTGTTTCGCAGAGCGGATACCTCACCGTGGAGGGCAACATGTTTGTGCTCGACTCTGGAGAACTCGCTTCGTGGTACGACGGCAAGACACAGTGGACCTACTCGGCGCAGACCGGCGAAACAACCGTCACCGAGCCCACCGCCGAGGAGGTGGCACAGGTGAACCCGTTTGCCATCATCGCCGCATTCCGCCGCAACTACAACGCCTCGTTTCTCCCCTCGGCATCAGGGGTTAAGAAAGTGAAACTTACGGCAAAAGCCCGCGGATCCGATATATCCACGGTCGTTGTCACAGTCAGCGAAAAGTCGCTTGATCCCTCGGAAATCGTGCTCACCATGGCCTCGAACCAGGTGATTCTCATTCGTATAAAATCGTTCCGCAACGTGGCGAAACTCCCTGCCTCCACCTTCCGCTACGATCCTAAAAGCTACCCCGGTGTGGAGGTGATCGACTTAAGATAACACAGAAAATTGATATTATGGAAGAAAAAAGCATCAGGACCCGCTGCCTGATAATCGGCTCGGGACCCGCAGGATATACAGCTGCAATCTATACTTCGCGCGCCAATCTCAATCCCGTTGTCTTCGAGGGCAACCAGCCCGGCGGACAGCTTACCATCACTACTGAAGTTGAGAATTTTCCCGGCTACCCGGGGGGCGTGACCGGCCCGCAGCTTATGGAGGACATCCGCAGCCAGGCTCTGAAATTCGGCGCCGATATCCGTCAGGGCGTCATCTCGGAAATCGATCTCTCGAAGCGGCCTTTCGTGGCGAAATCCGACGACGGCACCACGGTGGAGGCCGAGACGGTGATTATCTCCACCGGCGCCTCGGCCAAGTATCTCGGACTCGACGACGAGCAGAAATACAACGGCCTCGGAGTGTCGGCCTGCGCAACTTGCGACGGATTCTTCTACCGCAAGAAGAAAGTGGCGGTTGTGGGCGGCGGCGACACCGCGTGCGAAGAGGCGTTGTATCTGAGCAATCTCGCCAGCGAGGTCTACCTCATTGTGCGCCGCGACGTGCTCCGTGCCTCGAAGGTCATGCAGGCGAGGGTTTTCGAGAAAGAAAATATAAAGGTTTATTTCAATACCCAGACCCGCGGTCTCTACGGCGACGGTGTTCTCGAAGGTCTGCATCTTGTTGAAAGAAAGGGTACGCCCGACGAGGTGAATTTCGACCTTCCCGCCGACGGCTTCTTCCTCGCCATCGGCCACAAACCGAACACGGAGATTTTCCGCCCCCTGCTCGATGTCGACGAGACCGGATATGTAAAGGTTGAAGGCGATTCGACCCGCACTAACATTCCGGGCGTGTTTGCGGCCGGCGACGTGGCCGATCCCCACTACCGACAGGCCATTACGGCTGCCGGAATGGGCTGCAAGGCCGCGCTCGACGTGGAGCGCTTCCTCAACGAGCATCAGCTCTGATCAGAGCATAAGCTGAAAGAAAACATCATCGAGATACCGGCCGAATTTGTAGCCGGCGTCGCGCAATATGCCCGCCTGTCTGAACCCCAGACGGGCGAGCATTCTTTCGCACGGTTCGTTGCCGGCGGTTACGGTCGCTATGAGCGTGTGGGCGCCCGCGCGGCGGCACTCTTCTATCGTGGTTCTGAGCAGAGCGGTTCCTGTACCGCCGCCCGTGTGGCCGTGGCGGAGGTATTCGGTCAGCTCCCAGGTTGCGCCGTAAACCGGGTCAGGATGAAATGCGTGGGCGTAGCAGTATCCGGTAAGCAGCCCGTCGGAATTTTCATCTGTGAAAAAAGGATATTTTCCGACAACCGGCTCAAGGCGCTCCCTCATGTCGGCCTCCGTAAGGATGCGGTTTGAAAAAATTACTTCGCTCGTCTCAACGTAATGGTTGAAAATTTCCGCCATTTGGGCGGCGTCGCCGATGGTGCCTTTGCGGATCATTGGAATCAGGAGTTTTGCCGGTTTCCGGCGTCGGGTGTGCCGTTGTTTCTCCTCCGGCCGTTGTGACGGCGGCGATTGTTGCGGCGGGGTTGTCCGCTCTTTTCACTCTGGGCGCCCTCGGGAGCCGGTGTTTCGGTCTTTGCTGCGGGTTGCTGCCGTTTTCTGTCGCGCTGCGGACGGTCTTTTCTGCCTCCGCGATCAGAATTTCTGCCGTTGCTTCCGCGGGCCCCGCCCTTGCGGCGGCCGCCGCGCTCCGAGGGATTGTAGGCGGGAGCGTCGCCCAGTTCGGCGGGTATTTCGTTTTTCTTTATCTCGTAGCCGAGGAATTTCTCTATGCGGTGGAATTTCTCCTGCTCGGGACGGTTGACGAGCGTGATGGCTATGCCGTCGTCGCCGGCGCGGGCGGTGCGGCCTATGCGGTGTATGTAGTCCTCGGCCTCGCGGGGTACGTTGTAGTTCACCACCATGGCTATGTCTTCGATGTCGATGCCGCGGGCCAGAATGTCGGTCGCCACGAGAATGTCGATTTTGCCCGAGGCGAAATCGTGGATCACCTCCTCGCGCTTCTGCTGGTCGAGGTCGCTGTGCATTTCGGCGGCTTTATAGCGCATCTGTCGCAGTTCGCGGGTGAGATCCTTTACGGCGAGTTTGGAGGAGGCGAACACAATGACCCGCTTCGAGCCGCGGGTCTTGAAAATATGTTTCAGGATTGCGGTTTTCTGCCCGTCGTGACATACGTAGGCGCTTTGGTCGATTTTTTCCGTCGGACGCGATATGGCGATGCTCACTTCCACGGGGTCGGTGAGGATTTCGTCGGCGAGCCGGCGGGTCTTCTGGGGCATCGTGGCGGAGAAGAGAAGGGTCTGGCGGTCGGCGGGAAGGCGCTTCACTATCTGCATGATGTCGTCGTAGAAGCCCATGTCGAGCATGCGGTCAGCCTCGTCGAGGATGAAATACGACACCCGCGAGAGGTCAACGTAGCCCATCTGTATGTGGTCGAGCAGGCGTCCCGGGGTGGCGATCACCACGTCGGCGCCCATTTTAAGTCCGCGTTGCTGGCGGGTGAATTCGGCGCCGTCGGTGCCGCCGTAGATGGCGAGAGAACTTACAGGCAGAAAGTAGGCGAATCCTTCCATCTGGCGGTCGATCTGCTGCACGAGCTCGCGGGTCGGTGCCATGACTATGCAGTTGATGGCATCGTCGGGAAGATATCCGTCGGCGATGCTGTCGATCACCGGAAGAAGGTATGCGGCCGTCTTGCCCGTTCCGGTCTGGGCGCATGCCACAAGGTCGTTGCCTTTGAGTATTACGGGGATTGTCTGTTCCTGGATAGGGGTACATTCTTCAAACGACATCGCGTCGAGCGCGTCGAGTACATCATAGCTGAGATCAAGCTCTTCGAATTTCATTTTTCTGCGTCCTTTTTTAGCGGCAAATCTCCCGGCTCGGGAGAAGGGACTGCAAAGTTACTGAAAATCTGCGGGATTTCATGCTGTCCGGCACGAAAAAAGAGTAATTACTGCACTTTTACCTGGTCGATGTCGACTATCGAGTTGACGATGGCATAAATGGTAAGGCCGCTCACGGAGTGGATGTTGAGTTTGCGCGATATGTTCTTGCGGTGGGTGAGCACGGTGTTGACGGAGATGTTGAGTGTGTCGGCTATCTCTTTGTTTGTCTGGCCGCGTACGATGCAGCTGATTATCTCCTTTTCGCGATCCGAAACGTTGTCGGCCGTGCGCAGTGCCTCGCCCGGGTCGGTGCCCGCAGGGTCGGAATCTATCTCCTCCTCGAGGCGCATCACGGCGGGAACGAAGAGTTTGTCCTCCACCTCGCAGTGGCGCCGCAGGTCGGCCTCGCAGTTGAAAATGTCGAAAAGCACCGTGTTGAGCAGGTCGGCGGAGTCGGCCGGACGGTAGTATTTTATGATAATGTTCTTGAGCTCCTGGAGTTTTTTGTCGATTCCCACGTGGGAGCGTGCGAAACGCGCTATCTCGAAGTCGGGGCGTCGTTTGCCCTTGAGCAGGTCGTCGACGTAGGTGAAAATGTTGCGGTTCTCGTGCTGCATGTGGCGCCGCACCTCACCTATGTATTCGTCGTAGAATTTTATGATGAGGTATGAGATTTCGTTCACGTCGTTCTTGTTGCTGCACACAATCGCCTCGAGCAACTTGCGGCGGATGGCGGGAAGCTGAAAGTCGAGAAAATAGTTGTGGGCCTGTTTGAGGTAGGCGACGAGAGCTTCCACTGAAACTTTTGAAGCGAAATAATCGGCGGCGTCGGAGCCGTATTTTATGAAATTCGCCACGGCGAGAAAGGTCATCGGATCGACGCCGTTGCTTCCGCACACTTCCGCCACGCTGCTTTCTCCCACACCGAGGGGGATTCCGAACCGGCACATCATCTGGAGCAGCACGGGTTCGTCGCAGATGAGGTCGCACATCTTGCTCTTTTCGCTGTAATAGGCAGGCATAGATTCTCTTACTTTTTGAATTGCGCTGCAAAGGTAACATATATTAAAAAAAGCGGAAATCACCACTTTTGGGTATTTTAATAAAAATAGGTTAGAAAGTCGTTAAAAAACACTAACCACCGTCCGGAAGAATTTGCCGGAATTATGCGATTGCCGGGGAAAAGGGGCATTTCTAACTTTGCATCGTCAAAAAAACTCACAAAAATTCTTGCTATGTACAGATCAATATTGAGTGCTATGATTCTCTTTACAGCTGCCGCAGGGGCGGCAGCTGCGGAAGGCACCGATTCAACGGCAGCTTCGCGCCCCGCGGTGAAGCGTCTGAGCGTAGGCGGCTACGGCGAGGCGGTGATGACCCGGAACTTTTTCAGCGATAAGTATCTGCGCTATAATTCTCCCGAGAAATACAAGGATGAGAGCCACGGCAGGGTAGACCTTCCCCACGTGGTGATTTTCCTCGGCTACGATTTCGGCAAGGGATGGAGCATGGGCTCCGAGATCGAATTCGAACACGGCGGCACGGAGAGTGCCGTGGAAATCGAGGAGGAGGAAGCCGGCGAGTATGAGAGCGAGATTGAGCGCGGCGGCGAAGTAGCCCTCGAGCAGTTCTGGCTCCAGAAATCGTTTTCGCGCGGCCTGAACCTGAGGGTCGGCCATCAGGTGGTGCCGGTGGGTTTCACCAACACCCATCACCTTCCCAACGAATATTTCGGTGTATACCGTCCGCAGGGCGAGAACACCATTATGCCCTGCACCTGGCATGAGACCGGAATCACACTCTGGGGCAAGCTCGGCAAATGGCGCTACGAGGCCATGTTCATGCCGGGACTCGACAGCGAGCGTTTCGGCAGCAGCTCGTGGATTCACTACGGCTCGGCGTCGCCCTATGAGTTCAAAATCTCAAACTCCTACGCCGGTGCGCTGCGCATAGACAATTACTCGGTGCCGGGTCTTCGCATAGGTGTGAGCGGATACATAGGCAACAGCTTTCACAATACCCTCGCCGCCACCGACAGCGAGCAATATAAGAAGGTTCACGGCACCGTTGCGATAATATCGGCCGATTTCACGTATGATGCGCACAACATACTCGCCCGCGGCCATTACGATTACGGCCATCTTTCCGATGCGGCCGCAATCACCGAGTTCAACATGCACATGCGCAAGGACTCGCCCTCGAAGCAGCAGACCGTGGCGTCGGCCGCAATGGCCGCAGGAGTGGAGGCAGGCTATAATTTCTTCAGCCTTTCGGAATCGCTCACGGCCGCCGGTCAGAAGTTCTACCTCTTCGGTATGTGGGACTACTACGATTCGATGTATAAAGTGGAGAAAGGTCTCCGGGATCTGAAATGGACGGAGCGCAACACTATCTCCGTCGGTGTCAACTATTTCCCTATCCGCGATATAGTGGTGAAAGGGGAGTACTCGATAGGTCTGCTGAAAAAGCCGTTCAACAACGAGCCGTCCGTTTCGATAGGAATAGCCTACTCGGGATGGTTTATGTAAGAATAATTCAAAATCAAAATAAAATCAACAGAATATGAAACTTTACAAATCACTTGTCGCCGCCTCGATGGTGGTGATTTCCGCAGCGATGGTATCGTGCAGCGATGACAACGACAGCACCGGCGGCAACAATCCCGCAGGTCTGTCGGTGAAAGAGGAGGCGTTCAAAGCCGCCGCCCAGGACTATGTTGACCACACGGTGCTCCCCACTTATAAAGGTATGGCTGACGCCGCCATGGAACTTTACGACCTCTGCGAGACTATGCAGACAAAACACGCCGCCGGCACTCTCTCTACAGCCGACGTGACCGCCGCCGGCGAAGCCTGGAAGAAATCGCGCAAATACTGGGAGCTGAGCGAGGCTTTTCTTTTCGGTCCTGCCGGTGACCACAACATAGACCCCCATATCGACTCGTGGCCTCTCGACCGCACCGCAATGGACATTCTTCTGAACGACATCCGCTCGAACCGCCCCTGGACCATTGAGACCGCAGGCTACGGACTGCTCGGGTTCCACTCGATAGAGTATGTGCTCTTCGAACTGACAGCCGACGGCAACGCCTCGCGCCCCCACTCAACAGACTATACCGCACCTGAGCTGACCTACCTGGTGGCTGTGGCCGGCGATCTGCGCGACCAGTGCGTGTGTCTCGAAGCCTGCTGGGCAGGTACAGACAATGTTTCTCCTGCCAAGAAGGCCGTGCTCGAGGAGGCAGACCTCGATTATGGCGAAGAATACGGGTGGGAGATGAAGAATGCCCGTCAGAGCGGCTCGCGTTTCAAAACCTTCCAGGCAGTTGCCGAGGAGATTCTGAGCGGCTGCAGCGATATAGCCGACGAGGTCGGAAACACTAAAATCGGCCGTCCGAATCTCGGTACATCGGCCGAGGATCAGAACTACATCGAGTCGCCCTACAGCCTCAACTCCATAGAGGATTTCGCCGACAATATAATCTCAATCCGAAATTCCTACTGCGGTGCCGTGGCCGGCGACAAGTCGATTTCCGACTATGTGAAGAGCATCAACCCCGGACTCGACTCCAAAATGCGTCAGGCCATAGAGGATGCCATCACAGCAATCCGCGCTATTCCCGAGCCTTTCACAAAGACAGCCAAGGGTCCCGAGGCTGCCAACGCCATGAAGGTTGTAGGTACCGACCTGGTCGATGTTATCGACGAAGTTTATGCTGAAATCGTAAAATAAAACTGAAAAATCACGATAATGAAAAAAGCGATATTTTCGCTCATGTCGGGTGTTCTCCTTGTCTGGGGAACATCCGCTTGCAGCGATGATGACAAAATCACCGACAACACCGGAAACGAAGAGGAGTTGCCCGAATGGTATTATGCCGGCGGTCAGCTCGGAACATCGTATCTTGCCACGGCCAACGCTCTCGAGCAGCCGACGCCGGCGGTGGAGAACGCCGGAATGTATCAGTCGTTCAAAAACGGCGAGCAACTGTTTGAGAAACCCTTCATGAGCAACAATTCGGGCGTGCGCCACGGTCTCGGGCCGGTCTACATCCGCACCTCGTGCATCCACTGCCATCCGGGCTACGGCCACGGCAAGCGAGTGGAGGCCGGAAGTTTCAACACCAACGAGATAGGCAACGGCTGCCTGCTTGTGGTATACAATACATCGAACGAAAGCTACGTGTCGTGGCTGGCAGGCATGCCGCAGTCTCACGCCGTGGCTCCCTTCAAGGCCCCGCTTGACGAGAGCAAAATCAAGGTTGCCTGGCACACGCAGACCGACGGGTGGGGCAACAAGTTCCCCGACGGCGAGACCTACGAGCTTATATATCCTGAAGTTACGATGCCGCGCGACGCCATCTACGTAGTGCGTCAGGGCTACGACGGCGTGGGTGACTACGGTGTGAAACTCGAAAGCACAATCGGAATCTACGGCACCGGCCTGCTCGACGCCATAGACGACGCCGACCTCAAAGCCGAGTATGCCAAACAGGAGCGCGACGGATATATGCAGAACGGCCTGAATCCGGCCATGTTCAAGGACGGCGAATGGGTAAGCCAGTACAGCAACTCCCTTCAGGGCGACGGCACACTGTATCCACGCCGTTTCACCTACGCGCTTTCGCGCGGCCCGGTGCTTGACGCCGCCGGCGCCAACGCTATCTGGAACATCACCAACGTAACCCGCAGCGACCGCCGCTACCATTATCTCGACGGTGCCGGCACGTATGCCGAATATTCCTCGAAAGACCCCGATGTGCAGGCAGGATTCGATGCCTACATAGCCCAGGTCGACCCCAATAAGGAACACTCCGAATGGTGGAACGGAACGATGGAAAGCCGCATCAAATCGTATCTCACGGCCAAAGACCTCCCCGCAGAGATGAGTGACGAAGATTACACCGACCTGATGATATGGCACCGCGGCCTGGCAGTGCCGGCTGTCCGCGACATCGACAATCCGGAAGTGAGCCGCGGCAAGGAACTTTTTGCTGAAATCGGCTGCGCCTATTGCCACAAACCTTCCTGGACCACCGGCGACGATGTGGTGCGTGATCCGGCCAAATTCTTCAAAGGCAACGAGATGCCCCGCTATCCGCATCAGAAAATATGGCCTTATTCCGATATGGTGCAGCACAAGCTCTGCATGACCAACGACATCCGCACCGGCTGGTGCCGCACCACCCCGCTGTGGGGCCGCGGACTTCACCGCAAGGTTACAGGTTCGCGTTCGGACGACCGCCTGCACGACTGCCGCGCGCGCAACGAGATCGAGGCGATAATGTGGCACGGTGTGTCGACTCAGAGCGACGCCTACAGGACGGTAGAGAAATTCCGCGCGCTGCCGAAAGCCGACCGTGACGCGATCGTGACGTTTATAAACGCTATATGAAAATACTTTCGTTCGGACTCCTTGGAGTCCTGACCCTCATGCTGATGGCAGCCACCGTTGTCGAGAAAATCTCAGGCAGCGGGGTTGCCTCGGCTTTGCTTTATACCTCGCCGCTTACAGTTGCCATGTGGGTGGTAACGGCTGTATGTTCAGCCGGATACATAATAAAATGGCGGCGCAGGCTCACGTGGCAGGCACTGCTGCTTCATGGAGCTTTCATTGTGATACTCGCCGGGGCTGCCGTGACTCATTTTGCGGGGCAGCAGGGGAAAATCACTATCTCTGCGGGTGAGAATACAGACAGTTTCACGCTCGCAGACGGAACCGTGAAACAACTGCCTTTCAGCCTGCGGCTCAGGAGCGTGAGGATAGAGTGTTATCCCGGAACGCCGACGCCGGCCGACTACGTGAGCGAACTGACAGTCGACAACGGCAGCGGAGAGGAGGATGCTACAGTTTCGATGAACAACGTGCTCGACGTCAGGGGTTACCGCTTTTACGAAACGGCGATGGGGACGGATCATACGGTGCTGTCGGTGTCGCACGATCCGTGGGGAATCGGACTCACCTACGGCGGATATTTCCTTCTTCTGTTTGCCATGGTATCGTTCTTTTTCAGCCGTAAGACACGCTTTTTTGCGCTTGTGAAGGCGTTGGGGTGTGTGGTGTTGCTGACAGCAGCATCGCAGAGCGCAGCCGCCGGAACTACCGAGCTGCCCCAGACACTCCAGCGCGGACTGGCTAAAGATTTCGGCAGGATGCTCGTGATGCACAACGGGCGAGTATGTCCGGTATCGACGCTCGCACGCGATTTCTGCATAAAAATCACCGGCTCCGACAGTTATCGCGGACTCAGCGCCGAACAGGTCCTCACAGGGTGGATATTTTATTATCCCGACTGGAAAAACGAGCCGATGGTGAAGGTAAAGCCCTCAGTAGCGCGACAACTCGGCAAAGAAGGTAAATTTGTAGCTCTCAGCGATTTCTATTCTATAAATGGTTTTCGGCTCGACGAAGCATCAACAGACCGGAATGTGCGCGATGCCATTGAGAAAACCGCCCTAATAAGCTCGGTATGCACCGGCTCGGCGCTGAAAATCTATCCCCGCCGTCTGGACGACGGAAGTGCGGAGTGGTATTCATGGACCGATGATCTGCCTGACGAAACCGATGCCGACGACCGGCGTTTCATAATGGGAAGCATGGAATATTTCGCACGGGAGATAGCCCACGGACGAAATATTTCAGCCGATTCGGTGACAAAACGCATATCGGAATATCAGCTGCAGGTGCTCGGGTCAGGGTATGGGGAGGAATCGACGGCATATCGAGCAGAGATGCTGTACAACAAATACGGACGAACCCTTCCGATAGCCATAGCGGCCCTGACGGCAGGTCTCGTTACGTTCATTATTTTCTGTCGGAGAGTGTCGAAAGGGGGAGTGCTCCCGGGCAGGATAAGAATTGTATTTTTTGTGGTGAGCGTTATTATTTTTCTTTGTCTGACCGCGATAATAGGTCTGCGTGGAATTATAGCCGGGCAGATACCGTTGGGCAACGGCTACGAGACGATGCTCGCTATGGCGTGGGTAGCCCTTCTTGCGGGAATAGTGCTGGGCCGGCGTGTGGGGATACTTCAGCCGGCGTCGCTTATAACGGCCGGTCTGGCGCTGACAGTGGCGATGCTGAGCGAGAAGAATCCGCAGGTGAGTCATCTTATGCCGGTTCTGCAGTCGCCTCTTCTGAGTGTACACGTGATGGAGGTGATGCTTTCGTATGCGCTGCTTCTGTTTATGGCACTCAACTCTATTGCTGCGTTCATTGCCGGAGCGGAGAGCGAAGCTTCGCGGAGGCTTGCGGTTCTGAGCCGCGTGATGCTTTATCCGGCTTTGTTCCTCCTCGCCGCTGGCATCTTTACGGGAGCCGTATGGGCCAACCAGTCGTGGGGACGCTACTGGGGCTGGGATCCTAAGGAGACGTGGGCGCTGATAACCATGATAATCTATGCGCTGCCTATGCATACAGCGAGTTTTCCGGCACTGGCGCGGCCGAAAACGGTGCATGTTTATTTTCTGGCAGCGTTTCTGTCGGTGCTGATTACCTATTTCGGGGTGAATTTCTTCCTGTCGGGGCTACACAGCTATGCGTGAGCAGCCGTGGTGGCTGAAGAGCCTGGCTAACTGCGCATATCGTCCACCTGTTGCTCGGTGAGGCCGGTGGCAGCGCATATTGTCGCGGTGTCCATGCCAAGAGCAATCATCTTTGCCGCCACACCGGTCGTCGAGAGGAGTTTCCGGAATCTTGTCGAAGACATTTACGCGCACAAGATAGTATTCCGGGAACACTTCCCGGGGAAGATGCGGGACGATGACTCCTTCCTCCTTGGTGTTGACCAGAAGGTCATTACCGGTGTGGATACCCTTAAAACGGGTTTCGCCATGATATACATAATCGTCGCCCTGGCCGTTCACGTCCACGGTTAATAATCATTTTTACAGAAAAACGAATGCTTTCACATGTGTTTTTCGCGGTGGACGTGAAGAATCACGTCCGTACAATACGCTGGTTATCAGTGTATTGTTGGGCGGGTATATTACCTTCGGATTCATTAGATTCTATATCCGTGGTTTTTAATGAAAGAGCCGTGGGCATTTGAGCGTGGGGGGCGCCGGAGTGTGGCCGCTCGACCGAGCGGCCCTACGGTTTACCGGAGCCGGTTCGGCCTTGAAATCAGGCAAAAAGATGCTGCGAGATAACAAAATGCCGATAAATGTTTAAAATTTGCCTATTTTATGGTAAATTTGCAATCTTACATTTGCATTCTCACAGAAATTCAGAAATAAATCAACCGTAATCATGCACAAAATTTTACTGACAACGGCGATTTCGCTGATTGCCTTCTGGGCAGCCGGCGCGCCTACAGCCGATTTGCCGAAAAGATCCACCGGCATTCCTGCTAATCAAGTGATGCTGCAGAAGGCTTCGCCGGCAGGGGATCTCGCACTGCAGAGACCGAGACAGCTGTCGTCGGCCTTCGGAGTATACAGTTCTCCCATAAAACTACCCTCGGCGGGGCGCGCGGCGGACTCCGGCCCGCTTCCCGACCTTCACGGCAGTGTGATCTATGCCGACGGCTGGACTCAGCAAAACAACGCTATCGGAATGTATCGCATCGGCACTTCCGACGCTGTTCCGTTCGAACGCTGCGGCACGGCGCGAGTTGACGCCACTGCCGGCGGTGTGGCGATAGGCAACGACTACTATGCCTCATATTTCGTGGAGATGTATGGCTATTATTATGCCTATACCTCTAAGTTCGACATGACCACCTGGGAGGAAGATCTGAAATGGAACTATAGTTCCGATATGAAGATGATGTCGACCGGTGTGGTTTATGACCGTACCACCAAAAATGTGTACGGATGCTTCTACAACGACAGTAATACGGGGTTCGTTTTCGGCACGGCAGACTATGCTAATAAAAAACGCACCGTAATCAAGGCGCTCGACCGCATGTGGAGCGCGATAGCCATAACCCGCAAGGGCGCGCTCTATGCCATAGACAAACTCGGTGATCTTTATTCGGTCGACAAGACTACCGGCGCCATGACAGCCATAGGCAGCACCGGGCTGGTGGCCACAAATCCATCGTCGGCCTGCATCGATCCGCGCTCGGGGCGCTGCTTCTATGCCGTGATGCAGGGTACGGACGGTTCGCTCTACGAGATTGACCTTACTACGGCCCAGGCCACGCTTATTTATCATTTTCCGCTTAACCAGGAGGTTGTAGGCCTGTTCGTCCCCACTCCCGATGTAGAGGACAGCGCACCTGACACCGTAACTGACCTGACACTCTCGTTTGCCGACGGCTCGCTGAGCGGCACGGTGTCGTTCACCTGCCCCGCCACCACTTTCGAGGGAGAGCAGGGCGAAGGCTCCCTGACCTATATAATCGAGGCCAACGGCGCGACGGTAGCTACAGGTCAGGCAGCGTGGGGAGAGAAAGTCTCCAAAACTGTTACTTTCAGTGTGCCTGACAACTACAAATTCCGCGTCTATGCAACCAATGCCACGGGCAACGGGCCGGTGACTGAAGCAGAGATGTTTGTAGGCAACGACCTCCCGATGGCGCCCGAAGTGACCGCAACCATGGACAACGGCACGGTAAACCTTTCGTGGACACCGGTAACCGCCTCAGTGAACGGGGGATATATAGACCTGAATAATCTCAGCTATAACGTCACCCGTCTCCCCGACAACTTCAAGGTAGCGGAAGGTACGAAGCTCACCTCTGTCACAGACACGCCTCCGGCAGGCGGCACACTGACCGGTTACTGGTATACAGTGACCGCTTGCGACGGCGCCTACACCTCGGCGGAGAGCACCACACGCAAATTCTGGACCGGCTCGCTCATGCCCCCGTATTCCGTGGCTTTCAACAAGGAGGAAAATGGTGAGGCCTTCACCATAATTGACGCCAATAAGGACGGCAAAACCTGGGAATGGAGCCGTTACGACAATGCATACCGGTCAGTCTTCAACCGCGACGCCGATACCGACGACTGGTTCGTGACTCCGCCGCTGAAGCTTGAGAAGGGTAAGATGTACATGTTTACCGCCAAACTGCACACCTACTTAGGCAATCCTCTCCGTATGGAAATCCGCTGGGGCGAGGGCGATACTCCCGAGAAGCTGACTTCTCAGCTCATGGAGCCGCAGATCATCAGAAACCGCTACAGCGAGGATTATTCCTACTATCTTATTCCTGAGAAAGACGGCGTTTATTATGTGGGCATCCACGACATAACCTCCGCCGATTCGAGCTGGTTCCTCTTCGCCGACGGCATCACCGTGGGCGCCGGAGTCGAGGCAGTGATTCCCGACGCGGTGGAAAACTTCACGGTGACCCCCGATTTCAACGGCGGCAAGAGTGCCTCAGTTTCCATGACCGCACCCCGCAAGGCCGTGAACGGCACGGCCCTGGAGACGATTACCCGCGTTGACGTGCTGCGCGACGGCACCGTGGTGAAGACATTCTCCGCGCCCGCGCCCGGCTCGCAGCTTGAATTCACCGACCAGCCCGAGACTACGGGCTATCATAAATATGAAGCACTGGCCTACAACGCCGCCGGCGCCGGAAAGAAGAGCTCCCTTTCAGTATATGTCGGAGCCAACGAGCCCGCAGCGCCCGCATGGGCAAAAATAGCGGAGACCGACAAGCCCGGCGAAGTGACCGTTTCGTGGGAGCCGGTATCGACCGACAAGGACGGCAAACCTCTTAATCCCGAACTGGTTGAATACACCATCGTGGGAGCCGGCGACGGCGATGAAGCCGTGATTATAGCCGACAATATCAAGGGTTCGTCGCATACGTTCCAGGCGCTCAAAGCCAGCGAAAACCGCAGTTTCGTGGGCTATGGAGTGCGCGCACGCACCGATGGAGGTTACTCTCTGATGGCAATAACCGATATTATTCCAATCGGCACGCCGTATGCCGCTCCCTGGAGCGAATCGTTTGCCGGCGGTCAGGCTGCCTCATTGATACGCAGCGAGAACCGGGAGGGAATGTGGAGCATATATACCGATGAATCCGGAATACCCTCGCAGGACGGCGACAACGGCCTGGCGGCGATGTTCGGCGAATTCGCGGGAGCCGACGCCACCCTCTACACGGCCAAGATTTCCCTCGCGGGTCTCGACAATCCCGCTTTAGTGTTCTATACCTACAACATAGCGGGAGCTGACGCCGACAAGAACAGAATCGAGGTGTCGGTAAACGGCGGCGACGGTTTCGTGACGGAGAAACAGCTTACAGTATCCGACCTCGGAGAGGATAACGGCTGGTATCTCGCGGTGGTGCCTCTCGAGAAATATAAGGGCAAGGTGATTCAGTTCGCAATGCGCGGCATTACCGCCACACACAAGTTTACCCTTGCAGACAACATTCAGGTGACGTCGCTCAGCGCCCGTAATCTGCGTGTGGCCTCCATTGATGCACCGCTGACCGCGGTGCCCGACAAGGAATTCTTCGTTACTGTAAACGTGGAGAACTTCTCGACCGGGGAGGCCTCCGGCTACAGTGTGAAACTCTTCCGCAACGGAGAGCTGATCGGAACCGAGACACCCGATGCACTCGCTCCCGGCAGTACCGCGGTGGTGAAGTTCGCCCAGACTTTAGGCGTGGCCGACCCCGAGACTTCGGAATACCGCGCCGAAATTGAATATGCTGCCGATCAAAATGCCGACGACAATACGTCGGCAACGGAGACGGTGCGCCTGCTGCTTCCCGACCATCCAGTGCCCGCCAATCTCGCAGGCACGGCTACGGAAACGAACGTTACGCTGACATGGGACGCTCCCGATCTGACAACGGCGCTTCCCGACAGCAAGACAGAGGATTTCGAAGGATTCGAGTCTTGGTCGAAGACCGGTGCCGAAGGCTGGACATTCGTAGATGTCGACCGGTCGGGTGTAGGTCAGATCGGCAATTTCGAATTACCCGGCATCGGATATAACTCCCTTGTGAGCTGGTTTGTGACCGATGCCTCGCTTGAAGGCCTCCCGGCTGCGGGATTCGCCGCCTGCTCGGGCAGCAAATATCTCTCGACCCTCTTCTGTCTGCCCGACATGAGCGGGGAGCTGGCGGAATACATAGCCAACGATGACTGGGCCATTTCTCCGCAGCTCTACGGCGGTGCTCAGACAATCAGCCTTATGGCGCGCTCCATGAATCCTTCCGAGGCTCAGGAAAGCTTTGAGATTCTTGCCTCCACCACCGATTCGGATTCACCAGCCGACTTCACACTCGTGGAGCAGATAACGAATGTTCCCGGCACGTGGACCCAGTACAGATTCTACCTGCCCAAGGGCACAAAGCGGTTCGCTATCCGCTACAACCACACCTTCGGACTGTCGCTCGGTGTGGACGATGTAACCTTCATTCCCGCGGGCACGTCGAGTCTTGTGGTCGAGGGATACAACGTATACCGCGACGGCAAGCGGGTGAACACCACTCCGGTAAAGGAGACCACGTTTACCGACCCGATCAAACTGACCGATGAGGCCGAGTATGCCGTGACCGCCGTTTACGAGAACCGCGGGGAATCGCGACTGAGCGCGCCTCTGCGTCTGAAATATTCGGGCGTGACCGACATTGCGGCAGGCGGCAACGCTACAGTAAGCGCCGCGAAAGGCGCTATCCTCGTTGAGAACGCCGAAGGCATGACTGTAAGCGTTACCGACACTGCCGGCCGCGTAATCGCCCGGACAGAGGGTTCGGCCACGATTCCGGTTGCCCCAGGAGTCTATATCGTCAAAGTCGGTGCGACTGTAGTAAAGGTGCTCGTTCGCTGATATAACGTCATAAAGCGCAGGAATATCACCTCGCGATCTGACAAATGAAAAAGCAGCTCCGGCATTCCGCCGGAGCTGCTTTTATGTCAAAAATACTGGCTATTTTAGTTCTAATTCGATGTCCTCTATTGAAGGCAGCGAGCTCTTGAATTCGTCGGGAATGAATTTCGTGAGCTGAAATTCCGCTACCCCGATAGGTTGCGATGAGGATTCAAGGGCATATTGGGCAAGCACATTATCTTTATCCTTGCATATCAGCAATCCGATAGTGGGGTTATCCTGTTCGGTTTTCAGTATATGATTTACGGCAGTCATGTAGGTGCCGAGTTGCCCTACATCGCCGGCTCCGAATGTACCCGTCTTGACTTCGATAACACAATAGGTGTGCAATTTTATGTTATAAAACAGCAAATCAATGAATTGTTCGGTGTGTCCTACCTTAAGACGGTATTCTTCACCGACGTAAGCAAATCCGGAGCCAAGTTCGAGAAGAAAGCGGGAGATATTCGCCATCAAAGCTTTCTTCAGTTCCCGCTCTTTATAAGGCTCGGTCATTTCGGTAAAGTCGAAGATATACGGGTCTTTTGTCAGTTCCTGTGCAAGGTCGCTTTCAGGAGCCGGAAGCAGACGGGAGAAACTTGTCAACGCTTTGCCCTGGCGCAGATGCAGATTGGTGTCAATGAACGATTTCAGCACGTTTCTCGACCATCCTTCTTCGACAACCTTGTGAGCGTAGAACAGTGCGGTTTCCGGCTTGTCCGAAAATTTGTCTATAATAACGCGGTGGTGTCCCCAAGGGATTGCGAAAATCAAATCATCGATGGCATTGGAAGATTTTCCCGCAAGTTGTGGGAAATTTACATTCTTAGAATTGCCAACAAGTTGTGGGCAATTTGTAGAAGCTTCGCTATAAAGAAGATACATCTTTTTCATGTAATAGAGATTTTGCGGAGAGAACCCTTTTGCATCAGGTATTTCATCACGCAGATCCTGACTGAAGAATTTGAAGAATCTGCTGCCGTAAACATTCTCAGCATCACGTGCAACGATGTCACGCCCAAGCTGGCGCGGAAAGTTTTTCCGTTAAAAATTTTGAAATCGGGTGGGGATTGATTATATTTGCGGTGCACGGTGTGTGCGAGTCAATAACCTTAAAAACAACCTGCTATGAAGATACGCAGTTTCTTTACTTTTCTGATAATTACGGCGCTTACGGCTGCGGCGCAGAGCAAGCCGGAGATGGCGCACTACATTTTGCGGAATCTTCCCGGTGGGGAGGTGTACCGCAACGCTTTCTCGATGCTCGAGGCCGACGCCAAGGGCACGCCCGGCTGGCACGAGGCGCTGTTCGGCACGTGTAAGGCGATATATTCGCAGGACTCGATTCCCGACGATGACCTTTCGTTTGCCGAGCTGACGCTCGAGAGCCTCGCCTCGTCGGCTCAGACCTCCGACGAGCTGGTGTTCAATTCGTCGAGCATACTCGGCAACATCGCATTCAACGCCCGCGACTACAACTACCTCACGCAGAACATATCCCGCATGGAGCAGGCGGCCGGCAAGCTCGGCAATTCGGCTCAACTGCAGGCGCCAATCTCGAAATTGCGCGACCGCAAGGAGATGATAAAGGGCTACGAGGTGCCGTTCAGGGAGCGCCTCCAGGGCACCTGGGTCAGCGCGGAGGTAGACTATAAACGTGAGCCAACCACGTTTTTAGACATTATGGGTGACAGCATCCGCATCAACCCATATAAGGAATTTACTTATGTAGAATATGATAAGGAGGGAAATCTGAAGGAAAAATTCCGTCACCCGGAGTACGGTACGAAAGAAATAGTGGTGTTGCCCGAACAGCGGCAGGTGGCAGCCTTTTTCGGCTACAGTCAGCTCGACAAGGGCAATCCTATGCTCGCATCTGCCATCGCGGCAGCGAGCGAGCAGTGGTCGGGCGCCATGACGCGCTCTGCAGCATACCGCAACCGCAAGAATCCCTATTCGGTCGGGGCGAGCCTATCGTCGTTCACCTCGAGTGCGGTCGGGATGCTCGGCATGGCGCTTGCCGCATCGCTCTCGGAAACGGTTAAATACACGAAACTGAACAATATTTACCTTACGGAGATAGTGCCGGGCATACTGCGTATGGACAGGGAGTATGTTCTGATCAAGGAGAGTTCGCAGGAGGGACGCTCCGAGCACCATTATCCTCAGTCGGTTTACCTTTACAAGATAACAGCTGCCGACAGTCTTGCTTTTGCTCATTACAGCGACAAAAAGTACAAGCAACCTTACGAGAAAGATATGTGTGCGGTGCCTTTCGACGTGGAGAATGTCGATGCATATCTCAATGTGCTCAACAGTAATATGGCTGACTCCATCGCAAAACACCGTGAGGAGTTGGATAAAAGGTTCAAGTCGTTGAAATACTCCTACAATGAAGGTGAAAGAAGAGCGGCGGCGTATTCCAACTATTTTATGGGCGACAAGCTGGCGAAGGTGATACTGAAGCGACTTGCGGAAACTCCAGAGGGGCTGATTGACGACAGGACGCAACTCGAAATCTTCAGAGACGTAAGATACGGGCTGAACAACCAGGACGTATTCGACGATATGGTGAAAGTAGACGGCTTCGAAGGACGCGACAACGCCTGGTTTTCGGGCGTTTACAGCAATAAGTGCGACATTTCCTATTGGAACCGACCAAAAATGTTGCTTCAGCTCCTGACGATGGAAAGCAAGCTGCCGAACGGAGAACCGGTGTTCTGGCGTGCTGACATGGACAATGTTGCCGACGATTTGCAGAAGAACATCTATCCGGTCAATGGTGTGATGACCTGGGAGAAGAAGGGCAAGCAATACCGCTACGAGGGCGAGTTCCGCGACCGTAAGTTCCATGGCAACGGAAAGCTCACGGAGGACGGCGTGGTGGTTCACGAAGGCGAGTTTGAAAACGGTAAGCCGCTTGTATCGGCGGTCAAATAACAAGAAAGATGAGAAAACTGACAGCAATATTTGCAGCCCTGGTGCTGACGGCGGCGACGGCAGTGGCGCAGGTCAGGACGGGGCAGTATGACGACCCGAAGTCCTCCACCGGCACCCACAGTGACCTCGAGGTAGGCGTGGGCAACGGCGAGAATACCACGTTCAACAAGTTCCGGAAAGAGCACTGGAAAGATGTTAGAATCCCTGATCCGAAGCTTGCTGAAAAGAAAAAACTGCGCGACGAGGTGAAGAAAGTCCGCGAACGGAAATACGGCACCGACATCTCGGCGCCCAACGGACATAGGCGTCCGGCTAACAGTAAAAATGTAGGCGGAGCGTCGAATAACAGAGGCAGCGGCTACAAGACCCGGCGTCACGGCGGCTACGACCGCGAGCGCGACGAGCGCCTGAAGAACCGGGCGATGGAAAAGGCCGACAGGGATCACCAGCCGGTGCGCGACCTCTACGGCACGGTGCAGGGCGTGATCGCCGGTGATGCCGCCTTCGACACCCCGACCGACGGCGCCGCGATGGCAAAAGCGGCGAAGGATGGCTGCTCCGAAATGCCCGAGGCTCCGAAAGGTCCGAAAACCGACGTGCTCGGCGACATAGTGGATTTCAGCCAGCCGCAATATGATTACGAGGAGCTCCTGCGGCGGTTCGTCGCCGACCCCAACTCGCTCACAAAGGATGAATTGGATTTCCTCCGCCGCAAGATGGATGAGGATATCAAAGCCATGGAAGACGGCGAGTACGAGGAACTGGAAAAAGCAGTGAAAAACAATCAGAATAAGTAAGAACATACTCATTATGAAGCGAATTATAATAATGGCCCTGGCGGCTATGGTGTGGCTTGGAGCCATATCTGCCCGTGCGCAGCAGTCAATGAAAGCGGACTTCACCAACCTCGAGTGGGTGAAGGCGCAGATTATCCTGCTCAAAAAGCAGGGGTTTGTAATTACGCCAAAGGATGCCGAGAATTTCAGGAAACTCGATGAGTTTATGGCGAAAATCGACCCCGGGAATCCAGGCAGATCATCGGCGGAACTGGCGCGCCAACTCGGAAGCCCGAGTTTACCGGTTCTGATTTCGCGTTATATTGACGTAAAAAAAGACAAACTTTCGGGGGAGAAACTGTTTGCCCTCACCGCCGCGATGTTCGGCGAGGACGGCGCCGCAAAGCTGAAAGGCTTCGACGCCGAGGCTTTTTACCGTCGCAACGACTCTGCGCAGATGAAGATTCTCGCGGACGCCGGACGGAAGGAGCAGAAGCGTATGGAGGCGGTGATCGTGAAGCAGGAAGAGGTGAAGAAGAAAATCTCTGACCTCGAGACTGCCCGGGGCGCCCTGACCCAGGCTGTCACCGCCGACGGAAAATTCCCGATTAAAGACGTCAGCGAATTTTTCAGCCAGGATGCTCCGCATTATGTCAACCAGGCGCGGCAGAATGGTACCTACACCGATGCCGCCGCCCATAATTTCTACGGAGCCTATTACGGGGCGAAAAACACTTATGAGGCCAACGCTCCGGTGATTGAGGCGAACAAGGACGTGTCGCCCGCTCGCCTTAAAGCCCTCAGAGCGGGTCTGAAGCAGTTAGGCGCATGTATCGATTGTTAGACATTTGACTATGAAAAGAATACTGTTTCCGATATTGCTGCTGGCGGTACTTGCGCCGGCTGTTTCCGCCCAGACCGAGGCGGAGATGGAGGAACTGCGTCAGCAGGTGCTCTATTACAAGAAATGCTTCCCGAAGAAATCGATTCTCGCCACTGAGTCCACCAACTTTATTCTCGGCAGCGGCAAGATCATACCTGTGAAGATTCGCTCCGACTTCGGTGCGGTGAACTTCGTGCAGGCCGACGGCGGCCTGAAAAAAGAGATTTTTGTCCTCGGCGACAGCGGCGACGACTATATCAACCGCAACATAGAGGATATTTTCGACGATTATGCCGACTGCTCCCCGGCTTTCCACATCGTGGCTCACGGCATTGCCGACCCCGGCGGCTCCACACAGACCGTGAGGATGGGCGGACGGGATCTGACCGCCGGTGAAGTCGCCGAAATGATAATCAAGCAGCTCGAAGGCTATCATCACGTGCTGAATGCCGAAGAACGTCCCTTCCCGGTGGTGATACATTCGTGCAACACCGGCAAGGGTGACAACTCCTTCGCCGGCCAGCTTTCCGAGCGTCTTTCAAAGGAGATTCTCGACGTCAGGGTGGTGGCTCCGTCGGGCGTAGTCTATTCCGAGCGTTCAACCGTGCGCGACATGAACACCGGCTCGAGCCGCACGGTCTACACCGAGAAAGTGGCAGGCGAGAGCGGCTTCACTTCCGGTTCCGGCGCCGGCACATGGGACGTGTTCACCAACGGCAGGCGCTCCCGCGGTACCACCGACTACAAGACCACGGTGAAAGGTCTCAGGTAAGTTCTCTTTCGTTAATTTTTGTAAATTATGCGCCTGCAAGGTTGATTTTGCGGGCGTGAGGCGTTATATTTGCAAAAGAACCAAATTTTGCAATAATGAGACGAGTCGCTACAATCCTCATGCTTCTGCTGGTAATGGCAGCAACCTCAACGGCGAAAGCGCAGTGGCGCTACGGACTTCAGTTAGGCGGAGATTTCGCCAATGCTTCGCTGAGTCGTGCCGAGGGTTATAAGATGGTGAACCGCAGTGGTTTCCGCGGAGGCGTCACCTTTGAGTATCAGATGCCTACCAACGGGCTGGCGTTTGACGGCTCGCTGCTGTATACGCGCTACAACGCCCGGCTGAGCTATGAAGGAGGCAAGGCGTTTTCCTACGGCAGAGACTTCCTGGAAGCGGCCGTAAACATCAAACACAAATTTTTTCTCAGCTCAACGCGCAAACTTGTGGCTCCGCTAATCTATACGGGGCCGTCGCTCATGATAGGGCTCGACCGCAAGGATGGCCCGCTGCGGCAGTACAGGCTGCTGCCGTGCTGGAACGTGGGCGCGGGCATCGACATCGTGAACTTCATCCAGATTACCGCGGGCTACAGTTTCGGACTTGGCAACAGCGTGGATCGTTTCACCGGCGCAGAGGATGCGCGGCTGTATACCGACGGCATACACGTTTCGGCGGTGATTCTGTTTGATTTTTAGCCGGTTATTTCAGCAGTCCGGATACAAACACGAATGCGATACAGAGGGGAACCACAAAGCGCAGGCAGAAAATGACGGCGCCTACCATCCACGGACGCACGCCGCGGGCACCGGAAGTGAGTTCGCGGTTCACCACCGAACGTTTCAGCACCCATCCGACGAAAATCGAGATGATCATGCCGCCGAGGGGCAGCAGGATGTTGGAAGAGACATAGTCGAACAGGTTGAAAACCGTCATGCCGAACACCTTGAAGTCCGACAGGACGCCGAACGAGAGAGCGCAGACCGAGCCGAGGAGCATGGCGAGCCCTATGTTGACGGCTGTTGCCTTGCGGCGCGACATGCCGAACTCGTCGGTCAGGTAGGCGATTGAAATTTCGCTCATTGAGATGGTTGAGGAGAGCGAGGCGAGGAAGAGGAGAATGAAGAAGAGCACTGACCAGATCATGGAGCCGGGCAGCTGGAGAAAAATGGAGGGGAGAATTTCGAACACGAGTTTAGGCCCTGCCGAAGGTTCCATTCCGAACGTGAAGACCGCGGGAAAGATTATTATGCCGGCGAGGATGGCCACGAGAGTGTCGAGCGACGCCATTATGCCGGCGGTTTTCAGCAGCGGAGTGTCGCGCTTGAAATAGCTCGAGTAGGTTATCATGCATCCGAGTCCGAGACTGAGCGAGAAAAACGCCTGTCCCATGGCTCCGAGCATCACCTCGGGGGTGACCTTCGAGAAATCGGGTTTGAACAGGAATTCCAGGCCTTCGCGTGCGCCGGGCATGAAGAGCGAGTTGATGCAGAAAATGAGGAGAATTAGGAAAAAGACCGGCATGAGGAGGTTCGACATCCGCTCGATGCCTTTCTGTACGCCGCGCACGAGGATGAAGTAGTTGATTAGCAGGAAAATGAGCGTCCACATAAGCGGGCGCCAGTTGGACACGGCAAAGGCGTCGAACCGGTTGTGGAGGCCGTCGACAGTGGCTGTGCCGCCGAACCCGGTAAAAGACTGGCAGATGTATTCGAGAGTCCATCCCGCCACTACGGAGTAGAAGCTCAGAATGAGCATCGATGCTAACAGGCCCGAGTAGCCGACAATGCCCCAGGGCTTTCCCGGAGCGAGTTTGCGGAAAGCGCCGCGGACGTTCAGGCCCGTGTGGCGCCCGATTATGAATTCTGCGGCAACGAGCGGAATCCCTACCACGAAGATGAAAAAGAGGTCGATTAGCAGGAATGCTCCTCCGCCGTGAACGCCGGCTTCGAACGGGAATCTCCATATATTGCCCAGTCCGACGGCCGAGCCGACGGTGGTGGCGATAACGCCGAGACGGGTGGCGAACTGTGCGCGGTTTTCAGACATAGGTTGTAGATTTTCTTACAAAATGCAAAGATATGAATAATAATTTGGAATGAATGATATAAAATCGGTAAAAAACGTAACAGAATGTTTAGGAAACAGCGAAATTAAATATATAAAATATATAACATTATAAAACAAAGGAATTTTATTCGTAACTTTGTAGCGGAAAAAACGTTATAAAGATAACCATTAAAACAAGTATCATAAGGTCAAACAGAGAGTAGATGAGAAAGTGGCGAATTGAAGACAGTTCGGAACTGTATAATATCAACGGCTGGGGAAGGAAGTACTTCTCCATCAACGAAAAGGGTCACGTAGAGGTAACACCGCGCGAGGGTTATGCATCAGTGGATCTTCGCGACGTGATGGACGAGCTTCAGATAAAGGACGTGCAGGCGCCCGTGCTTCTGAGGTTTCCCGATATTCTCGATAACCGCATCGAGAAAATTTCGAACTGTTTCGCCATGGCGTCGGAACAGTACAACTACAAGGCGAAGAACTATTGCATCTATCCTATAAAGGTTAACCAGATGAGGCCTGTGGTGGAGGAAATAGTGAGCCACGGCAACAAATTCAATATCGGTCTCGAAGCAGGATCGAAACCTGAACTCCACGCCGTGCTCGCCACTGACATATCCGAAAACTCGCTCATAATCTGCAACGGCTACAAGGACGCCAACTACATAGAGCTCGCGCTGCTCGCCCAGAAGATGGGCCGGCGGATCTATCTGGTGGTGGAGAAAATCAACGAGCTCAAGACCATAGCCGAAGTGGCGCGCCGCCTCGGCATAGAGCCTAATGTGGGTATCCGCATCAAACTCGCTTCGTCGGGTTCCGGCAAATGGGAGATGAGCGGCGGCGACCAGTCGAAATTCGGACTGAATTCGTCGGAACTGCTCAAGGCCATCGACTATATGAAGAAAAACGGGCTGATGAACTGTCTGAAACTCATACATTTCCATATAGGCAGCCAGATTACGAAAATACGACGCATAAAGAACGCCATCCGCGAGGCCACGCAATTCTACGTGCAACTCTCGCGCCTCGGTTTCGATATCGAGTTCATGGACATAGGGGGTGGTCTCGGCGTTGACTACGACGGCACCCGCAGCTCATCGTCGGAAAGTTCCATGAACTATTCGATTCAGGAGTATGCCAACGATGCCATATCGGCGATAGTCGACGCCTGCGAGAAAAACGGCCTCAAGCAGCCCAATATCATAAACGAGAGCGGTCGTTCGCTTACAGCCCACCACTCGGTGCTCATTCTCGAGGTGCTCGAAACCACGTCGCTCCCGGAGTGGAACGACAGCCGGGAGATTCCGGACGACGCCCATGAGCTCGCCCGCGAGCTTTATGCCATCTGGGACAATCTTGACCAGAACAATCTCTTTGAGAACTGGCACGATGCCCTGCAGATCCGCGAGGAGTCGCTCGACCTCTTCAATCTCGGCCTTCTCGACCTCAACACCCGCGCCCAGATAGAGCAGCTCTTCTGGTCGATAGCGCGCGAGGTGGGTGACTTCGCCAATGCAATGAAGCACGCCCCCGAGGAGCTGCGCAAGGTATCGAAGATGGTGCCCGACAAGTATTTCTGCAACTTCTCGCTGTTTCAGTCGCTGCCCGATTCGTGGGCGATTGACCAGATATTCCCCATCATCCCCATATCGAGACTCGACGAAAAACCGACCCGTACGTGTACGATCCAGGATATTACCTGCGACAGCGACGGAAAGATAAGCAACTATATCTCAATTCACGGAGGCACTGCAAGCTCGCTGCCGGTTCACTCCGTGAAGTCCGGCGAGCCGTACTACATCGGCGTGTTCCTCGTGGGTGCATATCAGGAAATCTTAGGCGACATGCACAATCTTTTCGGCGATACCAACGCCGTGCATATCTCTGTAAACAAGGACAGCTACGAGATTGAGCGGGTGATCGACGGCGAGACGGTGGCCGATGTGCTCGACTACGTGCAGTACAACCCGAAGAAACTCGTGCGCAACGTGGAGGCGTGGGTCACCTCATCCATGAAGGCGGGAAAAATCTCGCCCGAAGAGGGCAGGGAGTTCCTGAGTATGTATCGCTCGGGGCTCTACGGCTATACATATATAGAAAAGGAATAGGAGATGCGCTACTTCATGCGTCTCGCATACCGCGGTGCGCCGTTCCACGGCTGGCAGTCGCAGCCCGGAGAGGTGACGGTGCAGTCAACGCTCGAGGCGGCGCTCTCTACGGTCATCCGTCAGCCGGTGAAGATAACGGGGGCGGGGCGAACCGACACGGGCGTCAATGCCCGCATGATGACCGCACACTTCGATCTGGAGAAGCCGATTACGGATAACGCGGCGGTTGTGCGCGGCGTCAACTCGCTCGTGGGCAAGGATATCGCCGTATATGAGATACGCGAAACTGCACCCGACTGGCATGCCCGGTTCGATGCGAAATCGCGTACATACCATTATTACGCCGTTCCGGAGAAGTCGCCTTTCTTCTACCCGCTGAGCTGGAAGGCTCCGGCGGGACTCGACTACGGGGCGATGAACCGCGCGGCGGAGATATTGCTGGAAACGGAGGATTTCACCTCTTTCTCCAAACTGCACACCGACACGAAGACAAATATCTGCCACGTCACCCACGCACGCTGGCACGAGGTGGAGGCGGTGCCCGGGGCAATGGTGTTCGTCATCACCGCCGACCGGTTTCTGCGCAATATGGTGCGCGCCGTGGTTGGCACCCTCGTGGAGGTTGGGCGCGGCAAGATGAGCATAGAGCAGTTCCGCCGTGTGGTGGAGGCACGCAACCGCTGCGCCGCCGGCACTTCCATGCCCCCGCAGGCCCTCTTCCTGTGGGAGGTGGAGTATTAGCCCGACCGGGGACTCAAAAAGCAGGCTTGTGAAGTGCAATCCTAAGGAGATATATAAGAACGCATCCGATTAGACACACAAAAATAGTTGTGACTATACTCTTGCTTGTCAGATTTCCTGACCTTTTGCCAATCAGAAGGGAAAAAATACCAAAGAGGCAGAAGAATACGTAATACAACCAGAAGAACCCGCCTGAAGGCCACGTCACGGAACCGCAACAAACCATCAATCCTCCAAACAGTAACCAGTTGGCAAAATTATTCTTCATAACCGTTGTTTTAGATTTGTAATTTAGTTCAGGTCGATGGGGTGAGGATTTTTCACGATGCCGGGTGACGTAACGATGCATTAATGTTTACAACCAGCGTAGATATTGCTGTTTATTTTCATTAAAAACGCATGAAAACTATAAAAAGTTTATTTTGCCTGAGGGCGTCACCACAAGTTGCGGGGATAGACATTCCCAGCTTCCGCGGCTGCGCTCGGGTCGGGGGTCGCAGTATCGCCGGTGCTTTATGGGGTAATATGCCGAATATCAGCGAATTGCACGGACGCGATTCTTCGCGTCCACGGTGAAAAAATGCATTTATCGGGCGAATGTGTCGGGGTGGACGCGAAGAATCGCGTCCGTGCAATTTGCTGATATATTGTGCGTTACATGCTATGTTGCGGGCATCGCCGGTGCTTGCGCGAAATCGTCGCGGAGGGTTGCCGAACGAGCCGAGCGGCCCTGCGATTGGTGTATGCTCTACAGGAAATCGAGGCGAGCGTCGGTGGGATTTTGTGGGACGGGGGACGTTGCATTCAGTTCTAAAAAGGCTGGAAAAAGTTGCTCGTTTCCAATATTATTGTTTACCTTTGCAAGCTGAAAACCAACGGAGCCGCTCGTATGGCTCCATAACCATTTTTATCAACCAATGATCAACATTACATTTCCCGACGGCTCGGTCAAGCAGTTCGAGAGCGGCGTAACCCCTCTCCAGATAGCAGAAAGCCTGAGCCCTCAGCTTGCCAGAGATGTTCTGGCAGCATCTGTCAACGACCAGGAGTGGGACATCTCGCGCCCCATCACCGAAGACGCCACAATCAAGCTCTTCAAATGGGACGATCCGGAAGGCAAGCACGCTTTCTGGCACTCTTCCGCCCACCTGCTCGCAGAAGCACTCCAGGAATTGTACCCCGGAGTGAAATTCGGCATCGGTCCGGCAATTGAAAACGGATTTTATTACGACATCGACCCCGGAGAAAACACTCTCACAGCGGCCGATTTCCCGAAAATCGAGAAAAAGATGCTGGAACTCGCCCAGCAGAAGCAACCCATTGTGCGCGCCGACATCGCGAAAGCCGACGCTCTGAAGCTGTTCGGCGACCGCGGCGAAGAGTACAAGTGTGAGCTTATAAGCGAACTCGAGGACGGACATATCACCACCTATACCCAGGGCTCCTTCACCGACCTCTGCCGCGGCCCGCACATTGCGAACACCGCGCCCATCAAGGCCGTGAAGATAACCTCACTCGCCGGCGCGTACTGGCGCGGCGACGAGAAGCGCAACCAGCTCGTCAGAGTCTACGGCATCACCTTCCCCAAGAAGAAGATGCTCGACGAATATCTCGTTCTCCTCGAGGAGGCCAAGAAGCGCGACCACCGCAAGCTCGGCAAGGAGATGGAGCTCTTCGCGTTCTCTCAGAACGTGGGTGCCGGTCTGCCCCTGTGGCTTCCAAAGGGAACCGCCCTGCGCGACCGTCTGGAGCAGTTCCTCCGCAAAATTCAGAAGAAATACGGCTATCAGCAGGTGATTACCCCGCATATCGGTAACAAAAACCTGTACGTGACCTCAGGCCATTATGCCAAATACGGCAAGGACTCGTTCCAGCCCATCCATACCCCCGAGGAAGGGGAGGAGTATCTGCTCAAACCGATGAACTGTCCTCACCACTGCGAGATTTTCCGCGCGCTGCCCCGCAGCTACCGCGATCTCCCGCTGCGCCTTGCCGAGTTCGGCACCGTTTACCGCTATGAGCAGAGCGGTGAGCTCCACGGCCTGACCCGAGTACGCGGTTTTACGCAGGACGACGCCCATATCTACTGCGCCCCCGACCAGATAAAGGATGAGTTCCTGAAGGTGATGGACATTATCTTCTATATCTTCAAGGCTCTGAAATTCGACAACTTTGAGGCTCAGATCTCGCTCCGCGACCCGAACCACAAGGAAAAATACATAGGCAGCGACGAAAACTGGCATCTCGCCGAAAACGCCATTATAGAGGCTTGCCGCGAGAAGGGGCTGAACGCCCGCACCGAGCTGGGTGAAGCTGCGTTCTACGGCCCGAAGCTCGACTTCATGGTGAAGGACGCCATCGGACGCCGCTGGCAGTTAGGCACCATCCAGGTTGACTACAACTTGCCCGAACGCTTCAAACTCGAATATACCGGCAGCGACAACCAGAAACACCGTCCCGTGATGATTCACCGTGCACCCTTCGGCTCGATGGAACGCTTTGTGGCCGTGCTGCTCGAGCACACCGCCGGACGTTTCCCGCTGTGGCTCGCCCCCGAGCAGGCTGTTGTTCTCCCCATCTCGGAGAAGTTCAACGACTATGCCCGCAAGGTGGCCGACGAGCTTTCGGAGCACGACATCCGCGCCATTGTCGACGACAGAAATGAAAAAATCGGAAAGAAAATCCGCGACAACGAGCTCCGCAGAATCCCCTATATGCTTATAGTTGGTGAAAAAGAAGCGGAAAATGGTGAAATTTCTGTAAGAAAACAGGGCGAAGGTGATAAAGGTTCGATGAAAATTAGTACCTTTGCAGCTGAATTGACCCAGGAGGTCAACAACATGATCAACCAATAACCCCGCTGAATGGAGAAAAAACCCTTTACGCCCCCGCGTCCGCGGCCTGTAAACAACGGCCCGCGCCGCAAAGACAACAACGCAACCAAAGACCCCTACGTGATAAATGAGCGCATCCGCGCCCGTGAGGTTCGCTTGGTAGGCGACAACGTTGAAAACGGAGTATATCCCATTCAGGAGGCACTCAATATAGCCGATTCGCTCGGACTCGACCTGATAGAGATTTCCCCCAATGCCGCGCCCCCGGTTTGCCGTGTGCTCGACTATCAGAAGTTCCTCTATCAGCAGAAGAAGCGTCAGAAAGAGCAGAAGGCGAAGTCGACTAAGGTAGTGGTGAAGGAGATCCGGTTCGGACCTCAGACCGACGACCACGACTACAACTTCAAACTCAAGCACGCCATAGGCTTCCTGCAGGAGGGCGCGAAAGTAAAGGCTTACGTGTTTTTCAAGGGCCGTTCAATCCTGTTCAAGGAGCAGGGCGAAGTGCTGTTGCTGCGTTTCGCGTCGGATCTTGAGGAGTACGGCAAGGTTGACCAGATGCCCGTTCTCGAGGGAAAGCGCATGATTATCATGCTCAGCCCCAAAAAGAAGTAAAAACGAAAGAAAACCGGCGTCACGGGTTGGCGGCGGTACAATTATAACTCGAATTAAAATCTTTAAAAACAAACAAAATGCCAAAGATTAAGACTAATTCCGGTTCCAAAAAGAGGTTCGCCCTTACCGGATCAGGAAAGATTAAGAGAAAACATGCCTTCAAGAGCCACATTCTGACCAAGAAGACCAAAAAGCAGAAACGCAACCTTACGCACTTCGGTCTCGTATCGCGCGCCGATTCTCACAACGTAAAGGAGCTTCTCGCCCTGAAGTAAGAGACAGTTTTCCTCATTAATTCGTGATTTATAAATTCAATTTCTAACCGGATGCGCAGCACCCCTAAGAGCAAAAGCCGCTGACATCCAAAAAACATCACTTCAATGCCAAGATCAGTAAATCATGTAGCTTCAAGAGCTCGCCGCAAGAAAATCCTGAAACTTACCCGCGGATACTTCGGTTGCCGCCGCAACGTGTGGACCGTAGCCAAGAACACCTGGGAAAAAGGTCTTACCTATGCTTACCGCGACCGCAAGGACAAGAAGAACAATTTCCGCGCTCTCTGGATTCAGCGTATCAACGCCGCTGCCCGCGAGGAGGATCTTTCTTACTCCAAGCTCATGGGTCTCATCCACAAGGCAGGCATCGAGATCAACCGCAAGGTTCTCGCCGACCTCGCCCTCAACAATCCCGCAGCATTCAAGGCTGTGGTTGAGAAGGTGAAGAACGCCTGAAAGAGGTAGTTCGGTATTTTCAACCGCAAGAAAAATCAATAGGCTGCCCGGTAAGCCGGCACTCTGGTAAAAGAGGTCGGAAAGCCGGGTGGCTTTTTTATTTACAACCATGAAAACATTGCAAAAAGCATCGGCGGCGCTGATCTGCGTGCTGGCAGCGGTTTCGGCGGCGGCATCCGATACGGGACTCGCCGGGAAATCGGGCGCCGGGCTTATGGCCGCAATTTCGGAACGATACCGCCCTTCAGAGTTGGTTGAGCCGGAAACGAAAGTGTTTTTGCTCACTGACGGCAGCACCGGGCGTACTCTGATTTATGACCGCTATACCGACCGCTGGTTCGATCCCGAAGAGGAAGTACCGTACATCTCGTATGTGCTTCCGGCGAAGTGGTGGGAGCGGACGCGGGAACCGGGAGTTGACCTGTTTAATCTCTTTCCCTCGTCGGCCGACGTGGAAAGTGTGAAACGGAACTATCCTCCCGGACAGGTAGAGACGCCAAAGTGGGACAACGGACTTTGGAAAGTCGGAACAGCGAGTCTGTCGGGTTTCGACGTGATGTTTTATATGCCTGCCGCTCAGTATCTCGGCGACTGGGCGAGGGCTTGCATGTATGTGGCTGTGATGTACCGCACGCAGTGGCTTGCAGCGGAGGCGTTCATGACCCTCGACGGGACAGATTATCCTGTGCTTACCCCTCTTGCCGCGGAGACTTTTCTTGACTGGCACCGCTCCGATCCTGTCGACGACCCGGAGCGCCGCCGGAACGCCGCGGTGAAGAGCATACAGGGCAACCGGAATCCGTTTGTGGACTATCCGGAACTCGCCGAATACCTTTGGGGTGACCGGAAGGGGGAGGCATATATGACTGAAGGGGAGGAAACTCCACTTCATTCCACCTATTCGTCAACGGAGGAATTCGTTTATCTTAAGTCAGACGAAGTGCCCGACGATGCAAGTTGGACTCTCGACGACAAAAGGGTAGACGGCGACCGTATAGCCATTGCGGACCTCGGGGCCGGCGAGCATCATCTGAAATTCAGATCGGCGGCCGCCGGTTGCTCCGGTATGGTAAAGATAACAGTCAGAAAATGAAAAAATTCTTTGTTGCAGCAGTTATAGCGCTTGCGCTGGCAGGGTGCGGTAAAAGCGATGCGCCGGCACACAGGCAGCCTTCGTTGAATCCGGGCGAAGAGACTCCGGTACCGCCCGCAGATCCGGTGCGCCCGGGAGTAGATGCGGATAATTTAGCGGAGGAACTGAGGGATTCAACACCGCGTATAACCGGAGCAGGGGCGGATATGAATTACAACGATGGTGGTGTGTTGTTCCGGCGCAATGCTGACGGATCGGTGAGAATAGCCGATCTCGACGGCGTATCGACGGCAGATTTCATACCCGGCGCAGTCATGAGCGCTGACTCGGTAATGCGCGAGGCGACGCTGAAAATAAACAGAACCGATGTAAATCTATTGTCAGTCAGACTTCTGCAGCGAACAAACGAAACGGAGTGGTATTATCTCATGTCGCAGGATTCAACGCGGATAATTATAGTAGTGCCCGCACGTTAAGTCTGTTAATGAATCCGGGCATTTTCTTTCAGCATCATATTGTTCCGGGTATAATATGCTTTTGATTCTGCGGGCGCTAAGTATAGCGCCCCTACAACACGCTGTTTATAAGTATTTTCAAAGTATTTTAAATGAAAGAGCCGTGTAAGGAGGCTAATTTTTTGAGTGAGGGCGGCTGTAAAATCGGGCTTGATGTTGTAACTTTGCAGTCGGAAAAAGGATTATGTTATGAATTTCACTGGAAAGATACTGCTGGTCGCCGCGATGGCGCTTCCGGCACTCGCCTCCCTGGCGGAGGATTCAATCAATTACGTGCCTGAAATCCACGGCGCTTTACGCACCCGCTGGGAGATGGATCTCGACGACGAATCGAGCCGGTTTCAGGTGAGAAACGCGCGAGTCACACTCGCCGGGCGCGTTTCGCCGGCCATCGACTATTTTATACAGACAGATCTCTGTGACCGGGGCAAGATGAAGATTCTCGATGCCTGGGGCCGGCTCGAATTCATGCCGGGACTCCGGCTTCAGGCCGGTCAGTTCAGAATGCCGTTCGGTGTCGACCCTTTCCGCGGGCCGGCCAACTATATATTCGCCAACCGCTCGGTTATAGGCAAACAGGTGTGTAATGTCCGTGCCGTGGGAGCGAAGCTGATGTATTCGTTTGCGGAAGTGCCGCTGACGCTCGAGGCAGGGGCTTTTAATCCGACGTCGATTGCAGACCACGATGTGTGGGTGAAAACCATGTCGTACGCCGGAAAAATTGCACTGAAAGCGGGCGATTTCGCTTTTTCTACAGGGGTGCAGACGATTGTGCCCGACTCCGTGAGAATCAATCTTCTCGGCGCAGGAATCACCTGGAAGTGCGGCGGCTGGACGGCCGAGGCGGAGTATATGAACAAGCATTATACCCATTCAGCCCACAGCGCGTGCCATGCCTATAATTTCTTCGTGGATTACGGTATGCCGGTGAAGGCCGGTATTTTCAACCGGGCGTCGGTGCAGGGACGTTTTGACGGCATGACCGCCCATAGCAACGGTACCCGCAACGGCGAGGACTGCCTGACCACAACCGATCCGGCCCGCAACAGAATCACCGTCGGCGGTACGCTGACCCATACATATAAAGCGCTCCATGCCGATGTGCGCCTGAATTACGAAAAGTTTTTCTATCACCACGACGTGAAGCCGACACCGGGTAACGGTGACCGCCTGGTGGCGGAGTTGGTGGTCAGATTCTGACGGGCGGAAGGATGGAACTTTTCATAGCGCCGCTGCAGGGTTTCACCGATTCGTTCTGGCGCCGTGCCCATTCGGAAAAGATGGCAGCCTACGGTGTCAGGCCGGTATATTTCGCCCCCTTCGCGAGAATTGAAAAGGGGATGGTCCGGCCTCGGGATCTAAGGGAGATGGCTCCCGCAGAAGGAATCAATCTTATTCCGCAGGCCATTTTCAGGGATGCCGACGAACTCGCGAGGATAGCGGATGCTGCTGAGACAATGGGATACGACCGGCTTGATCTGAACATGGGATGCCCGTTTCCCCCTCAGACTAAAGCAGGCAGAGGCGCGGCCGCCGCAGTAAATCCGAAACTGCTGGACGATTTGCGGCGTTTTATTGAATCGCGCCGGGAGCTTGAGTTTACAGCGAAAATGCGGCCGGGACTGCAGCTGACCGACGAATGGGAGGCAGTGGCCGACCTTATCGACGCGCTTCCGCTGAAATATCTGACCATACACCCGCGCGCTGCCCGGCAGCAATACCGCGGGGAGCCCGATACGGAAGCGTTCGCCGCAATGTATGAAAAACTGCGGCACCGGCTGGTTTATAACGGCGACGTGAGAACTCCTCACGATTTCAAGGCGACAGCAGAACGTTTTCCCGACCTTGCGGGAATAATGGCGGGGCGCGGAGTGCTTGCGCGTCCGTCGCTTCCGGTGGAGATTGCCTCGGGGGAAGAGTGGGACAGCGCGGAACGGCGCCGTCTCTGGGCCGGTATAATGAAAAACATAGCCGAAAGACTGTCTGAGTCATCGGCAGGCACCGCGCAGGCCATGGACAGACTCCGCCCCCGGCTTGAATATTACGAAGAGGAGGCTGTAGGCCGGAAAGAGATCAAGCGGCTTGCAAAGACGAGAACCCCGGAGGAGTTCATTTCTTTGCTGACGAATTTAATTCGTCTTTGAGGAAGCGAGCCGTGGGCGAATTGCCGGCGGCAATCTGTTCGGGAGTACCCTGGGCAATGATCTGACCGCCGTTTTTGCCTCCGCCGGGGCCCATGTCGATGACAACGTCGGCTGATTTCACCACGTCGAGATTGTGCTCGATCACGAGCACGGTATTGCCCTTATCGACCAGACGGTTGAGCACTCCGAGGAGCACGTTGATGTCCTCGAAATGCAGCCCTGTTGTAGGTTCGTCGAGAATGAAGAGCGTATTGCCGGTATCGCGCTTGGCGAGTTCGGTGGCGAGTTTCACGCGCTGGTTTTCGCCGCCCGAGAGAGTTGAAGATGGCTGACCGAGCTTTATGTAGCCGAGTCCGATGTCCTGAAGAACCTTTATTTTGTTTAGGATGGCGGGTATTCCGGCAAAGAACTCAACAGCCTGGTTTATGGTCATGTCGAGCACGTCGGCGATGGATTTTCCTTTGAACCTCACTTCGAGGGTCTCGCGGTTGTAGCGCTTGCCGCCGCAGACTTCGCAAGGCACGAGCACGTCGGGCAGGAAATTCATCTCGATGGTCTTGTAGCCGTTTCCGCCGCAGGTCTCGCAGCGTCCGCCGGCTACGTTGAACGAGAAGCGGCCCGGACGGTAGCCGCGGATCTTAGCCTCGGAAAGCGATGCGAAAAGATCGCGGATGGCTGTGAACACGCCGGTGTAGGTGGCGGGATTTGAGCGGGGCGACTTGCCGAGGGGCGACTGGTCGACGGTAACCACCTTGTCGATGTTCTCGATACCCTCAACCGCCCGGAACGGGAGGGGGGCAGTGTGGCTGCGGTAGAATTTCTGACTGAGGATGGGCTGAAGGGTTCCGTTGACGAGTGACGATTTGCCGCTTCCGGAGACGCCAGCCACACAAATGAAAGTGCCGAGGGGGAGCGTGAGATCCACGTCCTGAAGATTATGACCTGTAGCACCCTTTATCTTAAGCTTTTTGCCGTTGCTCTTGCGCCGCTTCGCAGGGAGGGTCACGCTGCGTTCGCCGTTGAGATACTGCGCGGTCAGGGTCGAGGTGCGGAGCATGTCGGCCGGGGTGCCTTCAAACACAACTTCACCACCTTTCCGGCCGGCTTTCGGGCCGATGTCAACGATATAGTCGGCGTTGAGCATCATGTCCTTGTCGTGCTCTACCACAAGGATGGAATTGGAGGCGTCGCGGAGATTCTTGAGCGATTTTATAAGGCGGTCATTGTCGGCCTGATGCAGTCCTATCGACGGCTCGTCGAGGATGTAGAGCACGTTGACGAGCTGGCTGCCGAGCTGAGTGGCGAGACGTATGCGCTGGCTCTCGCCGCCCGAGAGGGAGGCGGACGCGCGGTTGAGCTGCAGATAATCGAGCCCGACGTCGACGAGGAACTTTGCGCGGGTGCGGATTTCCTTCAGAATCTCAGCAGCTATGAGGCGCTGAGTGGGGGAGAGGCGCTCCTCCACGGTGAGCGACCATTGGTAGAAGTCGCTGATGTCGAGGCGGCAGAGCTGTGCTATGGTTTTGCCGTCGATGAAGAAATGGAGAGCCTCGCGGTTGAGACGGTCGCCGTTGCACTCGGGGCAGACTGCGCGGGAGAAGAAGCCCGCGCTCCATTTCTGGGCGGCGGCCGATGCATCCTCGCCCTGCTGCATCTCTATGTATTTGAGGAGACCTTCGTAGGTCTGGAAATAATTGTAGGTCGAGAGGGTGTCGTTTTTCACGACGAGGCGCTCTTCGGTTCCGTTGAGAATGTCGTCTATGGCTTCCTCGGGGAGGTCGCGGACAGGAGTCTTGATGGTGCAGCCGTATTTCTTGCAGATGGCGTCGATCTGATGGAAAATCATCTGATCGCGATACTTTCCGAGCGGGGCGATGGCACCGGCGTGGATTGAGATGCGGTCGTCGGGAATCACTTTTGCGCGGTCTACGATATTGACGTAGCCGAGTCCCTTGCAGCAGGGGCATGCGCCGAGGGGGGAGTTGAAGGAAAAGTTATGGGGCGCGGGATCGCGGTAAGAGATTCCGCTCTCGGCGTCCATGAGGGTCTGGGAAAAGTAGCCGGTGGAGTCTGTTTCGACGTCGTAGATCATCACGTTCTTGCCTCCCTGACGCAAGGCATCGCCTACGGTTGATTCAAGGCGCGAAAGGTCTTTCGGCGACACTTTCAGACGGTCGATCACAAGCTCGATGTCGTGGTTCTTATAACGGTCCACTTTCATGTTGAGTGTGAGTTCGCGGAGTTCGCCGTCGACTCTTACGGTCAGGAAGCCTTTTTTGCGCAGGGTCTCGAAAAGTTCCTTATAGTGACCCTTGCGGTTCTTTACCAGGGGCGCGAGGATGTAGATCTTATGCCCGGCGTAGCGCTCGAGGATGAGGTTGATGATCTGTTCCTCGGTGTATTTCACCATGGGACGGCCGGTGACATAACTTACGGCTGTTCCGACGCGGGCATAGAGCAGACGGAGGAAGTCGTAGATTTCTGTGGTGGTGCCGATTGTACTCCGCGGATTCTTGTTGATGGTTTTCTGCTCTATCGCAATGACAGGGCTGAGTCCGGTGATTTTATCGACGTCGGGGCGCTCGAGGTTGCCGAGCATGTTGCGGGCATAGGCGGAAAAAGTCTCGATATAGCGGCGCTGGCCTTCGGCGAAAATGGTGTCGAATGCCAAAGAGGATTTCCCGCTTCCGCTCAGGCCGGTAATTACGGTAAGGGAATTGCGGGGAATTTCAACGTCGATATTCTTGAGGTTGTGAACCCGCGCGCCGAGCACCTTTAGCGACGATTCGGCAGCTGCGGGATGATTCATTTTACTGTCCAATTTGAATTATAGGTTTTCTTTTTCTGAGAGGAACGCTTAAGCGATTCCTTTTTGGGTATTTTCACAATGTAAGTCTTGCCGTCCTTGTTAGGGAGGGATTTGGCCCGGATCCAGGGATTGTGTTCGCGCAGAATCAGGTAGTTGATGCCCTGACGCTTTGCCCAGAGCGCCCAGTCGTCGACGGGGCCGCCGACAGTCACCTCATCGTATTCGAAGGGCTGATAGAGCTGGTCGTCGGTGAGACGGTAGCCGTAGCGTGCGGGATTCTCCATTATTATCTTGGTGGCGAGCAGACGGAACATATAGCGTGTTGTCTCGTCGGCAAGGTAGAGATCGTAGGCCGAGTTTGCAATCTGCTTGTCGAGTTCGCCAGAGATGCGACCCATGCCGCCGTTGTAGCTTGCGGCCACCGATTCCCAGTTGCCGTATTTTGAGTAGGCTTTTTTCAGGTAGCGGCATGCGGCTTCGGTGGCTTTTTCGGGGTGGTACCGCTCGTCGACGTAGTCGTTGACCTCAAGTCCGTACTGGCGGCCGGTATCGGGCATGAACTGCCAGAGTCCGGCGGCGCGGGCGCCCGAGAGCGCGCGGGGATTCAGCGTTGATTCAATGCAGGCGAGGTATAGAATGTCGAGAGGCACGCCGTTTTTCTTAAGAATGGGTGCCATCATCGGAAAATAGCGGTTTGCCCGCTTGATGGTGAGGAGGGTGTTGCCGTGGGTGTAGCAGAGCGAGGTGAGCTCGCGGTCGAGACGCTCGTACATGTCGGTGCGGTCGAGGTTCACCCTGTCGCCGCAGAATGTCATCGATTCGGGAACTGCGGGAGAGAAAACCGGGGAAAATTCCCCGGTTTCGTGTGAGTGGGAATGAGAGTTGGCAGTGGCGCAGGCCGTGGGCGAGCCAAGACTCAACAATAAAAGCGCGGCAGCGATGCCGGAAAAAGTTCTGGATATATTGGTCATTAGAAAATCAGTTTAGGGTCAGCGGTAGCCGACGATGTTGATGTCGCCGGCGAGGTCGTATTTTTTGCCGTCGGCACCGGTTGCTTTTATCACGTAGAAATAAACGCCGGCAGGCACGAGCTTGCCGTTGTATTTGCCGTCCCATCCGAGAGAGGGGTCGCGGAAAGAAAACAATTTTACGCCGTTGCGGTTGAAAATGTGGCATTCGAAATCCACAATGGAGCGGTAGCTTACTTTCCATTCGTCGTTCACACCCTCGCTGGCGCCGGGAGAGAAGGCGTTGGGGCAGAGCAGGGCTGAACTTCCGATGGAAACGGTGTAGGTTTCACTCGTGTATTCGCACGCGCCGGAATTGTCGGCACATACAAAACGCACGTAGAAGGTACCAAGTTCACGGAAAGTATAGGTAGTTTCGGTTTCGCGGAAACGGATTTCGATGTCGTCGAATTCCGGATAGGTGGAAATCTGCCATTCGGTGAAGACTGCGGCGTCGGTCACTGCGGCAGAGAAAGTGATTTCGGCGGGAGCGGAACCTCCGAGCGCGCCGTCGGCGGAGACGTCGGGCACTTCGTTGTCGACCTCGCGCTTCGACTGGACGGCTTCGGTGTGTGCCTGAACCGCCGATGCCGGAATTACAGTCGTCTCAACAACAATTTCCTCGCCCCACTGCCGGAGAAAACGGTCGCCGGAGAGGGAGAAGGAGGTGTCGCACAGCGGTGCGTCGGCGTGGATTTCGGACTGGAGGAAATCGAGTGATTCGCTTACGGTTTTCTGGGCGTAGGTGCGGGTATCGGCATTGTACTCGAGAGTGGTGTACTCGAGAAGAATGTCGCGCGGGAGGGTCAGACCCTGACCGTTGATGGAGTAGTAGGTTATGCGGGGGGCGGTTCCTGAGGGAATCAGTTCGATGCGCTGGCAGTCTGACTCGGGCCCCGGGGCGAGGCTTTCAACGGAGTAAGGATGGGCTGAATAATCCACGAGCCAGAAATAACGGCGCGACGTACCTTCCTCTATTATATAGCCCATGTCGCCCTGAATGTCGGGAAGAATCCATTGGGATCCGTTGCGGACAACGCCGTCGACCTGCTCGGCGAAACCTCCGCCGAGGTTGGAGTAGCGGTACCACACGACCTGCGCCGCGGGGGAGTCGGCGGTGTAAACGGCTGACAGCCCGGCGGTAGTGCGGGCTATGAAAATGTCGTTGAGTCCTGACGACGCGGGAGCCTCATCCGTCAGAACCGGGAGGGTGTTGCCGGAAAATGAGATCTGCGAGGCTGCGGCGCTGAACCACGACAGGAATATTGCAAGAGAAAAGAGACCGAATGATTTCATTCTTACAAAGTTACGAAATTTTCGGGGTAAACGGAAATGTTTTGAGAAATTTTAAGGTTTTTGCCGGGCTGAACGATACGACTCTCAGCCGTACAATACGCAGGTTATCAGTGTGTTGCCTAACGAGTGTATTGCTCCCGGATTCATTAAATTCGCTTTTTTTTCGTGTATTTGGCTTTGACGAGGTCGTATGACTTTTTTAAGAGGAGATAGATTTCGCGGTCGGAGACGTCGCCGCCGAGGTTGATCTGAATCCAGTATTTCTCGCTCATGTTGCTATGGCGGCTTACTGATTCACGGTTCATTTTCAGTTCTTCAATTTCGGCCGGGGTCGATTTGACTGTTACAGACCTGAAATCGTCCATATCCACGAGACAAAACATGTGGTCGAGGATATAGAATACCAGTATCGAGTCGAAGCGCCGGGCAAATTTACCGAAAGGGTTCTTTTCGGTGACGCCCTCCATCGACAGGCAAAAGTTTCGGAGTTCTTCTATGTTCATTTTATTTGAAATTCTACAAATACAGAGTCGCCGGGAAGAGCTGTCGGGTAAGGCGGATAGCTGAAAGTTTTTGTCAGGCGATATAATCCGGGATTCCAGTCGCATTTGTAGAACCATGGTCTGACAGTCATCCGAAAAGTGGAATTCTGCGGTACGACATAACCGATGGCATTGAACATTACAGCGATTTCTCCGTCGGAGTTTTCGTATTTCCGGTCAAAAGGGAGTTCTTGCCACTTTCCGGAGGCCGACAGTTTTTCCATCCGGAACCATTCGCCGGTGAGACTTTCTTCCTTACGGGTATTCGTAAATTCAACCGTAAGGGAATCAACCGGGCAACGGACAATATCGGGCTCCACAATCCGCATTGTCATTCCATCGGCAGTGGAATAGCTTTTCTGTTTCAGAATATCCGGAATGATGATTTTTTCGCCGAGGAAGTGGGGCTGTTTGCCGAGCCAGATGTCGAGCATCATTTTGTCGCGAGCGAGCCATTCGCGCATAGCGAGGCGCATTCGCACCCGCCGGCCTGCGCGGAGCGGTGCCGCGCAGGCAACGGCGTCGATACCGTTGCTTCGGGCGAGATAGAGGGCGCGGCCTGCGTGGTCGGCCTGCGAAATTATGGTCAGAGAATCGCATCCGAAAACCTCTTTGGCCCGTACTACGGAATCGAGCGTGCGGAATCCGGCGAAATCGAGTATTATCCTGTTCTCGGGCACACCGCGGGCCATGAGGGAATCGCGCATGGCGGTAGGCTCGTCGTATTGGCGGGTATGGTTGTCGCCGCTGGCAATTATAAAGTCAATTTTTCCGGCGTGGAAAAGGTCGGCCGCGGTCTGAATTCGGGTTGTAAAGTAAGAATTCGGACGTCCCAGACGGTTGAGGGGATTCGTTCCGAGCAGCAGTGCGACTTTATTGTGCGGAACAGCGTCGATGGAGTCGAAAATGCGATGTTCCGCGGCCTTTTCGACACGTATGTTGGCATAAACCGTAAAGCCTACGACTAAAACAAGAAATGCACTGAGGCTCAGGATTATGCGTCTGAGAATGATTTTGCGTTCCGGATTCATGACTGTTTCCATGCAGTTAGGTGAATTTGACGGGTAAAAATAGTTATTTTCCGCGGAATCTGCAACAGAGAGATAAAGAGATAAGAGGTTGTTTAAGATCTGACGTATGAAATAATGCGAACGGCGGCGACATCGGCTGTGGAGCCGGTGTCGCCGCCTGAAGTAGCCAGACGTTGACTGACTTATTCAACACTGAGAGTCAGCATGGCGGGTTTAACGCCGGGGGCTGTGGCTTTGAAGCGGAGTTCGCCTTTGTCGGCGGCACTCCGTACTATTGCCGTGGCGGCGCCACTGAAAAGGTTCATTTCGGGAGTCTGAAACGGCAGCAGGCAGGTGGGATCGCCGTTGGCGGTAGCCTCAAAGGAGCCGGCTCCGCTGACGGTGAATTTCACTTTGCGGGAATCGGTGGGCACGACGTTGCCGTCTTTGTCGGCCACCTGCACGGTGATGTAGGCGAGGTCGTCGCCGTCAGCTCTGAGCGACTGCCTGTTGGCCGACAGGATAAGATGGTGCGGCTTTCCGGCGGTGTGGACAACCTTTTCTTCCGCTTTGTTTCCGTCGGCATCGTAGGCCACTACCCGCAGTTCGCCGGGCTCGTAGATGGTCTCGTTCCACATAAGACGGTAGCGGGTCTGAAGAGTGGAGTCGTTCTTCTCCCTTATACCCTGCGATTTACCGTTGATGAATAGTTCAGCCTTGGGGTAAGAGGTGTAGACAAAAACGGGTGTAATCTGATTTTCGCGGCCTTTCCAGTTCCAGTGGGGAAGGAGGTGGAGGGTAGGATTCCCGGTGTTCCATTGCGAACGGTAGAGGTAGAAACGATCCTTCGGGAGCGATGCGAGGTCGATGATGCCGAAGAGCGAGCTGTGGCTCGGCCAGGCGTCGGTGTCGTAGGGCGACGGCTCGCCGAGATAGTCGAATCCGGTCCACACGAACTGTCCGAGAACCCAAGGCTGTTCGTCCATGAAGAGGTCGATGTCGGGGGTATTTGACCAGTCGCACGTCTCGTTGTCGTAGCTCGACGACTGGTTGCCGGGATGAAGCACTGCGTTGTGTTCTTTCTCAAACGACACGGGGAAGTGGTAGACGCCGCGCGAGGATACGGTGGAGGCTGACTCAGAGCCGAGAATCATTTTCTGCGGTAGCTTCGAGTAGGCTTTTTCGTAATACTGCGGCTTGTAGTTGAAGCCGGGTATGTCGAGCGCGGCGGCGAATCCGTTGTCGAGCACGGCGCCTATCTGATCCATTCCGCAGGTTACAGGGCGGGTCGGGTCGAGCGACTTAACGAGATCCTGAAGCATGGTAAGCTCCGACACTCCGTCGGGGCCCCACTGGCTCGGCACCTCATTACCTATAGACCACATGACCACGGAGGGATTGTTGCGGTAGTGGCGCACCATGTTGGTGACATCTTTCGCTGCCCAGTCGGTAAAGAACGCGCCGTAGCCGTTGGGCGATTTCGGGCGGAAGCTCCAGTCGTCGAACGGCTCTACCATAAGCATCATGCCGAGCTCGTCGCAGAGTTCAACCAGTTCGGGGGCGGGCATGTTGTGGGAGGTGCGGATGGCGTTGGCGCCCATGTCTTTCAGCATCTCTATCTGGTGACGTATGGCCGAGCGATTTACGGCGGCGCCGAGCGGCCCGAGGTCGTGGTGGTTGCACACACCCTTGAATTTCATCGGCTTGCCGTTAAGGAAGAATCCTTCTTCGGGAATATAGTCGAGGCGGCGGATGCCGAAGCGGGTTTCGTAAGTGTCAGTCTCGCCGCCTTTTACGGCGAGGGTGGTTCTTGCCGTGTAGAGGGCCGGATTTTCCGGGCTCCAGAGGTCGGGTCTCGCGATAAGGAAGTTCTGGAAATGCTTCTGTCCGTGGGCTACGTACGGAGCCTTACTGGAGGCAACCACTTTGCCGTCGGGTGCGATGATTTCGGTCGTGACATCGACGTTCTCTCCCGTTCGGGCGCCTTCAATCTCCATTTCGAGCTTTACGGAAGCCTTTTCGGAACTGACGAAAGGTGTTGTGACGCAGGTGCCCCACACCGGGAGGTGAAGACGGTCGGTGTCGACGATATGGACGTTGCGGTAAAGACCCGCGCCGGGATACCAGCGGGAAGCGCGCTCGAAGTTTTCGAGTTCCACCACCATCTCGTTGGCACCGGGCACGACGGCAGCCGATGCGTCGGCACAGAACGAGTTATAGCCGTAGGGCCAGTAAGCGATTTCCTTGCCGTTGACGCGGACATGGGCGTTGCTCATGGCGCCGTCGAAAACGAGCGTTATGCAGCGCGAGGCGGTGTCGGGAATCTGAAAGGTGGTACGGTAGGTACCCTTGCCGATGAAAGGGAGACCTCCCGTACGTCCGGTTTTCTCTGATTTCTCGGTCTCTCCGTTCTGTTCCACGGCAACGGTCTGGAGATCGTTTGCGCGGTCGAACGGCCCCGAGATCGCCCAGTCGTGAGGAACCCTCACCTTCTGCCAGGAAGCGGAAGCTGACGGACGTCCCTTGGTGAACTCCCAGCCGTCGTTCAGCGTGGTGACGGTGCGCCGGGCGCTGAGATTAAAAGCAATGGCCCCCGAGAGAGCCATTGCCATAAGAGCGTATCGGTTCATGACCAATTACTTAGAGGTAAACTCCTTGAAGGCGTCGAGGGCCACTGTGGGCGCGCCATTGTCGAAACATCCGAGATTGTAGCCGTCGTTGTAGCCGCCGGGGGCTTCAGGCTCCCAGTAGAAGACACCTTCAACGTCGGTGGTAAGCATTTTTGCAATCAGCTGCTTGCACACGTCGGCCTGGTCGTAGGGCATGCCGATTTCGCAGATCATCACGGGCTTACCGTATTTCTCTTTCACATGAGCGATGTTGGCGATGCAATCGTCGGCAACTTTCTGCCATCCGCCTGTCTCACCCTGCTGCTCAGCCCAGTAGGGGTAGAGCGACATTCCGATCATATCGTATTTGCCCTCGTTTGCCTCGAGGATGTCGAACATGCGGTCGTAGGCCCACTGATTGTTTCCGCCGTCGAGGTGAACAATCACTTTGGCGTCGGGGCAGACGGACTTCACAGCGTGGTAGCCGGCATTGTTGAGGCGGGTGAGCTGCTCGGGATTGTCGACAGATCCCATCGGGAGCATCATGCCGGGAGTCGTCTCATTGCCGACCTGTACCCATTCGGGGACAACGCCCACTTTCCGGAGAGCGAAGAGTGTCTGGCGCACGTGAGCGGCCATGGCCTTCTCAACGGCTTCGACGGGGAGATCTTTCCAGGCTGCCGGCATCTCCTGATGGCCAGGGTCAGCCCAGGTGTCGGAGAAGTGGAAATCGATCATCACGCGCATGCCGAGGCGGTCGGCGCGGCGCGCTTTGACAACTACGTCGTCAATGTTGTTCCAGCCCTCGGCCGGATTCACCCATACGCGGAGACGTATGGAATTTACGCCGCAGTAGTCGCGGAGGAGTTGCATGAGTTCCATTTCGTTGCGTTCGGTTCCGGGAGTGTAGAACTTCATGCCGTTTTTCTCCATTTCGGTCACCCAGCTGACGTCGGCTCCGAGAGCCATTCCGGTAGTTTTCTCCACCACCGGGATCTCTTCCTGACGCGGGTTGGTTACAGGGCCGTCATCGTCGGAGCAGGCCGCCGTCATCATTGACAGGGCGATGGCTACAGTCGATAATATATTGATCATTTTCATAACGTTTTAAATTTTATTTTTTATTTAGCGGAATAGGTATAGGTCTGCTTGCCGAGGTCGACGGTAAGGATTACCGTGGAGCCGATTTCAAACTCGTTGTCGCCCTCGAAGCCGCTCGTGGCGTCGGTAAAACCGAGGTAGAGTGTGCCCTGAACGGAACCTCTGCCAAAGAACAGACTCCAGCTCTCGTTGATGAGCACCTTGACGCCCCAGGGAGTCTCGGCTGTCTTCTCGAATTCGGCGGTGAATACTTCGGGATTGTCGGGCGACTGAGTCATGGGCCGTACGCTCCAGTCGTCGTTGGCACCTGTGAACGAAACACTCTCTACCTTGGTAAGGCGGTAGGTCAGGTCGGCCATATGGAAGTCCATCACGTAGAGACCTTTTTCGGGAGCGGGCACGTTGCCGTCGGAGTCGGCGAACACGAGGGCGCCTGACATAGCGGTGGCATCGTCGGCAGCCTTGTAGGCGGCAGCCCAGTCGGGTTCGGTGTATACGCGGTAGCCCCATTCTGAGTCAATCCAGTGTGCGCCGCCGTAGCTCATGGAACCCTTGTCGTAGAGTGTGAGGTAGTCGTCGAAACCGTCCCAGTTCACGAGTCCGGAGAAGTAGAGGAGGTCGGCCGACTTAGCCTGAACGAAAGGCTTGACGTTAACCTTTATTACGTTGGAGTAAAGGGGCTGCACGTTGGGAGCGAGGGCGGATTTCACCCTGATCCAGAGAGGAGAACTTATGCCGGGAGCGTAGCCCATGCCGGACAGGAGAGTGTTGAAATCACTGCTGAAAAAACGGTATTCGAACTGACCTTTTTCCACCGGAACCGAGGTGAGGTCGGCGAAGGTGTCGTTGTCGGCAAGCTCGAGGGTAAGCTCTGCGGCGTTGACGGGTGCCTGGAGTCTGTCGTCGGTAAGCTTTATCTTGCCGTCGCCGCTCCAGTAGACCGTCATGACGAGAGCATCGGGTGTTTCCTCGCTGAGGACGATGTCCTGGGTTGCTCCGGCGAGGTCAACGGGCTCTTCGGGGAGCATGTAGACCCGCTCCATATCGTTGTTGCAGGAGGTGAAGGCCATTGTCAGGACAGACAATGCCGTATATATAAACTTTTTCATAATCAGTAGCCAATATTTTTCAGGTTGGGATTAGCCGAGATTTCGGCAGCGGGGATGGGGAAGTGGTTGTAGCGGTCGTCGACGGCACGTCCGCCGGCCACACCGCCTTTCCACTCCCATAGGTATTGCGAAGTGGTGAAACGGTTGAAACGGACAAGGTCGGTGCGTCGCACGCACTCGAGATAGAGTTCGCGACCACGCTCATCGATGAAGAAATCGAGGGTCATGTCGGAAGCGTTGATTTTGCCGTTGTCGCCTCCGAAGGCACGGCGGCGCACGTCGTTGACGAGGTCGAGGGCTTCGTCGGAGGTCATGCCTTTTCCGCCGCGAACCACGGCTTCAGCTGCGGTGAGGTAGATTTCAGCGAGTCGGAACACGGGTATGTCGGTGTTGCAGCCGTCGGCGGCGGAGTTCGAAGCAGCCTCGCCGGCGTCGGTGAGGTTGGTGAACTTATACATGTGGTAGCCCTGCTTGCCGTCCTCGATTGAGTTGGTGAGGTACTGATCCTGACCTTCGGTGTAGAAGAGACGGCGTCCGTCGGCTTCGTCGAAGAGTTCATAGAACTTTCCGGTGGCACGGAAGTTGCCCCAGCCGGTGTTGATGCCGTAGTCCGGCCCGTTCTGACCGTTGTCGCTTCCCACGGCTCCGCATATCAGATATGTGCCGCCTCCCCAGGTGACAGCCTCGGTTGCGTCGGATGCGAGAGCGAAGATGATTTCGTTGGTGCGCTTGTCGTTGTCGGCATTGAAGAGCTTCTTCCAGTCCTGTTCGAGTGTATAGCCCAGAGCCATGGCCTTCTTGCAGCTGGCTATGCAGTCGTCGTAGCGCGGAGTGCCGGTGTAGGTCTCGGCGTTGAGATACATGCGTGCGAGCAAAGCGTAGGCGGCTCCTTTGCCGGCGCTTGCGTAGGCGGGATGGTCGGGGAGTGCGGGCTCTATCTCGTTGATTTCATTCTCGATGAATTCGAGGAGAGCCTTGGCATCGTAAGCGGGAGGGAATACGCCTGAGGTGGGGGTGTTTTCGTCGACGAACGGCCCCTGACGGTAGAGATCGAGCACCATTTCGTAGCAGAGTGCGCGCATGAAGCGGGTCTCGGCCGCGAACTGGGTTATCAGGCTCTGGTCTTCGGCTGAGAATCCGCCGGCACCGTTGCAGTGGCGCAGAAATTCGTTGCAGAGCGAGATGGTGTAGTACAGACGGTAGTATGTATCGGAGTTCTGACCGTCGTTGACATCCCATGAGAGATAGCAAAGGCCCCAGAGATTGCCGCCGGATACCCAGCGGAACGCAGCCACGTCGGTTGTACCTTCCTGAAGGTTGAAGTATGAGCGCCAGAGCTCGTAGCCGCCGAAGGTGCTGATGTCGTCGCCACCGCCTTTGTTGTCGCCCTTGAGTATGAACGAGGCATAGATTTTAGCCATCATCGACTTGTAGCCGCCGATTGTGGAGTAAACATCGTCGGACGTAGTGCCGATATGGGGTTTCTGGTCAAGATCGTCGGTGCAGGATGCCATGACCAAACATAAGGCCCAGAGAGCCAGAAATATTTTTTTCATTGTAGTGATTGCTTTTTAGAAGTTTAGTCCGACGGTGAGCGAATAGGTGCGGGGACGCGGGTATGCGCTGCCGGCAACTCCCCAGTCGCTTTCGGGATCCAGACCCTTGTACTTGGTGATGGTGAATACGTTCTGTACCATAGCCGACACGTGGAGGCCGTCGATTACACTGACCTTGCCGAAATCGTAGGTGAGCTGCAGGTTGTCCATCTTGAGGAAGGAAGCATTCTGCAGGTAGTAGTCCGATTCGTAGCGGCGGCGCTGGAAGTGGGTGTCGGCGTAGCTTGCGGAGAGGTTGTTGACCTGACCGGAGCACCACGAGAAACACTCTGCGGCGCCCATGCCTGCCGACATCTGGTCGTAGAGATAGTTGCCTACCTGCGCGCGCAGTGAGGTGGAGAGGGTAAGTTTTCTCCAGCGGAAAGAGGTGGTGAGACCGAACATCCAGTCGGGGTGTGAGCTGTGGCAGTAATATTTGTCGTTGGAGTCTACTGTTCCGTCGCCGTTGAGGTCGGCGTAGAGACCTTCTACAGGTGTTCCGTCGGCAGCATAGATCTGCTTGTAGAGCCAGAAGGTGTGGGGCGTATAGCCGGGTTTGTAGACCATGACAGGGGTCGACTCGGCGTAGCCTACGTAGGTGTCGGAAACGTCGCTCGAACCGTTGAGCGAGAGATTGGTGATCTTGTTGTCGAGCCATGTGGCGTTGAAGGTGGCGTCCCATCCGAAGTCCCTGGTATCAATAATATGCGCGGTGAGGGCGATTTCAAGGCCTTTGGAGTCGACGTTGCCTACGTTGGTGAGCATTTCCTTTGCGAAGTTCACACCTGCCGGAACAGGTACGGTGGCAAGAAGGTCTTTGGTCTTTCGGGTGTAGTAGTCGACCGACGCGGTCAGGCGGTTGCTGAGGAACGCCAGATCGATACCGAAGTTCCAGCTCTTTGTTGTCTCCCATTTCAGGTCGCTGTTATATGCGGAGGGGCGCACGGTCTGAATCCATTCGCCGCGGTAATAATAGGAAGCGCCGGGATGGGAGTAGGTATAGTTGGAAATATGGGAGTAGTTGGCGATTCCGTCCTGCTGGCCGGTTATACCGTATGAAGCACGGAGCTTGAGGTCGTTGACAACAGGAGTAAGCGGCTCAAAGAAGTTTTCCTGCGAAACACGCCAGGCAAGTGCCACCGAGGGGAATGAACCCCAGCGGTTTTCCTTCGAGAAGCGCGAGCTTCCGTCGCGGCGCATTGTGGCTGTGAGCAGGTAGCGGTCCATAAGGGTGTAGTTTATACGTCCGTAGTAAGAGATGAGCGAGTGGCGCTCGTCCCAGGGAGCGGAAGTGGACCGGTATTCGCCTGCGGCATTGAATGTGTCGTAGCCGGGAGCGCTGCGTTTCCAATACTGGTAGTCGTAACCGGCGGTCACGTCGACGGTTGATTTTATGGCTTCAAAATCCTTGTTGTAGTTGGCGTAGAGTGTGAGCACCTGGTTGAGGTTGATCTGGGGGCCCTGCTCGTTCATTGAGCCGCCGTCGCGGAATCCTTCGAAGCTGTTGGCGGGCAGATAGTATTTCGATGTACCGCGTGCCCAGTCAACGCCGCCGGTGGCGTGGAGGCGGAGTTCGGGGAGGAAATGCAGACGGTACTCAACGTCGAGATTGCTGACTATACGGTAAACGTCGGCAGGATTATCGGGATCCTCGAGCATAGCGAGCGGGTTGGCGATAGCGCCCTGACCCGGATAGCCGTTTTTGTCGATAACCTGGTGGAATCCGCCCATGAGCGGGGATCCGTCGGTGAATAGAAGCGGGTTGCCGTCGGCGTCGAAGTTGCCGTAGACGGGCTGTGTAGGATCGTAGGCGAGAGCGTTCCATATCGCGCCGCTGTTGGCGAAGCGGTTTTTGGAGTAGCTTCCCTTGCCGGAGAGATTTATGCGCAGTTTGTCGCCGAAGAAGGAGGGTGTGAGGTTGATGTTGGCGGTGTAGCGCTGCGAGTTGTCGTTCTTAAGGATACCTTCCTGATAAGTGGCTCCGAGCGACACGCGGAAGGGGAGCCAGTTGGTGAAGCGTCCGCTCAGCGCGAGATTGTTGTCGGTGCTGAATGCGGTGCGGAAAATGGCGTCGTTCCAGTCGGTGTCGGCGTCGCCGAGGGCGCTGATGTAGTCCTGATTGCCTGTGGCGTAGACCTCCTCAACGAGTTGCGAACGGCTGAGCATCTTGTTGTGGCGTGTGGCGTTGCTGAGCGAGTTGGTGGTCTGGAAGCTTACCTTTATGCCGCTTCCGCTGCCTTTCTTGGTGTTGATGATGATCACACCGTTGGATGCGCGTGAACCGTAGATGGCTGTTGATGAAGCATCCTTGAGGATGGTCATCGACTCGATGTCGTTGGGGTTGATCATCGAAAGAAAGTTGCCTGAGCCGGTTATTCCGTCGCCTTTTTCCATCGGCACACCGTCGAGCACGATCAGAGGATCGTTTGAGGCGTTGAGCGAGGCTCCGCCGCGGATCCGGATTGTGGATCCGCTGTTCGGCGAACCGCCGTTGCTGGTAATCTGGACACCGGCGATTTTACCGTTGATGAGTTCTTCGGGCGAAGATATGAGTCCCTGGTTGAAGTCTTTTTCGCCTACGGAACTTACGGAACCGGTAAGGTCGTTTTTCTTCTGAGTACCGTAGCCGATTACAACGACTTCGTCGAGAATCTCATTGTCGGGGTGCAGGGTGACGTCGACAACATCGGAAGTAATGTCGGCTGTCAGATTGTGGTAGCCTACATAAGAAAAAAGGAGTTGTTTTGCAGATGCAGGAACCTTCAGCGAGTAGCGGCCGTCGATGTCGGTGGCGACACCTGTGGATTCTCCTACAACTCTGACCGAAGCCCCGATGAGGGGTTCTCCGGTTTCATCAACGACAGTACCCGTTACTGTCCTTGGATTTTGGGCGTAAGCCGAAACGGGTATCAGGAGAATGGCGAGAATCAATCCCAGCCACCAGTTCCTTGATCCGGCATAGCCAGTTGCCTTGTACATTAGAAATGTTTTTGTCGGTTTATTATAAAAATTTAAGGTGATTATTTTGAGCGGTATTTGTTAAAACTTAAAAAACAATCTTTTCCCCATATAGAAATCGTATCTTTTCAAGTCCAAAATTAGTAAAAGGACTGTGAAAATGTGCTAAAGAATCGGACAAATACCGTAACAAAACGGACAAAACGGGCAAACCGGTGCTATTTAAGACGCTGATTGTCCTGTCAGTGGCTCGGGTTCTCGTCGGCCGAGCGGTACTGACTCGGTTTCACGCCGTAGTGAGACTGGAAACATTTTGCGAAATAGGAAGGGGTTTTGAATCCGACCATATAGCTTATTTCCGAAACAGTGAAACGGTGCTGGCTCAGCAGGACGGCGGCCTTCTGCAGCCTCACGCTGCGGATGTAGTCGAGGGGGGCTGTCCCCATATATTTTTTGATTAGCCTGTAGAGCTGTTTGTTGGGGATATCACACTTCTCGCAGAGCAGATTTACGTTGAGATCCGGGTCGGAAATGTTGTCTTCGATAACCTTTACAATTTTCGCAAGTATTTTCTCGTTGACCGATTCTGCCTCGATGGGGCGTGAGCCGGCCTCGGCGATAGTCTGCATGCGCACTTTTTCGCGAATCTCGTTCCTGCCCTTGAGCAGATGGCTGATTCGTCCGAGCAGAGCCTGGGGTTCGAACGGTTTTGCCATGAACACGTCGATGCCGAGCTTTATGCTTTCGTTCTCGGTGTTGTTGTCGGATTTAGCCGTGAGCATGATGATCGGGACGGCCGAGAGGCGCGGATGCTGCTTTATCCGCTTTACCATTTCCATGCCGCTCATGATTGGCATCATTTCGTCGACTATAATCAGGTCGGGTATTACGGAGGATGCTATTGCGAGACCGGATCTGCCATTTTCGGCGATGAAATATGTATAGTCGTCCTTAAGCAGTCGGGAAATGAAGCCCGAAATCTGCAGATTGTCCTCGACGATAAGGATTTTCGGGGTGTCGGAACCGGCATTTTCGGTGCTGTTGCTCGATGCGGGTATGGTTTTGCCCGAAACGGGGAGGGTGACCACGAAACAAGTGCCTTGCCCCTCCTTGCTGTAAAGGGCAATGTTGCCGTTCATCAGTTCGAGGTATTTTTTAATAAGGTACAGACCGAGTCCGGTTCCTTCGCGGAGACGAGCAGTTGAGGGCGCCCGGAACATACGCTGGAACACGAGCGGCTGGTCGATGTCGGCTATGCCTACACCGTCGTCGGATACGGTAATCTCCACTTCGTCGTTTCCGGCGCTGATGGCGCAGGTAATCGTGGCGCCTTCGTCGGAATATTTGCAGGCGTTGGAGAGGAGATTGGTTATCACCGATTCGATTTTAACGGCATCCGCCTCAATAAGCAGCTGAGAGCAGGAGGAGTGGAAAATGAATTTTTTCTGGCTGTTGTTTTCCTTGAACACTTCGAATACTTCGCGGCAGAACTCCACAATGTCGAATGTAGACATAATAAGGAGGTTTTCGTCGTTGTCCTCGAGATGCTGGAGCTCCAGGGTGCGGTGAATCATATTGTTGAGTCTTACGGCGTTTTCGTAGACGGTTTCGAGGGTGCGGCGGCTTTCGGGGTCTCTGGCTTTTTCCTTCATGAGGCTGACAGGGCCGAGAATCATTGAAAGCGGAGTCTTGAGGTCGTGGGAGATGGCTGATAGGAAAGTGAGTTTGCGTTCTACATTCTCCAGTGCGGTCTGGCGTTCCTTTTCCTGCAGGGAGAGCCGGTTGCGGCGTCTGAAATACAGGATTATAGCGGCCACTATACCTATGCCGAGAAGAATGTAGAGGCATATCGCCCACCACGAGAGCGCCGGCGGCGGGAGCACCTTGAGCGGAACGGCTGTAGGTTCTACCGGGGAACCGACGGTTTTCACGAGAATACTGTAGCTGCCCATCTTGAGGTCGGAAAGCGATATGGTATTGGCGCCTTCGGGCATCACAATCCAGCCCTGGAGGGAGTCGGCGGCCGATTCGGCGAGTTTGTACATGAATCGCTGAGGCGATTCCGGGGAGTAATCGAGGGTGCTGACAACCATCGTCACGCTGCCGCTGTAAGGAATCGTTATGCCACCGGTGCCGACTCCCGGATCGGAGAGGTCGAGACTGCCGTTGCCGCTGTCGCGTAATACGAGCTTAATGGCTTTATAATCAGCTATGTTTGCCAGGCTTTGCCGGTCGATTTCGAGAATTTCGTCGGTAGCTCCGAGCAGCACTTTGCCGGTAACAGTATCCTCGTAGATTGCCGTAAACGACTTCTGCGGGATAGGTAGAAGACTGGCCTGAAGGGTTTCTCCGTCAATGCTCCAGACGTTGCTTTGGGTGGAAACCCATATGCCGTTGCCGACTCTGCCTATTGTCCAGGTCGACTCATCGCTGTTTGTCGACGGGAATTTTACAATTCTGTGTTTGCCGCTTTTGTCAAAAACAACAGCACCGCCCTTGAACGCACACCAGAGGTTTCCTTTTCTGTCGCTGCATATCTGAGTAGGATAGCCTCCTGTGAGTGCGAATATGTCGTAGCGGTCCATTTTGTCGGAGACGGGATTGTAGCGGGTGAGCAGATTGTCGCGGAAGAGCAGTATCCAGATGTTGCCTGCGCCGTCGGTAACCATGTCGTTGACGAGGTCGTTGGCGAGGGTCAGGCCTTTTCCGCCGGAGGAGCCGCTGTCGGTATTTAGGGCGTAGTCTGAGGTGACCGTACCTCCTTTTATATTGAATCTCGATTTGTTGACGCGGTGCAGGCCGCTGAGAAAGCCGCCTATCCAATAGTAGTCGCCGTATTCTTCAAACGAGTATACCCAGTTGGTGCTATGCTCGCCGTTCCGGTCTACGATATGAAACACGTCGAAATTGCCGGCCTGATAGTCATAACGGTTCAGGCCGCCGTCGGTAGAGAGCCAGATATTATGGCCGCTGTCTTCGTCGATAGCCCTTATGCGGTTTTGCGACAGCGATTTCGGCGAATCGGAATGGCGGTGCCAGACTGGTTGCCGGCTGTCGGAAAGAATGATGACGCCGTTTGTGCCTCCTAACCAGAGGTTGCTTCGGCTGTCGCGGTAGATTACATGGATTTCGTTGCCTTCGCCGGTGTGGGCAAGGGCGCTCAGCTTAATGGTTTTGATGGCGCTTGAGTTTGAGGCGATTGAGAACCCGCGTTCGTGGCCGGCCCAGATATTGTGGCTCTTGTCGGCGTAGATACACCATATTTCGTTGTTCGAAAGGCTCTGTTCGTAGCGCGAATCGTGGCGGTAGTGTCGGAGAGTGTTGCCGTGCCAGTCGAAAACGCCGTTTTCGGTGCCTATAAGTATATGGTTGTTATAGCTTTTCGAGAGGCTTTTTATGTTGTTGTTCTCCAGTTCTGTGATTTTCTTCCATGAGTCGGTGCGGGGTATGTATTCATACAGCGATCCTTCGCTTCCTATATAAATACTGCCGTTGTCGGGCGCTTCGAGCAGGCAGTTTACAAACATATTTTTCGAACCGGCAGCCTCCGAGCGGCTTTTTACTTCGGTGAATCCCGCGGCATTGGAGTCCCAGCGGGCAAGTCCGTTGTAAGTTCCCGCATATAATATACCGCGGCTGTCGCGCAAAATGGAATATACAGATCTATGGGGCAGACTCGCAGAAAAGTCGGCGACCTTACCGGTGTCGAGATTCAGACGGTAAATACCGTTGAGGCTGCCTACCCAAAGCTGATTGTCGAATAAAAGGAGGCACCGTATTTCTGTAGGAAGTGCGCCGGAGGCGGCATTCATTTCGCCCGTGGCGAAGTTATAAACAAGCAGACCGTTGTTTCCTCCTAAGTAAAGGTTGCCGTTACGTTCGGCAATCGCATAGATCTGGGTTCCGAAAAGTTCTGTTTTGCCTATGGCGTGGACAGAAACACCGTCAAAGAAATACAGACCGCTGTTAGTGCCCATCCACATAATGCCGCGGCTGTCGCGATACATGCAGAATACGGCGGTTTTCGTTCCGTCGACAGTCACGTTTTTCCAGGTGAGTTCCGGCTCCGGAAGATGAGCCGCAGCCCTTGCTTCCGTAAAAAATCCGCAAAGGGCAGCTATTACTGAGCAAAGCAGCCGGAATGTAAAGAGTTTAAATGGCTTCATGAATCAGATTGTTCGGCGATTGCAATGCAAAGTTAGCGAATTTTAAGAAATCGCTTCGGCCGTCATCCGAACTTCATGTGTAATATTCCGGACAAATTATGCAACATTTCAACCCAGGTGCTGTAAAATCTTTTCCTGCCGCCCTATTTGAACGGATTACTGTTGTAGGGCACATATCTGATCCATTCCTGCATCGGAGTATCTTCCGTGGGGCGCGGAACCTGATATGTTTCTCCGCAGCCGTTGATGAGAATGTTGTCGGGTTTAAAAGAGATCAGCGACCAGTATATTGCGCCGTCGGGGCTGAAAGTGCAGGTGTCGGGGGTAAATTTCGAATTGTCTATTTCGAGGTCGTTGCTCGTGAAACTGAAATTGTGCGGCATCATGAACATGGTATATTCGCCGGTGTTGCGGTTTTTCATCATGCGGATGTTCTGGAAGAAGAGTGTGCCGGAATTGTTGTTGCGGCAGGCGGCGGCACGGATATAGACCATATCGGCGTTTACCATATAGATAAACATATGGCGGTTGGTGTTTATCTCGCAATAGGGCATATTGTCGAATATCCCGTATCTGCCACCCAGACGCCACTCCTGAAGACATTTTCCGACATCAAATCGGCTGTCGCAGCGGGGCATTTCGTAAGGGCTGACAACTTCGACGTCCTCAATTTTCTTCAACTGTTCTCCCCCGACAGAAAGATTGCCGTTTTTCAACTCAAGCTGCAAAGGATTATGCGGTGTTGAGAAAGAAACGGTACCATCTTTTTCAAACACGGTCTGATGATAAAAATTCCGCGACGGAATTTCAAGTACGGCTTGCATCGTGCTGTCAATTTTAGCATAATAAATGCAAACCTCGTTTGTTATGACGGCCTCGGCACTGTCATTGGCCCATACGCCTCTGAAAGTTGATAAGTCGGCGCTGGCAAATGATATTAAGAAGGATAGCGTAAAGAGAGCGGTAATAGCGAATTTTTTCATGGAATGATGTATTTTGGAACTCAGGTGGCAAAGGTAGCATATTTTTTTGAATTTTGGATTGGCGGAGGATTGGGATAATAAGAAATGATGCCACGCAATGGCAGAAGAAAAGCAGCCGGATACTCTATCCGGCTGCCTGATATACGGGTATATGGTGATAATTAGCGTGGAATACGCCGGTTAACAGTTACTTCTATTGGTCAATCCATTTTGTGAAATCTGTAACGAAGCCAGACGATGCCGCTGTCAAACGTTTGTGAAGAAATCAGCTCCAGTGATTGGCCCGATGCCGGACGTTCATCCGCAGTTCCGATGTATTCAAAAATCGAAGGCGCGGTTGCAAGGCCGTCTATCCCCGGGTAAATTACAAGACTCAGCTCATTGATAAGACCGGCGGCAAGCATGGCTCCGTTGATGATACCACCGCCCTGAAGCGATATTTTTCTTACACCGAAAATGTCATAAAGCGCAGACATCGCCTCATCCAATGCAGTCGGGTCTGCAAGCACTATATAGGATATGCCTTTTCCTTCAAGCATGGCCAGATAATCGTCGGTAGCGTTTGTTCCGAGAATTGTCACTATGTTGTCTCCGCGCAGACGGTCGGATGTATAGAAAATATCGGCATCGGGGTCAGCGGTTATGAAAAGTCTCGATGAATTACGGTTGCCAATGTGGATTTTTCCGGCCTCCGGATGACCCGACGTCTTAGGCATGAATTTATAGGGGAAGGCTTCACGGGCAGTTGCCTTTCCAAACATCCATGCGTCAGTGTCGAGCCGACGGCCGATTGCGGCATATTCGGCAAAGAGTTTTCCCGCATCTGTTCCGTCAAAAGGCGCAGTCCAGCGCGACGGCAACAGCCGGCCGTCGACCGAACTCATTATGTGGCAAATAATTTCGGGTTTCATAATCAGTCATCTATTTTCCAGTTAAGCATAAATTGTTCTGCTTCCTTGTAGTCCATATTGAAAAACCGTTCTTCCTTATCAAGGGCGCGAATTTCAGCCATTTCTTCAGGGGTAAGCTCAAAGTCGAAAATATCAATATTTTCAGTTATATACGGATGATAGGTGGCGCCGGGAATTGCGGAGTGATCTTCCTGAATATGCCAGCGCAGGATTATCTGGGCAGGAGTCTTGCCGTGGGTTTCGGCTATTTTCATCAGTACGGGATCTCTGAAAAGTGCGCCGTTGCTCATAGCTCCGCCGAGAGGGAACCATGCTTCAAGAACGATGGAATCCTTGGCAAGTTTATCGGCCCACATCCTTCTCTGCGCGTAGGGGTGACATTCTATCTGCATCACGGCCGGTTTTATCTCAGCCCACCCGAGGGCTGCGGTATAGAGTGAATCGGCTGCATCGAAATTGCTTAGTCCGAGACTCCTGACTTTCCCGGCGGCGACGGCCCGTTCCATGGCGCGCCATGCTGCGCGCCAGTCGCCCATGGGCTGATGCACATACAGCAGGTCGATATAATCCAGGCCGAGCCGGTTGAGCATGCGGTCGATGGCTGCATCGGCATCGCCGTATTCGCTGGGCCAGAGTTTGCTCGTCACCCAGATCTGATCGCGGGGAATCCCGCTTTCGTTTACGGCCTGACCCACTCCGCGCTCCACACGGTAGGCATGGGCAGTGTCGATATGGCGGTAGCCGTTTTTCAAGGCGAAAAGTACTGCGTCGGCTGCCACAGAATCGCCGGGGTCATTGAATGTACCGATGCCGAAACGAGGCATAAGCCTGCCGTTGTTGAGTTTGATATACGGTATTCCGTCAATTAATTTTTCTTCCGATTTTATTCCGAAAGGAAGTATGGTCGCGATTATGGCAAATAAAAAGGTTTGAAGAATAGTTTTCATATACGGTTATTTATGGTTATCAAGGATTTTGGAGCCTCCGAACACGTCGCTCATGGGTAAAGAATCGAGCGTACGGTCGATGTTTGCGATTTCATCCGGAGAGAGCTTTATGTCGGCGGCGCCGGCGTTTTCTTTCAGACGGGCAAGATGGCGTGTGCCGGGAATGGGAACGATCCAAGGTTTTTTGCCAAGCATCCAGGCGAGTGAAATCTGCGAAGGGGTGGCATGATGTTCATCGGCAAGACGCAGAATATAGTTGAACAGCTCGTGGTTCTGTTCAAAACTCTCCTTGCGGAATTGCGGCATCGCAGCCCTGTAGTCCCATTTGGGGTCAAACCTTGAGGAAGCATCGTAGTTTGTGGTGAGCAACCCGTTGGCGAGCGGAGAGAAGGCGACGAAGCCTATACCGAGTTGGTCGAGGGTAGGGAAGAGGACCTCATACCATCGCGCCATCATTGAATACCGGTTCTGAACGGCCGTTACCCGACATACGGCATGGGCGCGCCGCAGATATTCCTCATTTGTCTCAGAAATTCCCCAGTGGAGAATTTTTCCTTCCCGAATCAGATCGGCCATAACTCCGGCCACGGTTTCCGGCTCTACGGAAGGGTCGGTTCGGTGCTGGTAATACAGGTCGATGTGGTCAGTGCGAAGACGGCGTAACGACCCTTCCACAGCCCGTCGTATGGCTTCCGGACTGGAATCGGGAATAAGAGGGTGGGGACCCTCTCCGTAGGTGTCATCGAAGGTCAGACCGAATTTAGTAGCCAGTATTATGCGGTCGCGATAGGGATACAGTGCCTCCCCGAGGAGTTCTTCATTGGCATGCGGATCTTCCGGAGTGCCGTATATCTCCGCTGTATCAAACATCGTGTAACCCATATCGACAGCATCGGCAAGGAGCCGTTTCATTTCCCGTTTATCCGAAGGAAGCCCGTAACCGTGGCTCATGCCCATACAACCGAGTCCGACAGCCGACACTCGCAGCCCGCTCAAACCTAATGTCCTGTATTCCATAATTATCGTTTCAAGCAATTTATTGTTTCTGAATATTGTTTCGGATTGCAAAGTTGGATAATATCCCACGTAACAGACCTATAAAGATTACGGTCTTTAATACCATTATTGCGGATAACGGCGTAATTTTGTCATATGTATTCCCCGTATAAGCAAAACGCCCGTAGCGATGCCTGCAAAGAGCAAAGTTACGGACGTTGTCCTTTATTCTGTAAAAAAATCAGCGAACGATGATTTCCTTTGTCGTTTTGGATCCTTGACGACGGATATAGATGCCGGGCAGGGCGTTGGAGATATCGACCTGTATACCGCTCAAGTTGTAATAAACCGCAGGGGCAGCATCGGGGGCTATTTCGGGCTGGAATATCGACGTGGTCTGATTATTGTCGGCATACAATACCGGTAAATAGTTGTTGACAATACCGTCGTCATACAGTCCGAATCCGGCGTTGATATTTGAGAAAATGATTGATTTTCCGTCAGTTTTGCTGTCGGGAATCTGCGATATGACGATTTCGCCGTTACTGTTGTTTCCTACCAGCCAGACTTCAGCGTCAGAATCACTGTCGGAGAGTTCAAACGTTCCATCATCGGTGACTTTCAGATATTTCCCTTCGGAGTTTTTAATATAGTAACCGCCGTCGGTAGCTTCGAATGTCATCATATAGGACTTGGGAATCTCAACTGTTGGTTTTGTGTCGATGTAGTTCGTGGCGAGATGACCTTTATCGTTAATCTTTCCATTTGCAACAAACATGCCGTTTGCCACAAGGGCATAACTGCCGCCGTCACTAACTTCCGTGGCTGGCTCCGCAACAGACATATCCGTTTTATCTTCCTCCGGAATTTCGGTAAGATCAATATGAGGATTATATTCTACTATGATTTTGGAGATACGGACGTTATTTGGAGAGATCGTGTTGTTTTTATCATAATAGATCTTACAACTTTTGTTGTTAGGCGTAAAAGAGAATTGATTATGACTTTCTTCAAACTTTGGATTCTCGCTTTTGTTATTTAATACCCAGGTAAATCGAGTCAAATCCGTTTCAGTCCAATCATTATTGTCATTGCTTCCACTCTTGTAAAATATGATTTTTGTTATCATGCTTTTGGCAGACCCGGTATCGAATAATAACTCATTTTGACTATAGATTCTTAAGCAATTATTGTTAGAAACAAATGCTAAAATTGGATCTTTAGTATCATTAGTATTAATTAATGTAGTGCCAGCACCGTTAAAAATAACGTTTTGAATCTTAATAGGATTCCCTTGTGTAGGTGTACCTTTGTCAGGATTGAGCGAAGAGGGGTTGGAGAAGTCGTAGATGTCGGTTAAGGTTACGGCAGAGGAATAAAACGAAGCAAGAAAAATCGCAAGAGCACCGGCGAATAATTTCAAAGATTGATGGTATGAGATTTTCATAAGGTGAATTATTTAATAAATAATCGCAAAAATAAAGAATCTTACACAAACTACAATCTGTCATAGGCTATATTTAACAATACTTAACCAAACTCCAATTAAAAATATGCCTATAAAAGAAATCAAGCAGCCGGAATACGTATCCGTCCGCCTGATTTTTGTGATCCGCCTGAAGCCGGATAATACCGTTGTAACTAAGTCGTTTTCAGAATATTGCAATGCCGACCTCTCCGTTGTTCACGAATGGCACACGGCACCATTTTCAATGCTCTTCCCCATTACTTCCATTGGGCATTGCAAAGATACGGAAAAAGTAATTAATTTAATGTCAAAAATGATAATAGAACTGTTGGATATACTTATCTCTATGCTTAGATTTAGATAATTTATACTTATAATCTACAATTCTTCATCATCAAAGAAACTTAATAAATCCACCATATCATTATCATTGCGATAAGAGATATTTGGCCTACGGTTAAAATGTATGGATGGAGCGCCCATGACATATGGTCTAATATCATAATGAATGAATTTTTCCCCCTTTATTATAATAGTATCAATAGACCTAATTGTTCCGCAAATGAAATGAATATTGTGTCCCCCAATACGAATGGTGGCTGTATTGCTTGTCATGAGACATGGGTCAATAATCCAAGTTACATAAAATGGTTTTCGCCTTATATACATTTTTACCGGAGAGGAATCAATAGACACTGGAATCTTTGGAGTAGTACCATAAATCCCTCCTATATAGACACACATTGTCCCGATTAAATTATTTTTAGTTAATGCTGTCTTGTTTAAAAGGATATCAAGATCAACGATTTCTTTATTATTAAGTACAGATTGAAATAATTGAAAATAATACTCCCTCAAAAAAGCCGCGCCACCGCCCGCGAAGAAATTTAATGGAGATATAACTCTATTGGGGTAATCTTTGTTAAGCTTTGCATCATTAATCAATCCAGATGGCAATAATATTTCTTTTTCTATAAGATAATCTGTTAATTCAACTTTAGGAATGCAACCATGAGTTTGAATACATAAGTCAATTATGCGCTCAATATTACAATATTCTATATGAGAATATGTTCCACTAATACATGCTTTAATGGAATTATGCTTTTTAACACCTTTTTCCCATTTTGTCTTTGCATTAATAATCTGTTTTGGGGTTAATGTGGATGTTAGTCCAATGCCTTCACGGTGAGCTAAATCGTGGTCAGCCGGACAAAGTACTGCTAAGTTTGAGTAACTGTTGTCACGAGTCATAGAATAAGGCGTAATGTGATGTATTACATAACTATCGCTTTTAACTCCTTTACATACACAACAAACGTAATTATTGTTTTCTAATAGTTCGTTTAGCACATCATCGGGTATAGGTTGGCGTATGAACAATTTTTTGAGGTATTGTACCTCACTGGAATCAAGACCATATATAGAGATTAAATCTGCAGAGGGTAATTTTTTTATTTTTGATATAGAAAGGCCCTGACGCATGAGCTTACCAGCGAACTCAGTATTAATGCCATATTTAAGATATGTATCTAATTCTTTCATAATATTAAATAAACAAAGTTTGGCAATTTAGTATACTTTTCATATGTATCTTTGTATCTTTCCACTCTATTTGTTCTTCTTGCGAGTTGGTGATCACAAGCAAATTGTCGCAGTGGAGTTCTTCGGCGGCTTCGACAAGGGCGTCGAGTTCGCGTTTGCGGGTTTTCTCGGAGGTTATGTCGTAGCAGACTTGGATTAGTTGCTCTACTTTTGTGCCTTTGCGGGTGACGAAATCGATCTCTTTATCGTTGCGGGTACGGTAGTAGAATAGTGTTTGACCTGGAATATAGCCACGGCGCAGGAGTTCTACAAACACTTGGTTTTCCAACAGGCGACCGAGGTTTTCGCTTAGATTAAATGCTGTACTTTGCACAAAACCGTTGTCAACGACATATACTTTTTTCGGCGCTTTATTCATCAGTTTCAACTTGTTGTTGAAACGAGGCAAATAGAAGAACAGATAAGGCTCGTTGAGATAGTCGCAGAATTTCTTTGTTGTCGCTACACTTGACAGACCCAGTTCTCCGGCAAGTTCATTGGCAGAAATCGGATTGCAGAAGTTTGACAACAGATATGTGGCAAGGTTGTATAGGTCAGTAGTGTTCCTTACTTTATGACGTTGTGCGACATCTTTCAGCAAGATTGAATCAAACAGCGTGGAAAGATAACTCTTGGTTATGCTACGAGCCGGGATTGTTTCAGGATACCCACCGTTTCGCATATAGTCATCAGCCAGAACTATTGCTTGTGCGGCCTGTTCCTCTCGGTCAGGGCTGATGTTTTTCCAGCTCATGGTTTCGTCAAGGCTGAAAGGCAACATTTCAATTTGGAGATAACGACCAGTCAGAACAGATGCCATTTCACTGCTCAACATCTTTGCATTACTGCCTGTTATTATCAGATTCTTTCCCCGGCGGTAGAGCTTGCTTACCCATAAATCCCAATCCGGAAGGTTCTGAATTTCATCAAGCAACATGAAATCATAGTCGGGATAGACATCATCAAGTGCCGACATTGCCAAATCTTCGTCCCATTGTTCAAGCAACTGCTTATCGTCAAAATTGAGATATGCAAAATTCCTGCCTTGCAACATCAATAGGGCAAAAACGGATTTACCTACGCGACGCGGACCGGTTATAAGTTTGATTAGCGGGTTCTGCAAAAGTTCGTCTGCGTCATACTTGGTATGCCGCTGCTGATATGGACGTGACAATAATTCGTCGCGCTCCGCCCGCTGATTAAGTATCGTTGTTTTCATTACAGCCTGTTTAGACTGCAAATATAGTGATTTTATTCAATCAAACCAGTGTATTGAATAAAATGCCCATTATTTTATTCAGTAGAATATAAGATAGTGGTTAAAAAAACGTACTGAACACGCTTATTGACGAAGGCTCTGGTATTGCCTATACAAGAAAACGTGACAGTACGCTACGCTTGCGCATAGCGTAACTTTCACGCATATGCTCTTGTATTCAAAAATTTACCAGATTTCTTTGATAGAAAAACAGTAATAAGCCAAAAGAGCTAATTATCCTTGTTATCAATATAATAGCAATTATCAATATTGCGGTGATTTTCCTGTTTTTGACCCGATTTTCTCAAAAAGTACACCTTTTGTACCCTCAATTATGGACTGTAGTCAGAGGGTAAATGTTAAGGTCTGTAAACGACGATTTTCAGATTATTATTCCTCGGATTATCTTTGCGCAAAATTATAATTGCATGGCAAAATTAGAAAATCGCAAGAAGCAGAATCCCAAGCTGCGGCAGTCGGAACTGAGCGACGGACGAGCCAGCCTCTACCTTGAATATTATCTCGGCAGAAGTGAAACGCCTGTCCTTGACGAGGACGGTAATCAGGTGTTTTACACCGAGGGAGCGATGACGGGTAAACCGAAGTATCAAATCAAACACTCCCGCAAAAAAGAGAACCTCAACCTGTATATATGGCTTCATCCCCGCAACCAGCAGGAGCGTATGCAGAACAAGAATACGCTTGCCCTTGCTGAAAAGATACGTTTTGAACGTGAGCAATCTTTCCTGGAGGACATAGAGGGCTATCGTCTCCGAAAAGACATGGACGAGGATTTCCTTGAGTTCTGCAAGGAGTTCATCAAATCTCCGGCTCTCACCAAATACACCCGCATAACACTCAGGCACGGGCTACAAAAGTTCAAGAACTTTCTTGCCGATACGCCGAGATATTCTCTCTACAGGAATAATCTTAAGATGACACAACTGACGATCGACATGGTGGCTGCGTATGTTGAGTATCTGAAAGAGAACGGAACAGGCGACGGTCCCAAAATCTATTTCCGAATGTTCAAGCGTATGGTTACTGCGGCTGTTGACAAAGACCTCATCAAGAAAAATCCGTGCCGTGGCTTCGTGTTGAAGAACGACAACATGACGCTGCAAAAGGAGATTCTTCTGCCGGAGGAAATACAGCAGCTTGTTGCGACACATTTTGAAGGCGAGAGGCCGGAAATTCACCGTGCGTTCATCTTCGGTTTATACACCGGGGTGCGTTGGTGCGACACAAGCCAGTTGACCTACCGCAATGTGGATTACTCAACCCAGACATTGCGGTTCCAACAGCAAAAGACAAAAGACCACAGCAGCCGGAGCTGGGTAATCGTTCCGTTGAACGACACTCTTATCCGTCTGATCGGCGAGCCGGATAACGACAACTTTGATGAACGGATATTCAAAGTTCCGCATTATAACATTTGCAACCTGTATCTGCGTAAATGGGTAAAAACGGCAGGCATCAGAAAGAAAATCACATGGCATTGCGCCCGACACAGCTTTGCGGTGAACGTCCTCACTAAAGGAGCGAATATAAAAACGGTGTCGAGCCTACTCGGACACACCTCCATAAAGATGACCGAGAGATACCTCCACGTCGTTGACAGCCTGAAACAGGATGCAATCAACTCCCTTGGTGAAATCAACTATGTGCCGATGTAAAGGAAAAACCACCCAACCCGAAGCCGATAAGTCAGCAATGATTTGTCGGCTTTTTTTCTTTTCGCCGCCAATCATAATGAAAACAAAAAGGGGAAAATCGAAGTGTGAAATCGGCAAGGGGGATTACGACTTTGGAGTAAGACCAACCAATATACTGCAAGGGTTTTGAGCTGCAAAATCAATTTCATGCAGCTCAAAACATAACTTGCAGAATCCCGACGGATTCCGTTGCGACTGACAAAACTTGAAGTCGTGATTGCACAAATTACAATAGGTTCCATACAGAAAAGGCAGCTGTAATCTGGTTAGCCGACTGTTTAAATTATTTGCACATCAATATTGACAAAATCCAACTTCTTGCAATGAGGAAGAATAAGATTTGGCTAAAGATAGTTGATATATAAATACGCGATACCTAATGCTTTCGAGATTGTAATTCGGTTAATATGCATTTTTTACAAGCAGTTACTTGTTGAGGTCTTGATTGCAAAGATGCTGTTAGCACGTATTGACGTATGAACGTACTAACGTATTGATGTATGAACATCTGAACGTATGAACGTATGGATGTACATACGTATGAACAGATGACTGAATGAACTTATGAGCAGATGGATGTCAAGCCTTATGGATGAATGACAGGAAGAATTGCCGTTTGAATGTCTTGCTGATCTACCAATCAGTCAGATGATTGACCGTCTGACTTACCATCTAAATGATTGTCCATATCTTCCAACTCTTACACTCAAAAACGGTCGGATTACGGCTGTTTTCGGTCGGATGAACTTCAACTATTTCTTTGGGATTTTCTTATTCTTCCATTCCTTTGCAGCTTCTGTTAAGCGGTATTTCTGCTTGGGATGATTGGGCTGGTCTGGATAAAGCCGCTCAATGGCACCTTCCACTAATGCTGGGGTAAGATAATTTTCTCTAAACGTTGGACGGTGTTTTATTCCCATCTTAGCCATAATATCTTTTAGAGCCATATAGTCTTCAGTCATAGACTGTATGATTATTTGAACTTGCTCGGTGCTTGGTCGGTATTTGGTCGGTACTTGGTCGGTACTTGGTCGGTGGTTGGGCGCAACTTGGTCGGAAACTTGGAGCGTGTTTGGGTCGTGCTTGGGTCGTTGGAAGGTGATAGTAATGAAGGCACCGTTGATGCTCCATGTCGGTTCGGGGAGTCCTTGCTCGGTGCAGACATCTACGATACGTTGCACTCCTGTACCCCAGCTCTCCAGATATGTCGAATGATAAAGAGCCTTGGCAACCAGCTCATTATATGGATAGGATTCATGGACATCCTTCATCGTATCGGGTGTGAGCTGACGGGGCAGGACTCCGGGATTTGAAATCTCTATGCGGTCATCATAAATGGCAAGACTGCCAGTCAACTTGAACTTCTCCCACTGCCGGTGCGACAGCGAATTTATCAGAGCCTCGCGTAGGGCAACGTACGGCACCTCAAGTTTTTCCTCGCGCATCAGACTGCGGTTGGTGATCTTGCCGCTGAGATTCAGATGCTTGAACATGAACGCCATGCCGGCGTTCAGCAACTCGAAGAAATTCCCTTCGACCCGTTGATTGTCGATAAACTCATTCTTATCCGTGCCGGCAAACCGGGCCATCCGAAGCGCGAACTGCGGATATTCACCAATCTGACGGGAGAATAAAAGCACCGCGCCGTTAGTCGGTATGCCGTTTGACAGCAGTTTCCACTTGTTCAGGATGTCGCGAATAGGCTCGCGCATCGTTGTCTCCGGCAAACGGCCGCGCTCCACACCACGGCGCACGCATCCAAGGATAAGATCCTCGTCCAAATCCGCCAATGTCACATCGTCTGCCGTAATCCGTTCCCACGAATAATTCTGCGGACGATGTTCCCGCACCCGCTCATCATACATCTCGCGTGGCATTACCATCGTGGTGCTTTCAACTTTATAATACGGGCGTCCGTGGTAAGTATAAGGCTTGTCACCCAATACCCAACCATCGAAATGCATCGCGATTACCTTATTGCCCGGATGCTCCGGCACATCAACATACTCGATTGCCGCATCCACCGCCGGTTCGATGCCTGAAAGCGCCTGCGCAATCTCACGCTTGGTACTATCGGTAACTTCTTGCCCAATAATCTTCAGAGACTTTGGAGTGATTCCTATGATTAGCCAACCGCCGCCGGTGTTGAGAAACGCACACGCCGAGTGCATACCGTCTTTCAGTTCGCCGGTTGTCTTTTTCAGCTCCAGAGTCCTCGACTCGTCCGCCGCAATCAATGCCTTTATATCGTCAATGGTCATAATAGAAAAAATATGATGTCCTAAATTTACAATATCTTTATGAGCGAGTTGTACTCTATATTCATCATAATCTATTGTTATTTTGGGGAACATTGTTTGAATGTTCCGGGTTTGTCAAATACGGAATTTAAATCCATTTTAAGAACATCTCTTCTTGCAGGGAGTCGCTCATTTTTTGATTTCGTGAATGCTTCACAATACACTTGCATATTCCCGCATATTGTTAAACATATTTGGTGTATAAACCGAGTAATATCTGCAAGTTCGGATTCATTAAAAGAATAGTGCCCCGACTTTTTGGTGCCATGCGCAATTTCTCCTCTATATCTGAAAAGAAGTTTTAATACATTACCAACTGTAAAATATTTGAACCTGTCCCTAACGGATTTGGTCAGCCATTCAAAATCATCAAATGAATGGTCTTTGTATAATTTAATAGTTTGGAGAATAGCAAATTCTATATCCAAATTATGCTCAAACGTATATGATTCGTTTTTCCAGGTAAAATTATTGTCCGATATAAAACAATACTCTAAAATCATATAGAAATGCAAATATGCAAGTCTATATTCTCGTTTGGTCAAATAGTTCATAGCCTCTCTGTAAAAATTATACGGTATTATAGCTTCAGGCATTACACGCTCTAAAAGGACAATACTTGAAAGGTTTGATTCAGAGAGAAATCTTAACTTAGGTTGCTTAAATTGTTGTTTTGCAATTGAGATTCTTGTTAAATTTTCAAAAACTGGATTCCCAACATACCACAAAAGTTCTAATGTGTCTTGATACAAAATTTTACGGATGCCATAATTAAACCCCGCAATTGCTTCGATATGTTGTAGGAGTTGAATATAATTATCGTATGCTTTTTCTTCAGGAACCAAGAACAAAGAATATTCATTATTGATAATTCCTTTTATTTTTAATCTATCGAATGCATCCACCTTTTTTAATAGCAAGATTTTATATACACCGTCCTCTATGGAAATGAAAACTTTGAAGCCATGTGTATGCGTAGAAATTGGTGCTTTAAGGTAAAAGTCCCCAACGACAACTGCTTGTACACCAAAATATAAAACGTTGTCTTTAGGAACAAATGTCGTAAGTATTTCGGATTGATTTATATTATTCATATTAGATAGTAGTTTTAAAATCTATGATGAGATACAAACCTCTAATTGCGCGACTCATCGGATATAAGCAATTGATATAAATAAGGATGAATGTAGTAAATCTCATTCCCATTATTAGCGTCAATCCGAGTAACAGCATATTTAGGACGAAAAACATCAGTGCCGGGAAGTTGATAAGCAAATTCATTGAAATTGAAATACTCGCCTCTTTCTCGATGACCTACTCTGGCGAGAGGGTCATTATCAACAATTTCAAAAGTCAATAGCTTTCGCAATTCGGCACGTACAATCTGATTGGTCGCGGCATACCAAAATTTCACTTTCGTACATTCTAAACGCCATTGCTCATCCTCATATTCACGATTTTTTCTTTGCTGTTGCTCTATTTGAATCTTACGCCTATAATTATTCACTATAAAAATTATTATAAGGAAGAAGAAGTATACCGTAATTATTAAGGCAGTTACCCCAGCAATAGCTACATTTTGGGAGAACCAGATCCATGCTCCAACAACTCCAATCGCGGCGACAAAAGCGTTAAAGTGTATTTTATTCAGAAATGCTTCTTGCCAACTCATAATCAATCATGCTGTTTATAATTTTCAACTTTGCCGAATACAACGTTCAATCTCCTAATCAGTGTATTCTTATCCTTACCCATAAATGACAGGGGAATAAAATCAATCACAGTTCATCAAGATATTGAAGAAGAGTTTTCAGTGTAATTGCGCCTTCCACTTCTTTGGATTCAAATACCATAAAGTAACGGAATTTATCTCCAGCAAGGGCAGCCCAACTATTCCCTAACTTTATCTTATCAACGCTGTCTGCGTTCGCAAGATGGTCGCCTTTCGTTTCGATGAGAAGAGTTCTTCCAGACCTCATTCTGACAATAAAGTCCGGATAGTGATTGATAGACCCATTTATGACAAATTCTTTTCTGTCTCGGTTGCGGTGCCAGAAAAGGACGTTATGATGTTCGGCTATGGCTGCGATTGCGTCATATTCGAATCCATTGACACTTTCCTCAACCACATATAGTCCTTTGTCAATTCCAATCAGTTCATCGCGAAGCGTGATTTTGTCAACGAGGGTATAATGTGGTTTAAGTTTAATACGACCGGTGCTGAGCCATTTTGTGAAAGTTTTGCGTCTATGCTCTTTCAATAATGATTCTATTTTATCCTTAATGGCATCACGAGTGAGATAAATGTTATCAATCAGATTCCCAATCTGGTCTGCATCCAGTCGCTCAATGGCTCGTTTTACGTATTTCTTGATTGCGGGTTCAGCGACATCATCCAGTTTTATCATTCCGGCAAGCAGTCCGCTGATTCCCTCTTTTTTGATTGATGCAGACTTATCGACATATTGATTACGAATAAAATCCGTAAGACTTTGATTGTTTTTTCTGACGGCGTCTCCTGATTCTGCCACATCTATAGTTATCCCGGCGGGACGAACTATGGTGAAATCTATATCAGCATCTTTTGTCGAAAGATCAAAGTCTTCCGACAACATTGATTTTTCCAGCGGTATCCACTCTTCATTAGCAAAAAACACCGATTGAGAGGTTTTTGTATAGAAGATTGGCAGATTCATATCATGCGCAATTTCTCTGAATTGACTTTTGATCGGATAATACATTTCCTGTGGCGTTATAGACGCAAGTGGATCTATTACCCCCTTGTCGGTCTGTTCTTCAATAATCTGAGTGTACTCATCACTCACTTGCATTGCCTGTTGCTGAAGTTGCTGAATATCTGGAGAAACTGTTTCAGCCTCAATCTCATTCTTGAACTCTTCTACATTATTTATTTCAAGTTTAAGCTCTTCTTCATGTTCTGTTTCAATATCTTTATCCCCATTATCTGTATTGACAGGAAACAGAGGTTTAATTTCAGGAGTAGGTTGCGAATTTTGGACTTCTATAGACTCAGATGTAACATCACGAAAATCTTTACGGCTGAACCCCACTTTCTGCAACGAGCGTATAATTCCGTCAATAGTATTGCGGAAATCATTACTTGAGGTAAAAACGTATGAGAGATTCAACAAGCTGATACCATGTTGAGTGGTGTATGGCTGACGCAGTATGCGGCCTAAAATCTGTTCCACATCCACTTTGCTGGTTTTATTGGCAAGCGTGGCGAGAATATAAGCAAACGGACAGTCCCAACCCTCTTTAAGAGCGTTGACCGTAATAATGTATCTAACTTCACAGTCGCGGCTCATAAGGTCGATACCTTTAAGTTCATCCTTATTCGCCGTCTTAATTTTAATCTGATTTTCGAGAATACCTACACCTATTAACTGCTGCTTGATTTTGTCGAAGGTTACGTTATCCTCATCAGTTTTTGGCTGAGCCTGAAACAAAACAATGGGACGTATGTATCTACCACCGTTTGCTTCATTTTCTTTTGCTAATCTTTCAAGACTATTACGCATCCTGATAGCTGCGCTTAGCACATCACGGGGAGAGTTGCGGTTTTCTACAATCACCGGCAGCTTTACCATATTCTCCTTCTTCAATTGCATAGCATCCACAAATGACACGATATTGCTTTTATCGCGTGGTGTAGCCGTCAATTCAAGAATGAAGCGAGGATTGAGATTCGCCAACATCTCATCACGAAGATTTGTGCGAAAGTTGTGACTCTCATCCACAATGACAACAGGGTTCTGCTGTGCTATGACCTGAATGAGTGCTGTAGGGTCAGTACCGGGAATCAGTTTTTCGGGGTGCGGAAAATGCTTTGATTGCTCAAAGAAATTCTCATTTTCTCGATAAGCTTTAGGTTTGTTTTGTTCGGACGAGACATCTTTCTTCGCCTTAATCGTTTCAACAAAAGACTGGGCACTCAGTACCATAATGACGAGTTCCGACTGCAACTGCTCCGGCTTAAGTCCCTTTCCAAGTAACGCTGATTCTTTATCCACTACCGTAACTCTATGGCTAAAAAGTGAGTCAATAGTCTGACGATAGGGATGTGCGGGATTCTGAAATTTATCAAGAGTCTGCTTCAGGATAGTGTCGCTTGGCACAAACCATGCAACTACTTTTGGGAAATCGCCTGTCTGCAGCGATTGGAATATCCGACCTATGGCATTACAAGCTATGAATGTCTTACCACCAGCTGTAGGTACTTTTAATGTGACGCGCGGCACATTCTTGATTGTGTTGGTGTATGGGCGCAAGTAGTTGCTATCCATATTATTAATGGATACACCGCGACATTCCTCCCAATATCTGTTAAAGGCTTCTGAAAGCGAATGGCTCTCGTTTAAAATATAGATGTAATCATCCAAATCCCTCAGAGTCTGATGTTGATAATTTTTAAGTTCCATATCAGAATCGGTTTATATCGCGTGGAATCTTTTTGAAAGTAATGTTCATTTTCGCCAACTGCTCTTTGCTAATGGTGCAGACATCGGCATAAATTACATAATGGTCAGCTTTTGTGGGTACTATACTCAGGGTGTCAGGACTCAAAGTGGTAAGTTCGTTGGGCTTGTAATAGAAAAAGTATCCGGTACCATCTTTGTAATCGAGAAGATAGGGATAATCTTTGCTCTGAGGTCGCGACAAATACTGGCGTGTTTCCGAAAAGTAGATATATTCTCTGATTTTAACTTCACCAACACTTTCATTCAGAGTATCTTCATCGGTGAAAAGATTTTCTCCTAATTCATAAAAGTCGAATCCGCCTCCAAGACCGGGCATCATACCGTCAACATTCAGTTCACCGACAACCACAATTGCGTTATCTTTTACTGCCGGTTTGGCTATCTTAGTGAACCGCTCAGCATTTGCCTCCCTGATTGAGTTGGCTTCTTCCAAGAACTGAGGTACTTTCGATATATTTGCCGAAGTCAACGGCTTGCGGTACAACTCTTCCTTGACCTTACCTTTATATGGATAACCCGCCATCACACGGCGCACTCGTTCTGCCGTAATATCCTCGGCATAATCCATAAGCTCCAAAAGTACAAATTTGCGATTTCCTTTATCCTTGTTGTTCTGCAAAAGCACAGCATGAGCAGTTGAACCGCTACCGGCAAAGGCATCCAACACGATTGAATCCTCATCGGTTGCAATATGGACTATTCGCTCGATAAGAGAAGACGGTTTGGGGGTCTCAAACGGACTGCGGCCTCCAAATATTGCCTTCAACTCCTTTGTCGCCGCATCCGTATGACCTACTTCCGTATAATCCCAGAAAGTAGTTATTAGTTTTCCTTCAACTGCGGTCAAGTAGGTCTTACGACGGATGCCACCTTTCCCATTTTTTGTAAAATAGAAACGCGGCCACGGACCGGTTCCCAATACCTTTTGAGCTTTCTCGCGGGATTCCTCAAGAGAGTTCTTTAGCATTATTGCCTTGACTCCGGGACGGATAGTCTCAACGGGAACGCCACAAATTTCGGCACGTTTGCCTGCATCGTCTAATTCTCGAAGTTCATACTCACACCAACCCTTTAGGTTATCTAAAATCTCTAATTGATCATTTGCCCAATGCCTTCCATTAGTAGGATAAACAAGACTTCCTGTAAACGGATTTTGAACCGCATATACCATTCCCTGATGTGTATGTGCTTCGGGAGCAAAGGCATCTCCACTCGTCCAATGTGCAAAATCGTTATCAGGATTTTTGTAACTTTCATCCATTTCTTCGGCGCGTTCTAACCTTTTAGGGAGCCAATCTTTTGATTTACTAAAGACAAGAATATGGTCAGTCTCTGTCGGAATACCTTTGGAGTCGTTTCGTGGAGAATAAGTCTTATGCCAAATAATGTCACCTTTGAAACAATTTGCTCCGAAAATATCATCGCAGATGGTGCGCAGACGTGACACCTCGTTATCATCAATAGAGATAAAGATTGCACCATTCTCGGAAAGCAGCTGACGCAGAAAGACAAGGCGCGGATACATCATACAGAGCCATTTATCATGGCGTGTGAAATCCTCTCCCTCTGCTCCGACTACTTCACCGAGCCATCGGAGAACATGAGGGTCATTTACATTATCATTGTAACGCCATCTCTCATTCCCCGTATTGTAAGGAGGATCTATATAAATGCAGTCCACTCGTCCTTCATATTCTGGAAGAAGAGATTTAAGTGCGGCAAGATTATCCCCATGAATTATCTTATTCCCTGTTCCGATTGGTGCAGTACTATTAGGGCATTCACTATTAAAGCCATAACGATGCTCCAATACGCGGAAAGGTACATCGGCATGATGGGTGATAATCTTTTCTTTTCCAATCCAGTTGAGAGACGGCATACTATTATTTTGAGCTTTGAATTAAATCTTTAATATCAACATCCAATAATTCTGCTATGCGATTGAGAGTAGGTAAATCTGGCTGAATCGCATTGGTACACCATTTGGATATGGTCGTGGGATTCTTTTCCAATTCTGTCGCCAGCCATTTACTGGTTTTCTTCTTTTCGCAGAGAACTATTTTTAGCCGATTTAAGTCTTTCATCATATCAAATTTGTATGAGATGCAAATTTAATGAAATATTCCAATATGCGCAATGATAGTTGCAGTAATTGAATGAAAAATCATCTCAAATGGTAGAAACTCTAATACCCTACTCTCAACTGGCAAGTGCAAAATTATAGATTTGTCGGAAGAATACACATA
>ERZ779889.233-NODE-233-length-76701-cov-9.969796_pt1 | contig 76701 bp, 63 predicted proteins | sample MGYA00511030_ERZ779889 | MGnify/ENA primary metagenome ERZ779889 (study PRJEB29588, sample SAMEA2160616) | human gut metagenome | biome: human gut; feature: human-associated habitat; material: faeces | place: Denmark | collected 2008/2010 ... | reverse complement strand
GGAAGGTCCGACGAAGACGATGAACTCCTTGTCTTCGATGTCGATGTTGAAATCGCTGACGGCCTTTACGCCGTTCTCGTACACCTTGTAGATATGTCTGAGTCTGATTCCTGCCATAACCCCTCCTTATGCCCCTTTTCCGATATACGCCCTGATCCGGCGCACTTTTCCCTTTCGGATATTCTCGGCGGTCGTTCCTCTGATTTCGTCACACCTCACTCCGTCGACTTCGTAAAAGAGAATCTTCGCCGAAGGATACGTGTCGATCTTTTCTTCGTTGACATAGACGATGTCGGTCGAATCGAACAGGCGGAAAGCCGCTTCATTCCGTTCGTCGAACATTTCCTTTTTCAAACGCGGTTTCAGATTCAGTTTCAGTTCGCCGTCTTCGACGAGGAACAGCCGATCGCCGAAAAAGAGCAGCGCGCCCATTTCCAGCAACTCGGTGTTCGCACCGGTCAGGCGGGCGAAAAAGCCCCGTCCGTGAAGTTTGGAATCGGGATTGTTGCCCGGAACGATGAAAGACGAGTTTTCCAGCGTGCTTCTTCCGTAAACCTCCGGTTTCATGAAGCAGACCAGATTCGTCCGGCTTTCCTCGTAAAATTCATCGATGAACCCGCCTTTGAGGAGTCCGAGCAGATACTTGTAAGTCATGTGGAGGAAATCGCATTCCCGTTCCAGCCAGCCCTTGGTAAAAGCGTGGATCCGCCCGATTTCAAACGGCGCGGAATCGATCGGCGCGCACGTCTTGTAAATTTTCAGTTCCGGATCGTAGATCCCGCTTTTTTTGATGTTTTCGTAAAGATCCCGGCTCAGCATCGCTTTCGGAAGTTTGAAACTCCGCGCGGCGGCTTCCAGAAACGGCGGCAGTATTTCCTGGGAAAACGCCTTCACGCGCACGCTCGGATAACCTAAATGCGTCGTCTTTCCGGTTTGTTCGTACTCTACGACGCGATAAATCCAATACGAAGGGATAAGGCCGTTCCCGATGCTCTTCGCGCGCTTCACGCCGTCGGTGAGAATGCGTTCAAACGAGGAAAGAACGGGCAGAATCTCCTCCGCGTCAATCGCTTTCGTATCGCCGGAAACGCACTCCCGAACCTCCCGGCGGAATTCTTCCCGAAGCGTCGTCGCCCGATCCCAGAATGCAAAACGCGTCAGATGGTGGGTTTCCAAAAGACCGCTCAGATCGCCCAATGCGCGGAAAAAGGCTTCCTGCTCTTTCAGAAAGACAATTTTCTTTCCGGAGAACCGTTCCAACTGCTCCTTTGCGAAAAGAACCAGCCGAAGCAGTTCGATGCTTTCGCTCTCCCCGGAAGCGAAAAGTCCCGGCAATCCGTTCATCGCGTCGTTCCAGCCCGGCTTTTCGCATTCCATTTCGATGCCGAGTTGCTGGCTGTCGAGCGTTGAAAACTTGACGGCGATCAGATGGACGATCTTCGCCATCAGCGAAGTCCGTACTTCGTTTCCGCTACCGTCTTTCAGCCAGGAAGTCTTCCGGATATCGAAGGCCTTTCTTTCGCATTCGCGTTTCAGTTCGTCCAGATCGATCGCGCCGTACTGACGGACCTTTCCGTCAGGCAGAAGGCAATACTTTTCATCGCGCGGCAGAACGTAAACCGGACTGTAAAAATAGCGATAGTCGTCCTTAAACAGCATCTCTTCCATCTGATCGGGATAGACCGAACGATAGTTTTCGAGCAAGTCGACGTTGTATGTCCAGTGGTCGATCCAGTATCCTTCGCCGAAATCGGCTTCGCTCGTCTGCACGCACATGCTGAGCACCTTTTCAAAGCGTTCTTCGACCGGAATTTCCTCATTTCCGTCTTTCAGAAGCGTAAACATTTCGGAAGGTTCAAAGCCGTAGGACAGGCGGATCAGTTCTTCTTTCCGCGGACTCTCGAACGAAGCGAAAATCGCATCGTCGAAATCGGCTTTCCGCCGAAATACCGGCGGACGGACGTTCAGCGGATTCTGTCCGTCGATCTGGATCAGATCGAAAAAAAGATGAATGTTGTAGTCTTTCAGATAGGGCGCGAAATAGAGATCGTTCCGGCGGTTCTGGTTGACGTCGCGGAAATTTCCCGGACCCGACGAATAATACTTCGAGGGAATCTGAAACGCGTTGTAATCTCTTTCCATGTCGCCGTGTTTCCGCGAATAGAGATAATAGGGCTGATTTTCCGTAAGTCGCGTCGGAAATCCTCCCCGCAGGCAGTTATCGAGATACGACTGGCGGAAATACTCGTCGAAAACGGGATCGGAAGTCCGGATATTCATCGGACGAATCAGTTCATCGACGATTTCTTCGCTCCGACTGATCATCCTTTCCACATCGGACAAGGTCAGGGACGCGAGTTTCTCCTCAAACGCGTTCCGATCGTCGAACGATCCGAACAGGCTGAAAAAGGCATAGGTTTCCCCGGATTTCAGCCGGATCCGGTTCATCGAAAAAGCCGAAGGCAGTTTGTTTTCCGTCTGTTCTTCCAGATCGAGCAGTTCTTCATAGGTTTTTCCGGAAAATCCTTCCGGACGGATTAACGACGTATCTTCGCCGAACACCGTATACGGATCCACGATAGGATAAAACCGATTTCCGAAAGCATCTGCCGTCACATAGCCGTTTCCCGAAGCGATCTCGCTGACCTCCGCGCAATCCTTCGTCGAGGTTTTGAACTTGATGAACGGCAGTCGCTTTTCTTTTCCGAAAACCTGACAGTATCCCGCCATGAGGGAAACCAACTCCTTATAACAGTAGTTGCTGAGTCCGTAAGGAAAGATGATCGGAAGTCCGTCGACGATTTCGTATTCGCCCGTTTTTTTCGGAGTCAGTTCGACTTTCCGGATCAATCCGGCGTAACTTTCCTCCGGGACGGTGGAATAAGTGACGCGAAGGACGAACCAATCGTTCTCCTCTTCGATTTCCAGACAGGTGCGGCGAACGATCATCTTCCGCGAAGCCCTGCCTTCGTCGAAAAACGGAGCGATGATCCGATTCTGAAAGCGGACGAATGTGCGGAATCCTTTCAACGCAATGTTCTGATAAGCCGAATTCGCCGAATCGAACGGCGTGATCGGCGTCTCCTTGCTGTCCACGCCGAACCCCGCGAATGCCTGCCCTCTGGAACAGTAAAACGCCCAGATCGGTTTTCCCTTTTTTCCGGCTATCGCAGGAAGAAAGGACGAAAAAGGCTTCGCGCGCTGAAAATCTTCGATGACGAAATCTCGTCCGGAATAATAATATCTGACCATACTTCCCTCATTTCAATCGTAAGTGCTTATTCGGCCGGTTCAAAGCCGTAAACCGGGCATTTCAGCGTCGGTTCGTTTCCTTCGGCGATGTTCCAGCACGTCGTATCGTAAGATGCATACAGCGCGGCCGATTTCAGATCGCTTTCGCTATAAACCGCACAGGAAGAAAAATCGCCCATATCCGACTCGCCCGAACCCGGTTTGACCGCGCCTAAATGGGTTTGCCCGAATTGAACTTCGCGCGAACTTCCCTCATACGGCGTCAGATTGAAGGCCTTGGCGTAACTGGAAGTAACCGTTCCCCAGTTTTTGCCGACAAAGGCATAGATGCCGTTGGAAAGGCTGCCGTTGCTGTCCGATTCTTTCTTTCCGGTGTCGGTGATGCTTCCGTCATCGCCGTACTGCATCAAAGGTCGGTCGACGTTCGCGTACTTCCACGACGGATCGGTATTTCCCGGCGAAGCGGTGTGATCCCAGCCGTTTCCGATCTGCCCCTTGTATTCGTCGCTGTAATCGATGAACACGTCCGGGAAAGAAATATCCGAAACGTAAGAAACCGTATTCACGATCGTTCCCGAAGCGGCGTTGATGCCGACGACGCCGGCGATGTTGCAATCGTTGTCGTAGAAGTGCGTGCCGCCTTCCACCACGCAGTCGGAAAGAACCTTGCAGTTTTCGATCGTGCCGGAATTGTTTCCCGCGATCACGCCGACGATTGTCCGTCCTCTGACCCGAATATTGGAGAAATTGACGTTTCTCACCACGCCCGCGCTTCCGATGATCTGAAACAATCCGATGTTGTTCCCGGAGGTATGCGCTTCGGATTCAAAAAGCGATCCGTCGTTGTAGACGTCGACCGAGTCCCAGACGTAAAAGCCGTCGGAAGAACTGTATCCTTTTTTCGACGAACTCCACAGGACATTCGCGTTTTTGACGGTATAACCGTTTCCTTCCAGAATGCCGTGAAAATAATGATTGTCGACATTGGTTTCCGAATCGAAGAAGTATCCCAACGGTTCGAAATTGTCGATCGAACTCAGGTCGATATCGTTTCCTAACGCGTAAACGCCGTCCAGATCGTCGTTGATCGCCTGAAATTCCTCTGCCGTCGTGATGATCTTGGTGCAGATCATGATCGGCACCCGTTTCGTCGATCCGTCCTTGAACGAAACGATCATCTGATCGTCCGTGCTGTCGGAAACGTACTGTTCGCCCATGATCTCCGACGACAGCGTCAGCACGTTGTTTTTAAAGCCGAATCCCTTCGTGTAGGTGTGCATCGAAATCCGGATCGATTCTACCTTCGAGTCCGATTCCAGACGAACCGAAACCTGCTCGGGCGTTTCCAGCGAACTGTCGTAAAAAATCTTATCCGTCCAGATTTTTTCGCCCGGCTGAACGCGGACGGAAGAACCTCCGCAGGAAGAAAGGCATCCCGCAGAAAGCAGAATTCCCAGAATTAAAGCGTAATTTTTCGATTTTCTCATACTTTCTCCTTCTTAATCGCACTTGACGCGGTTCTTCTCCGTCGGGCGGAAAAGAGACGCGCCCGAAGAAAAGACGGATCAAGGGAACTTCACCCTCGCCGAAACCGGACAGAAGTTCCCTTCTCCCAGACGGTCGGTTGTCCCTCAAACCGTCTGCAATCTTTCCTTATTCCCGATGCTGTTTAACCGACGTTGATCCCCATCTGAATGTTCAGCGAAACGCCCGCGGAAGTTTCGGTATACGTGACGTTCACCGTATTGTCTCCTTCGTTCACCTTGACTTTTTCGCCGTTGATTGTGATATAACCTCCCGCGGTGATGTGAATGTCCATTGACAGCGTATATTCGCTTCCGTCGGTCAACTGGGCGCATTTATAGAAGAACTGCACGCCGAACCAGCAGAAGCCGGAAGTAGTCGAATAGTCGGCCGTGAAGCCGTCTTCGCCGATGCTGCCCTGCGCCGTAACCGAAGAACCGCACCAATTCTGATCATACCAGAAGCAGAGTTGACCCGGATTTGCCAAAGCCGTAGCCTGATCGCTGTTCATGACTAACGTCGTTTCCGTATCCTCCGCGCCGAGAATCGAAGCCACGGTCTGCCCTTCGGCATCGGTCCATTTGACATTGCTGAATCGGGCGACGGCCGTGCCGATCGAAGAAGTTACCAGCACTTCGCCCTGCGAAACGCCCCAACTCAGATCGGAGATGGAAAAATTCGCCGCGGTGATATTCGTCGCCGAAGTGGCATACGTTCCCATCATGACGGCCAGCGAGGCACCCTCGCCTTCGCGGTAATCCACCGATATCGGATTGTCGCCGACTATCAGTTCGACTTCCTGCCCGTTGACGCGGATCTTCCCCGCAACGTCGGAATGAAGCGTGAACGAGACATTGTAATCCGTATTCGCCGTCAGATCCGGATTCTTATAGAACAACTGGAGGCAACACCCCCAGTCCGCGCTCGTCGTCGTCGCGGTTTCCTCGTAGGAAAAGAAATACGTGCCGTTCAGCAAATACGCGTAATTGACCTGAATCACGTGGCCGGTTTCGCCCTGATCGTTCCAGTAAAACATCTTTCCCGGTTCGTTCACCGCTTCGCTTTCGATATGGTAGAGAACTTCCGTCGCGCCGTCCGGAATCCCGCTTTCCGAAGAATCCGTCACCGAAGAGACGGACGAATCGACGTTTTCCGAAGAGGCAGTTTCCGATGACGGTGCCTGCTGGGAAGTTGACGATGAATTTGCCTCCGTTTCGGAAGACGGATGAAGCGAACTGCTTACCGACGAAGCGTCCTTTTTTCCGCCGCATCCGACGATGGCTCCGGCGATCACCGCGCCGGCCAAAATCATCAAAAATCTGTTTCTTTTCACTTTTTTACCCTCCTGTATGTTGCAAAGAAATCCATTCTATCCGGCACCGAAGTCCGGATCAAAAGTAAGTTAGCCTTTCAGACCGCCCACCGTTGTGTTTTCCATGATCGTCTTGGAAAAACAGCAGAAGACGACGATGATTGGTAGCAAAGCGATCACGATTGCCGCGAACACCACCGTATACAGCGAATAGGTTTCCAGCAATTGCGTCGTCATGTAATTCAGACCGACGGCGATCGTCGGCATATCCGGAAGATAGATTGACGGCGTGATGTAATCGTTCCACAAGCCGATCAGTTGAATGATCGTGATCGCGATGATCGGTCCCTTCGCCAACGGAATGATGATCTTGAAGAAGATTTTCACATCGCTGGCGCCGTCGATATAACCCGCTTCGACATAACTCCACGAAAGATTCTTGAAGAAACTGTAAAGAAGAAGGAAATTCATGCCGAATCCGCCCGAGTAGAGGAAGATACAGCCAATCACGGTATCTTTTAATCCGAGCGACTCCATCAACTGCACCTGAGAAGGTAAGGCGCCGACGATCGGAACGATCAAGGAAAACATGACGACGGCGAAGATCAGACTTCTTCCCGGAAATTTGTATTTCGCCACGACATACGCCGCCGAAGAGGAGGTGAACACCGTGACGATCGTTCCTAATCCAGCGATCAGCACCGACATTCCCAGCATCTGAAAGATCGTAAAACCGGAATACTGCTCGCGGAACTGAAACGCCTCGATGTAATTGGAAAACGTCCAGTCCTTCGGCAATCCGAGAAAATTCCCGCGAAAGAATTCGCCGTTATTCTTAAAGGAATTCATCAGCACCCAAAGAAACGGAAAGATGAACGAGACCGCGAAAAGGACGAAGATGACAAACATCACCGCGAAGAGAACTTTTTCCCCGCCGTGCCTCTTGTACAGAGGATCGTTTCGGACGGCGAGGGCTTCTTGCCTTTTCGTCTTAAACCGCTTTTTAATTCTGGAAAACATACCGCTTGCCCTCCTTTAAAAATCGACGTCGGCGTAACACCGGTTCATCAAGGCCCTCACGCCGAGTATGACCGGCGCGCCGATCAACGAACAGAATAATCCGAGCGTCGCTCCGGTCTGCAAATTGGTGTTTCCCTGCGAAATCCAATAGATCTGCAAGCCGATCGTCGTCGTTCCGTACTGTCCCGCCGTCAGAAAGAACGGTTGGAGATACACGTTGAACACCGACATCATTCCCAGAACGAACAAAGTCGTGATGGTCGGCCACGTCAACGGAACGATGATGCGGAAGAATTCGCGCATCGTGCCGGTTCCGTCGATCTTGCTGGATTCGAGGATTTCGCGGGGAATCCGGCTCATGCCGGCGCTCAGAAGAATGACATCGTATCCGATTCCCGCCCAGATACAGAAAAAATAAACGGTGTACTTGGCGTTTTCGCCGATGAAGAAGGCAGGCGCCTTGACGTTCAGCAAATCCGAAATGTAGGACACAATGCCGATCGAAGGGTCTAACGAAAGGGAGAAAACCAACGTCAGAATGACCAAAGGAAGAATGGAAGGAAGATAAAAGATAATCTTGAAAAAACCGTTTCCTTTGATTTTCTTGAACATAAAGTACGAGAAGAACAGAGCGATCGGCAAAGTGATCAGGCAACTGACCACGAAATAGCCTAGCGAGACGAGAAACATCTGCTGGGTGTTCGGGTCTTTGAACGAGAGAAACAGGATCTTGTAATTGTCGAAAAGATGATCCCAGGTCAGCCAATCCAGGTTTCCGCTGGAATTGTAATTTTTGAAAGTCAGAAAGATCGAATTGATGTTGACTCCGATCCACATCAGAAGAAAGTGCGCGACCGGATAGGCCAGCATCAAAATCACGAAGATCGTGCTACCGCGTATTCTGCGCCGTTCTTTCGGCAGTTTTCTGATTTTTTCCATCTTTCCACTCCGAAACGGCTATAAACCCGCCGAACCGAGCCAACTCGCCCACCCCGACTTCGCGGTGTTGTAAATGGTCGCGCCCACCGCTTCCGCCGTATATTTGGACGGATCCTGACACGCCACCGCGTAGTAATAGTTGTTCTTGATCCACGGCATGATGATATCCGTCGTCCGCACCGCGATCGGATTCGTGGAAACCAGATTGAAATTGGTATTATCGCTGATCTTTTTCTTGACCGAAGCGATGAACGTATCGTTCTCGGCTTCATCGGAAAGGCTGACGTTTCCGTAATCGAAGGCCAGGAAACTTCCCTTCGTGTCTTCGACGAAATCGGCGCAGGCCTCCTCAGTCGCCATATAACGGATAAAATCTTTGGCCAGATCGTTGTTCTCCGCCTTGGCCGGAACGATGATCGAATCGCCGAAGCCGACATTGTAATTGACGCCGACCGACGAGGAACTGACCGAAGGGACTTCCATCATCGCGATGTCGAAGCCCAGATCGCCTCCTGCGGCCTTTTCAATCTCGTTTTTCGCCCAATGCGCGTACGGAATCATCGCCGCATTTTGGTTGACGAAAGCCATCTGCGCCGCCAGAAGATTGGACGAATACGCGTTATCGACCGAATAATCGCTGTTCAGCGCGATCAGGTCGTACCACAGATCGTAAGCCTGAATGAATTCCTTGTAATACGTTTCCGGATTGTACATCTCGTAGCCGTCCGCGTATTCCCCCGTCGGACCGAGATATTTCTTGACCGTCTCGATCTTGTCGAGACCGGCCAGTTCCGCCCACCATTCGAAAACGATGTAATCCCAGTAGTATTGACGCGCGCTTCCCGACCAGGCAAACGGCGCGATCGAGGCGCTGGAACCGTGTCCGCCGCCGGTATTGGAAGCGACGATCGTTTCGCAAAGCGATATGAGTTCGTCATACGTCGTCGGCACTTCCCAGCCGTTGGCTTCAAACAGATCGACGTTGTAGACGATTCCCCCGACGCCTTGCGTCCAGCAAACCTTGTAATAATGCTCTTCACTGTTATACGTATAACGGGAGACTTCCGCCGCGCCCTCGATCAATCGCTCGGAAAATTTCTTTCCCGTTCCTTCGACTTCCTCTTCGTAAAGATCGTCCAACGGTGTCAGCCACCCTTTGGAAGCATACGTCTGCCATGCAATGTCGTGCGACATATAGATGTCGTAACAAGCCGTACTGCTGGACGGATTCAGAGCCGATTCGATCCGGCTGAGAACACTTGCATCCGCTTTGAAACTGACATTGACGCCGGTTTTCTTTTCGTACTTTTCCGCCATGTTCCGGATCCATTCCGTTCCGTATCCGCCTTCATACACGCAGATGTTCAAGGTATCTTTGCTCAATTTTTTCCCGCCTCCGCAAGAGGATAACGGAATCATCGTTGTTGCAACCAATGCAGAAAGCACAAGCGCTTTTTTCGTTTTAGACATATGCCAATCTCCCTTATTTTTGTTACGGAAAGCGGTTTCCGTAATCTAAATTCATTATAACACCCGCAAAATCAAAGTCAACAGAAAATGAAAGCGTTTCCATCGTTTTCTCTTTTTCACAAAAAAAATTACTCTATCTTATGAATCGAATTTAAGGCATCTGAAAAATCTTGCCGATCGTACCGAAAGCCTTTTTTTCCTGCTGATTCAGTCTGTCTTGCTACTTGGTTTTATGCTCTTCCTTATTTGACGACGATCCTTACGAAAGACCAACAGGAAAGGATTTTCTTGTCATTTTGAAGAAAACGGGGAGACAGATCTGAATTTATGCTTTACTCTTGCTGTTTTTCAAAAGTCCCTGAAATATCTACGATCAAAGGAAAGAGAATCCCCTTTATAAATCGGGGAGTTGACGATCTTTTTTATCGCGAATACTTTTCAGTCAAAGAAAAAAGTCCGCTTGCGCACGGACTTTCAGAAACAGATTCGCCTTATTTGGAAGACATTTTCAGAACGATGTAAATCAGCCCGATCGGCCAGCAACAGATCAGGAGAATGATCGCCAGCAACCAGTTTACGTTGCTCGCGCCGCCGCTTTTGCTTTCGGAAGAAGTCGCGTTTTGACTCTTTGGCTGAGAAGAAGTGAACCCGTTGAAAAAGTTATCCACCCGGATCGACTTATACGAAGGATTGCCGCTTCCGCAATACCGGCACGAACTCTCGTTCGGTTTCATCAGGTTTCCGCAGTTCGGGCATTCGTAACGGTTATCGGCCATTCTTCTCACCCCGTTCCAGCGTCGCTTTTTCTTCTTCGACCGGAATTTCTTTTCCTACATATTTCGCATCGGATCGGACCATTTTAGCATTCATCGTCATCAGCGCCCCGACAAGAGCCAGATAGATCGCAAATCCGCCGATCAGAACAATGACGGGATAAATCAAATGGCAATGGGAATGCGCCAAAGCGCGGATTCCTAGCGGAACGAACTGAAACAAGGCGGTGATTCCCAGAACGCTGAACATCGTCGTGTTCGCGCTTCCCTTGATGAAGAAATAAATCGCCAGTCCGGCAAAAGCGACGAGATAGAGACACTTCGTCACGATATAGAGAGTCAGATACGCGTCCTGTAAGTCGTCGTTTGCGATAACGAACGGAATCGTTACGGCCAGAACGATGCCTAAAAGCGCGACGATGAATCCGATGAATCGATTTTTCATATGCTTCCTCCTATCTGATCTTTTCGCCGCAAGTCGGACAGAAACGGTGTCCGTCGCTCACCTTGCCGCCGCATTTCGGGCAGACGGTTTCGATCTTCGTTCCGCAACCCGGACAGAACGATGCGCCTTCCGGGATTTCTTTTCCGCAATTAACGCAGAATTTTCTGCCCGAACCCGCCGGAGGAATGATCGAAGTTCCCGACGCGTTCTGCGCCATGTTGACGCCGAGTCCGACGCCCATGAACGCGCCCGCCGAAGCATTGTTCTTCGCGCCCTCTTCGAGAACGTCGTAGCCTCTGGCCGTCCGGTACACATTGTCGCCGAGTTGATCGTATTCCGCCTTTTTGTACAGGATATCGTTCAGCGCGTCGAGGTCATCTTTCGGAGCGTTGATTGATTCAATGCTGAGATTGACCATCTCGAAACCGAAACGCGCGAATTCCTGAACCAGTTCTTCGCTGAAAATCTTCTGAATTTCGTCGAGTTTAGTGTTGATCTCAAAATACGAAATCTGCTGTTCGATGACGAATTTGGAAAGCGTCGTCTTGATTTTCTGATTGATGACGCCCCTGAAATAATTCCGGATGACGTCGAAAGAAATGAAATTATCGACGATCAGCGTGCCGACAAGCGTCTGAAAGAAGTATTGGTAATTGTCTAAACGGATGCCGATCTGACCGCGTACGCGGAGATGAATCTGAATCCGGTACTTCGGATCGATCAGCGCGATCGGATCTGCCGTTCCCCACAGAAGGTCCAGTTTCAGCCGCTTGTTGATGAAGTAAATTTCCATCGGATACGGATTCCCCGAATGGAGTCCCTTGACGAACGCCTTGGCGAAAGGCAGAAGTTCGGTGTCGAGTTTATAACTTCCCGCCTCCAAAATCTTTTCGATCTGCCCGTTGTGAACCAGAATCGCCACCTGCCCTTGCGAAACGATCAGTTTCGATTTGGTATTGAATTCCGTCTCCTTGTATTTGTAAATCAGCCAATCCTGTTGATTGCCTTCATATCTCACGATATCGTAAAGTCCCATAACGTATTCTCCTGTCGTCATTATACGCTTCTGAGCGCGTCCCCGTCAACGTCGATTTTCCCGACATCGAAAAAGGATTCCGTCTCCGGAATCCCCATTTTCACTTCACTTCTTCGAAAGCGTCTTTTCCTAATCCGCACAGAGGGCATACCCAATCCTCCGGCAGATTTTCAAACGGCGTTCCCGGCGCGATGCCGTTGTCCGGATCGCCGACTTCCGGATCGTACTCATAGCCGCACACGGTGCAGACATATTTTTTGTTTTCCATTTTTTTCTCCTCTTTTTTCCAAATGCTGTGCAAATTGCAATAAGCGTAGACGGCTTGCACGCTTTCCTCTTCCGAGAGAACGAAATCCGCTACGGGATTGTCGCCCGGATTCAGATGAACCGTCTGATTCTTTTTCGTACCTTCCAATGCGATGAAGCGAATGAAATGATCTTCCTGCATCGGATGCCAGATTTCGCCGACCTCGACGTGAACCCGATTTCCCTCGACCGTATAGACCGGAACGTGCTTTTCCCCGGCGCCTTCCGACATTCCCGGAATCCGCTCCTTCATTTCCCGTCCGCAACAGATAAGGGGATTTCCTGAATCGACGATTTTTTCGACAACGCTTCCGCATTGCCCGCAGACAAAATACCTGATTGCCATCTTTTTCTCCTTTGCCGATGATTCATCCTTTATTTTTACGGCAAAACGGAAAAATTATGACTTATTTCAGTTTTTTTCTCGCCCGCTTGATCTCTTTTTCCAGATCGTCCAGCGCTTTGTCCAGCGATTCCGCCAGATATTCGCCGAAACGGACGGCTTCCGCGACCGCGCCGGCCGCCGTCAGCATACCGCGTTCCACTTCTTCGCCGACCGCCAGAATTTCCGGATTTCCGTCACCGTTCGCATCGAACAGGATCGTATCCGGAACGTGATTGTGATCGGTATCCGCAAAGTAGAGATTGAATTCCCCGTCGCCGGTCAGATCCACCGAAAGCGTGTCGATATCTCCGTCTCCTGTCGTATCTAAAAGCGCCAGATCCGCCTGATCGTCGCCGTCAAGGTCGATCAGAATTTCGTTCCGCGTTCCCTTCACCAGCGTGTGACGAAGATTCTTATCCAACTTCATCGACAATTTCAATTTTCGTAGCGTTCCCATACTCTTCTCCTTCCGCTTTTATCTTATCACCGAAGACGCGCCGTTCCAAATCCTTTATTTCGTCCGCATCAAAAAAACCGCGTTTTTCGCATTTCGGACTCCTTCCTGTCTAAAATTCGTTTCCTTGATGCGAGGCGATGAAGCGATGCACCCAGAATTTCGCGTACGCGTAAAGTTCGTCGATCGTCGTGCGGCTGAACCCGCGACAGTATTTGACGTATTCGCAGAATATTCCGTCTACGAAAACGTTGATTTCCAGATCGAGATGCCGTTTATCCACGATGCGGGGATCACCGTTGAGAATTTCGAGAAATTTCGCGGAACAAAGCGACGTCAGTTTGACGGAAGCAAACATGATGTCGTTTGACCGGCACAGCATCTTGTAAATGGCGTCGTTCTCTTTGAGATAGGCGAACATCTCATCGATGAACGAATCGTAATCGCCGGCGTAGAGCAACGGATTGGTGCTGAAAAACTGATCGATCAGTTCGTTCTCAAAATCTTCCGCCACGGCGTAGATGTCGTCGTAATGGGCGTAAAAGGTTCCCCGATGAATGTCCGCGCGCGCGACTAATTCGCTGACCGTGATCTTGTCAATCTCCTTTTTTTCGCTCAGCATCTCCGCGAACGTTTTCCGGATCAGATTCCGCGTCCGACGGGAAGAATGATTCATATTTTTGACTTTCATGGTCCTTCCCTGCTTTCCCGATGCGGAAAGAAGCGATAATTTCGTTCCGAATGTTGAAATTTCAACACTTATCGGGAATCTGTACTTTCATTCCGTATCTGAGGTCATTATATTTTAACATTGTAGAAATGTCAACAGTGTTGATATTTTAAAGAAAGGAAAAAAAGTATGAATGTGATCGAAGTGAACCACCTCACCAAAGATTACGGTTCGGGACGCGGCGTGTTCGATGTCGACCTCCGCGTCGAAAAAGGCGAAGTTTTCGGATTTCTCGGACCGAACGGCGCCGGTAAATCGACGACGATCCGTCACTTGATGGGTTTTTCCAGGCCCGATCAGGGCGAAACGAAGATCTTCGGCAAACCTACGTTCGTCCGCTACCACGAAATTCTTTCCGAAGTCGGCTATATTCCGGGCGAAATCGCTCTGCCGGCCGGCTTGACCGGCTGGGGATTCATCGACATGATGCGCGAATTGAAAAAGCGACCGAAAAAGGACCGTCTGGACGAAATGCTCCGCCTTTTTGAACTGGACGACGCGGTTCTGAAAGGCGAAACCAAGCGCATGAGTCTGGGCGTCAAACGCAAACTGGCCGTCGTCACCGCTTTTATGAGCGATCCGGAAGTGCTGATCCTCGACGAACCCACCAGCGGGCTGGATCCGGTCATGCAAGAAAAATTCATCGCTTTCATTCATGAAGAAAAGGCGCGCGGAAAAACCATTCTGCTGTCCAGTCACATCTTTTCCGAAATCGATTCGACGTGCGACCGCATCGCGATCATCAAGGACGGCAGGATCGTCTCCGAATTCATCGCCGACGATCTGAAACACGCCAGCAAAAAATACTATACGATCCGTTTCCGAAGCGAAAAGAATTTGAATGGGTTTCTCGAAAACGTCCGCTCCGTCGCTTCCGTCGAAATACTGAGCCGGAACGGCACACGGCTCGACTTGTCACTGGAAGATAAGGATCTCAATCGCATGATTGCACTGCTTTCCGATTACGACATCGGACAATTCAGCAACCGGCTGGAAACGCTGGAAGATTATTTCATGAAATTCTATCGCGAGGACAAAGACTTCGGAGGTGCATTGAAATGAACGTCATCGAAATCGAAAACCTGACCAAGGATTACGGAAACGGTCAGGGCATATTCGGAATCGATCTTACGATCGCTCAGGGCGAAATGATCGGGTTCGTCGGAACCAACGGCAGCGGCAAAACGACGACGATCCGAAGCATTCTCGGCTTTTTGAAACCGACCGCCGGGCAGGTTCGGGTCAACGGACTGACTTCGTGGGAACACGCTTCCGAGATCGTCCGAAACATCGGTTACGTCCCCGGAGAAATCGCCTTCCCCGATCTGAAAACCGGCATCGACTTTCTGAAATGCCAGGCGGAATTCCTGAAACTGACCGATATGCGTTACGCGAACGAACTGATCGAAAAACTGCAACTCGATCCGCGCGCCAATCTAAAAAGAATGAGCAAGGGAATGAAGCAGAAAACCGCGCTGGTCGCCGCGCTGATGAACGATTCCCCGATTCTTCTTCTCGATGAACCGACCACCGGACTCGATCCGCTGATGCGGGTAACCTTTCTCGACATCATCCGGAACGAGCATCGGAAAGGAAAGACCATTTTCATGAGCAGTCACCTGTTCGAGGAACTGGAAACCACCTGCGACCGCGTCGCCTTGATCGACAACGGAAAGATCATCGACATCGCCGACATGAACGCAATCCGGAACCGTCCCGAACGCGATTTCAAGATCGAATTCAAGAATCGTTCCGACTTCGAGGCCTTCCGCAAAGAAAACTACCGGATCGTCCGCACGCAGGAACAGTACTTTCAGGTAACCGCCCGGATTCCCAACGAAGAAGCCGGAAGATTGCTGCGGACTCTGAAAGCGTATGACGTGAAATTCATTTCGGAACTTCCGTATACGTTGGAGAAACACTTCAAAACGATTTTAAAAGAAAAAAAGGAGGAAATCGGAAATGTTCAGTAAAGCCCTTTTCAAACAATCCTGCAAAGCGAACGGAACGATGTGGACCATCATCACGTTCGCCGTCTGCCTGATGCTCGCCTGCGTGATGCTCATCAGCGGAAACGGCAAGATCGGCGAGACGAAAAACGCCGTTCAGGATACGATCATCACGCAAGAGATCGATTCATCCCTCAAAAAACGCGCTTTGAATTACTATTTGACCGATCTCGACGGATTGGAGGAATTCGATGCCCAGTTTGCCGAAAACGCGACGGAAGCGTTCGTTTACTCCGCGAAGATTTCCGCATGGGAAGACCAATGCCCGAACGCGGAAAACTACCCTTCCGAAGAAGAATTTCAGACTGCTTATGCGCTGTGGGCGAACGCGATGCCGGAACCGGATAGCGAAGTCTCTTCCCTTTATGCCGGATACTACCAAAACTGGGCAAGCAGCCAGCCGGAACGCGAATCCTTCTCTTCCGACGAAGCGTATCAGGCCGCGCTGAACCTCTGGAAAGGACAGCATCCTGCGCAAAACGGAGGTGCGATTCAGGCGGCTTACGTGCTTTCCTGCTCCCAAATCCAGACCTACATGCTGGAATACGCCTCGAACATCGACGAAACGTACACGCCGGACTCTCCGGAAGCGCAGGAATTGCTCGGCACGGTCCTGTTCGCCCTCAATCCGAACGGAACTTTCGACGAATTCTATCAGAATCTCGGTGAGACGGTTCCGGAAGAATACGATATCCTTTCGTTAGTTTCCTGCATTCAGTCGGGCGAAATCGAAACCTATCTGAACGGCGACGAACGGAACGCCTACCGCGCAATCCGCTCTTCTTCCGCCGCTTCCGTCTTTCTTTCGGGAAACATGACCGACGACGAAAATGTCGAAAAAATCGTCGCCGAACTGTCTTCTTACGGCGTAACGAAGGAAAAGTACGATCGATTCGGCTACACATACGATTCGATCAAATACATGTCGCAGAATACGATCCTCACCTATCGGAGTCGGATCGATTACGAAACCGAAATTCTCGACGAACGCCTGAGCGCAGGCGAAATCACCGAAGAAACCTACCCGATCGAATGGCAGAAAGCCAATCGGAACCTGATCGGCGACATTACCGACAGCCTTCTCACTTCGCTGCCCGATGAAGTTTCTTCGGCATTGGAAGAGATCGGTCAACTCGATCTGTACAGCCTGATCGTCGGATCGATCTTCTACAAACTGGCCGGACTCCTGCTCCCGATCATCTACATGATCATGGCTTCCAACAATCTGATCGTCGGACAGGTCGACAGCGGCTCGATGGCTTACGTTCTCTCGACGTCCACGAAGAGAAAAACGGTCGTCTTCACGCAAGGCGTTTATCTGATCGGTTCGCTCTTCGCGATGTTCGGCTTGACGACCGTGACCGGATGCATTTGCTTATCCCTCGTCAGCGCGGACGTCCGACTGACCTACGGAAAACTGATTCTGCTCAATCTCGGCGCTTTCCTGGTCCTGTTCGCCCTGTCCGGTCTCTGCTTCCTGACTTCCTGCGTCTTCGATCGGAGCAAGCGGTCAATGTCGATCGGCGGCGGGCTTTCGATCTACGCGCTGGTCGCGGCGATGCTCGGACTCTTCGGCAGTCAGGCGATTCCGAGCGTCGTCCGTCTCGATTCGCTGAACGCGTTCAACTACACGACGATCATTTCGCTGTTCGACGTCATTTCCATCATCGACGGAACTTCGGCTTTCATCGGAAAACTCTTCGTTTTGCTGGGATTAGGAATCGTGGGCTATCTGCTCGGTTCCTGGAAGTTCGTCAGAAAAGACCTTCCGTTATAAAGTCAAGGAAAGAAGAAAACGGAATTTTCCGTTTTTTTCTTTTGCAATCGTCAATCCGGATTTCCTGCAAGAATGCCCCTTGCTTTCCGTGCCGTTTCGTCTATAATGGAAGAAAGAAGGAGAATCATTATGCACAAAACAATCAAGGCCTTTCTCAGCGAACGCGCTTTTGAAGTGAACGGAAATCAGGGATACGGCGATTGGAACGGATACGAAGTCAACGTTTTCGCCGACCCTTTCAACAACCAAAGTCCGGTCGTCTTTCATGTCAGTTGCTTCCTCGACGAAAAAAGCAAGAATCAGGTCGTTTCGCAACTTCAAAAGGCGGACATCCGCTTTTTGAAAGTAACCCCGACGCGTTTCGGTCTTTCGCTCGGATTCAACGGGTTGACGATCGCACGGTTAGTCAAGGCTCTTCCCGATCATCTGGAAAAGATTCTGGCGATTCTGAAAGAAAACGGCGCGAAAGGAAAAGAATACTGTCCGCTGTGCGGTGAAATTCTCGACGCCGAAAACGCCGTTCTCCATTCAGGCGATCACGGTACGATCCGGATCGACCGGAATTGCTCCGATGCGCTGAAAGCCTCCGCCGAACGGGACGAACAGGCTTTCGCGCAAATGCCGAACAACTACGCAAAAGGCTTTCTGGGCGCGCTTTTAGGAGCACTCGTCGGCGTTACGATTTTCGTCATCTTGTTTTTTCTCGGCTTTATCTCCGCGCTCAGCGCATTCGTCGCCGTTCTCTTAGGTGCCTACCTGTACAAAAAACTCGGCGGAAAGCCGAACAAAGCCATGGTGGCCATCGTCTCTTTGACCTCATTGGTCTCGCTGGTTCTCGCGCTTTTTCTCCTTTACGTTCTGGCCGCCGGAGGTCTGGCTATCGAAGAGGAACTGACATTGGAAGGTATCGACGCATTCCGCTATTACATGGAAAACAGTCCGGATTTTTCCAGAGAATTTACCTATAACCTGATTTTGACCGTCGTCTTCTCGCTGATCGGATGCGGCTATGAAATCTACGCGCTGGCGCGCTCGATCCGCCGCAAAAAGGTCCGATGATCTGAAAAAAAACAGCCGCAACGCTGAAAGCGTCTATGCGGCTGTTTTCGTTTTACGGTCTCGCCGTTCCGAAATAGAACAAGGCGATCGTTCCCGGACCGACGTGCGCGCCGGTGCAGAAATCGTACATCGAGATGTAAATCTTTTTCAGAAGCGGAATTTCCTTTTTCAGTCCTTCCGCTACTTTTTCCGCATCGTCTTTGCAATCGCAGTGCGCGATGTAGAGCGTCTGCTCTTCCGGGCGCAGAATCGTCTCTTTCACGGTATCGATCAGCGCGCGGAGCGAATTCTCTCTTCCCCGCACTTTCCGGCACAACTCGATCGTCGCTTCTTTGGACGCCCGAAGTAATGGTTTGATGTCGAGGATATTGCCGATCAGGTACATGATGGACTCGATGCGTCCGCCGCGTTTGAGATAAATCAGATTGTCGACCGTGAATTCGTTCCGGACGTTCAGTCGAATCGAAGAAACGGCTTCGACGATCGCTTCGACGTTTTTGCCTTCCCGGGCCAGTTTGCTCGCTTCGATGACGACGATCGCTTCGCCGAAAGAAGCCGAAAGCGAATCCATGCAGACGATTTTCCGGGCCGGATACTCGTCTTCGAGCATTTCTTTCGCGGCAATCGCCGAATTCAGCGTTCCGCTGAGTTTAGACGAAATCGAAATGTACAGAATATCCTCTCCCCGATCGAGATGCTTCTGAAAGCAAGCGTAATAATCGCCGGGAGAAGCCAGAGAAGTTTTCACCTTTTTTCCGGCACGGAGATTATCGTAAAACTCTTTTCCCTGTTCATCGTAGGAACGTTCGGGATCGTAGCAAGGATAGACCTGCCCGTCTCTTTCAAAAGTCAGAGAAACCATGTCGATCCCGTATTGATCCAGCAATTCCCGGTTGAGATTGCTGGCCGAATCGGTAATGATCTTTACAGCCACATTCATTCTCCTTTCTTTCTGTCTTTCCTCATCATACTCCAAGTTTTTCTTCTCTTCAATTTCTTTTTTGTCTTCCGCGCGGTTTCGCTTCGCCATCGGGTTTCAATCGCGATGAGGAATCGACAGGACGCAAGGCTTTGACCGCCTTTTATCGCTTTTCGTCGATAGTGATTTCATAGAGCAGTTCGCCGGACACGACGCCTGTTTTCGGATAAACCCGCGTGCCGCGCTGATCCGCAAGATGCATCCCCACGTTCTTCATCACCTTTTCCGACGCCGCATTCCCGGAATCGCAATGAGCGATGACTTTCCGCGCCGAAAGAACGTGAAAAGCATAATCGATCAGGCGTTTCGCCGCTTCCGAAGCGATGCCTTTATTCCGATAATCCCGATGCACGATCCAGCCGATCTCCACAACTTCCCTGCTTTCGCTGTAAGCCAGATTGATTCCGCCGACGACCTTGCCTTCATAGACGATCACATACTCTCTGTCCACCGGCTCTTCCTTTTTCCACTCGGAAACCGCCGAACGCACAAACGCCTCCGTCTCTTCTCTGGTTTCGTTGGGAAGATTCAGCATCATCGCGATGCTTTGATCGCCGGCATATCCGTGTATCGCGTCCGTATCGTCGAGTTCAACCGGTCGGAGAAGCAATCGTCCGGAAAACAATTCGTTCTTTTTCATCTTTCTGTATCTCCCTTGTCGTTTATGCTCTTTCCATAAGACCGATCCTGCCTGACTCCCTTTTTTCTCTATCCAAAGCGAAATCCCGGATAGGCATAAGAAAATCCCGGACGCGGAAAGAAAAAATCGCCTTTTCAAGCGATTTTCAATGAACCAATGGTGACCTTGAGGCGATTCGAACGCCTGACCTACGGCTTAGAAGGCAGTTGCTCTATCCAGCTGAGCTACAAGGCCAGCGTGATTATTCTATCACAGCGGCGAGCGCTTGCCAATCCTTTTTTACGATTCTTAGATTTTTACTTCGTTGATGATGGTGGAAGAAACCTTGTAATCTTCCAGTTCGTACACACCGTCGACCTGCACGGATTCCCCTTCCAGCGTGAAGGAAACGGTCTGATCGATGTTCATTAGTTGCAGCGAAAGATTGACCAGATCGAAGAGATCCTTGTTGACGTAATCCTCATCGGAAAGCGAAGTCGAATTGACGCTGAGAACGAAGTCGTCGCTTTCCGTCTGTTCCGAAGAAATTCCCTTATACAGATCCACTTTTTTTAGAAGCGATCCGGAAGTAAAGTTCTTCTTTACGGCATTGGCGAAAGTGATGTTCTTGCTTTTTCCCTTTTCGGCATAAACCGAAACGGGAATCAGGTATTCCGTATTGCTGTCGTAATTCCTTCGGGCAAAGACGATCACCTTCTCTTTTCCCTTGATGTCGCGAATGTTGGCGATCTCCTGATTGATGCCGAATCCGTAATCCAGAGAAGACGGAAGCGGTACGTCGTTGTACGAAGTCAGCAACTGGCCGTCGACCATCAGGCGGAGTTCATCGATCTCGTCGAATTGAAGGAATGTCAGCGTCAAAGCCTCGATGACGTTGACGTCGTTGTACTTTGAATCCAGAAATTCTTCGGACAGGTTGAGTTCCAGCACCTTGTTGCTGAGGTTGAAACTCGTGATTTTCGTGTTATCGTTGATAAAACCGGAGACATAGGTCGAATTGGCTTTGGAAGAAGTTTTCAGAAGATCGAAGACATCGAGAATCTCCTGTTGCAACGTCGTCCTTTGATCGAGCGTGACGGTGATCGGAACCGTGTAGTTATCTTCGGAAACCAGAAAGATTTTCCGTTTGATTCCGTTGGTGGTGATCACGACCTGGTTCGTCGTTCCGCCTCCCTTCTTCGCGTTGAACTCGCGGAAACCGAGAACGACGCCGGAAGCGATCGCTAACGTCGGAAGGAGAACGATCGCCGTGTATTTGAGAATCTTTTCTCTCCTGTTGAGTTTTCGCTTTTCCTTTTTCTTTTTTTCCTTTTTGAAACTCGAAATGAAATGAACCGAAAACTTATCCTTGACTTTACTAAAAAATTTTTTCATAGACTTGACCTCAGTAAAAATATATCGACATCAGTAAATTTTAATGTCAGTTTTGATAAATTTTTTTACGACTTCGTAATTTTCTTTCCGCGCGAAAATGCGGATGCGGTCCGTCGTTTCGATTCCCGCGAAAATCTGCGATTCGCGGGTCTTGTAATCAATGCCGTAATAGTCCATCAACGGTTCCAGAAAGTGGTAATGCGTGCAACCCAAAACGATCGGCGAACGGATTTCGTCCAACGCTTCGAGAATGCGCTTCACTCTTCCCTTTTCGATATCCTCCGCGAGGCGCTTCCCGTCGACGGAAGAAGCGATTTTCTGCGAAAGATTCGTCGTAACCAACAGTTTTCTCCCTTCGACGTTTTGAAGATTGTATTCCAGAATCGTCCGGACCTTCATGCCGACGGGAATCGGGTTTTCCAGAAAGACGCGCGACATCGTGTTGCAACAGATCAGGAGATAATCGTATTTCCCGCGCCGGATCTCGGCGACGTTTTTTTCGAGTATGCTTCTTAGTTCCCGGTTGCTTTTCTCTCCGTAAGGAAAATTCGCCTGATCGAGGAACAGATAGTAATCGTTTCCGAGGTTTTCTTTCAATACCGTTCTTAAAAAGGAGATCGCGCCGATTCCGGAATCATACAGACAGATTTTCATATTCCATTATATGGCGATCCCGGCGGAATTTTCACTTGTGTTCGTTTCGTTATAAAAGGAGTTTCCCCGTTACTTCTTTATTTCGTGGCAGTGTAGTATATTTTTATTTATTTTTTTAGAATTGAATTTTTTGCCGAACTGTGATAATGATTAGGAGTAAAGGAATCTTGAACCGTTATGGAAACGGCGATTCAATCCGAACGGAATTTTCTTATTCAAGAAATCAATTTCGTACGCATTACGGAGGAACCCATGACTATCTACTTAAATGAAATTTTTGCTATTTCCAAGAACGAATATGACAAATGGACCCTTTGTCTGAATAACGCAAATGCCGAGCAGGTGTATTCTTTCGATGAAAACGAAACGCGCTTATTGGAACACATTTCCTGGAAAAAACATAGAGTTCTTCAACCAGTTTTCGGAATATATACACTCCATACTGTTTGCAATTTCTTCGCATGGAAAAAGAGCAAAAATACGATCAATGGCTTTTTTTGGGAGCCTATGAAAACTGTGGCATACAAACTTTTGATGACGGGCATCAAATCTATACACTCAGAAGGATCGAACGTTTTTCTCATTTTATAGAAAGATTAATCATTGAATATAAAAAGGAAAGAGGACCAAAGCAAGCGAAAATCAGCATTGAAAATATTGAAACCACTCCCGTTGTCTCTATCTTGGAAAAAAAGTACCTGCAAGTACACCGACCTTTTAACGGATACGATAAAGTTTCTTTACCCTTTAAAGAACTAAAAAGCATTATCAACAGCAATGTGGATAATTGGCGCATATTGCTCGAAAACATCAATGCGGTTTATGCGATCACCGATACCTTGACGGGGAGAATATACATTGGCAGCACTTACGGCTATGATGGCGTTTGGCAACGATGGGGTCATTACGTCAACACGAATGGACACGGCGGCGATGTTGTATTGAAAGCCCTGATAAAAAGAAACCCCGATTACGGCGACAACTTCGTTTTTACCCTCGTAGAAAGTTTCTTCAATCGCGACGGAAATGCGCCGTATATTTTGAACCGCGAACAATATTGGAAGAAAGTCTTTGCCACACGATCCTTCGGAAATAACAAGAACTGAGGCGAATAAATGATCAAAAGAAAAGAACGCGCTATTCCCTTTATCGTCGATGTTTTTCCAGCCATCGTCAAGATGGAATGGATCGACAACGAAAAGACAAAAAAAGTCAAAACTCACATTTTTTCTAATGAATCAGATGCCTATTTCGATATCGAAGAAGAGAACGATTCTCATTCTCTTGCATTTGAAGCGGTTTGTCGAATATTTGAGGAGTTATTGTCCTCTGATGACACACAATCTCCTTACTATGTTGATCAGGCTTTGTCGAAAGATCAGACACGGGGCTTAGAAATCTTAAACAGTTTCAAATTGAGAGCCAGGAATTTTATTGCTTTTTCCCTACACGATGACGATCGAACTTCCAGAAGATATTGGATTTTTTATTTTTCCCGATCGGTCTTATTGTTTCTGGATCCAAACAATCGTCCTGTTCTTTTTTTGTGTGCATTGAAACCGAATGCCATAACGCTGTCGTTTTATACTGAAACCTGCGATATACCAGTTACTATACGGGAAAAAAGCCGAGAGCCGATCGAATATTACAAAAAGTTTAATCCGTTGCCCGATAGTCAAATCCGCTACATGCATTGGGAAGCGGCCAACCACGATGGCAGTCGAAGTTTTCGCGGAGGCTTAAAGCCGGAAAACAATCCGCTTCATTTCGGATTGGAATATGGAATCGTAACACTTGGTCTGTGTGGGGCAAAATTGCAATACGGATTCAGTAATGCCGACTTGGCTAAAAGATTTTCAGATGCCTATTTAGAATACTTAAAAGCAGATCATCTTTCTTCTTATTCTAATGTTTTAGAACAGGAGAAAATTTATAACGACGCACTTTCTACTGTCAGAATGGCTTGTATTCCTCCTCGAAAAAAATTCTCGGATAAATTTAAAAAGGCTCCTCTGCTAGTAAAATTTATGGCAGTAACTTTTATTCTTCTTTTCGTTCTCCTCCCTTTGCTTTTCCTTTTACTTACCCTTTAATTTCAGTTTTTACTTTGGCTTGGAAGATAAAGTATCGAAAATATACCAACCCAAAATTTTTCTCAACAACAGGATTTGCAAAAAAAATCTCATCGGATTAGGATGAGATCATAGTTCGAGTTCTTTCATTCGAAGAAGTTCGCACACCGCGTGCGCCCGGCCTTTCACGGATAACTTCCCCATTACGTTGGAAATGTGATTTCGGACCGTTTTTTCCGATATATACAGGAGATCGGCGATTTCGCCGGTCGATTTATTCTGAATCAGCAGTTCGAAGATTTCCCTCTCTCTTTTGGTTAAAATGGATGGCATACTTATCCCTCATCATACTATAAACTATGCGAAAGAATTCAATCGGTGTTCCTTTTCCCTCATTTCAGCCGTCTTTTGATCTCCTGAGCGACGGAAGGAGGGACGATGGTTTCCAGTTCTTCGATGCCGGCTTTTTCCAGATCTTCGCGCGTCGGATACGTTTTCATCAGCGTTTCCAGCCGTTTTTTCCCCAATCCTTTGATGCCGTCGAGGAAGGAAGAGGTCAGGCCCTTTCCGCGCTTTTTCCGATGCGTGCTGATTGCGTAGCGGTGTACTTCGTCCTGCATTCGGACCAACATCAGGAAGAGCCGCGATTTCGGCTCGATCGGATACAGCGTTTCCTGATAGATCAATCCCGACGTGTGATGCCGATCGTTTTTAAAAAGACCGGCGACGGGAATCGTCAAGCCGAGATTATCCATCACTTCCAGCGCGACGTTGATCTGATTCTGTCCGCCGTCGACGATGATCAAATCCGGCATCGGCTTGTTTTCCAGAATCAGCCGGCTGTAACGGCGGCTCAGCACTTCTTCCATCGATTTCAGATCGTCTTTCCCTTCGGATTCGCGGATATTGTATTTCCGGTACATCGACGGAACCTTGCTTCCGTTGATAAAGACGACCAAAGCGCCGACGGGATAGTTTCCTTGCAAATGCGAGTTGTCGAACAATTCGATGTGAAGCGGCGTTTTGATTTTCAAAAGCGAACCGAGTTCTTCTAAAAGCGCCAGCGAATCGTCTTCCAGACGGGCGGTCAGAAAATGTTCGTCCAGCCCCTTTTTCGCGTTTTCCAGAGCGATCAAAAGCATATTTTTCTTTTTTCCCCGTTTCGGCGCGATGACTTTCATTTCCAGAAGATACGAAAGCGAAGAAGCCAGTTCGTCGCCCGGAACCAGAATTTCTTTCGGGCGCGAATGATCCATATAGTATTGAAAGACCGCGTTGATCGTCTCTTCGTGGATCGACTCGAACACTTCCAGAACAAAGAGATTTTTCCCTAAAAGAATGCCGTTCCGGTAGGTCATGATGCAAAGAGAAAAATAGCCTTCGCGCGAGGAACTCGTGATGACGTCCCGATCGACGTGATCCTGCATCATGATCGTCTGCTTTTTGGCGATTTCATCGATCCCCTGAACGATTTTGAGCATATCCTCCGCTTTCTCGAATTCCATCTTTTCGCTGTACGCGTTCATCTTCTTCACGCAGGAACTCCGCACTTTGGAAACGTCGCCGTTGAGAAAGGAGGCGATCTGTTCGGTCAGATCTCTGTATTCGTCCTCGCCGATTTTTTTGACGCAGGGTCCCAGACACGATCCCAGATGATAGTACAGGCAGGGTTCCTTCCTCAGCGTCTGACATTTTCTCAACGGAAAGAGTTTGTTGAGCAGTTCGATCGTCGAATAAACCGCGCGCGAATTCGGATACGGCCCGAAATAGCGGAAATTCCTGTCATTGTCCTTATAAGCGATTTTCAGATAGGGATCGTTTTTTCGCTTCAAGGCGATGAACGGATAGGACTTTCCGTCTTTCAGCAGGATATTGAATTTGGGATAGTACTTTCGGATCAGGTTGATTTCTAGAAGCAGCGCTTCCTTTTCCGTCGGCGTTTCGATCGTATCGAAATCGACGATCTCCCGAACCATCCGCATGACTTTTCCTTCCTGCGGACGGGTGAAGTACTGCTTGACCCGTTTGACGAGCGACTTGGCCTTTCCGACGTAAATGATGGTGTCTTCGTCATTTTTCATCAGATAAACGCCCGGATTTTCCGTGAGCAGATCGATTTTCGCCTGAATTCTGTCGTTCATCGGAAATACACCACCGTCGCGCCGACGCCGCCTTCGCCCATCATGCCCAGCCGGTAGGATTTGACTTCTTTCCGCCGGTTCAGATATTCGTGCACCATCGTCCTTAAAGCGCCTGTGCCGGAGCCGTGAACGATCCGGACCTCTTTGTAATGTGCAACCAGCGCGTCGTCGATGTATTTATCGAGTTCTTCGGCGGCCTCTTCTACGCGGAGACCGATCAGATTGCATTCCAGTTTAACCGACTTTCCGTTCGGATAAGCGGTCAGAACCGGTCGTTTTTCCTTCTTCTTCGGGCGGTACTTTTCGATCTGCGACAAACTGATTTTCATGTTCATTCCCTGATCAGTGATCAAGGTTCCCTGATCGCCCTTGATCCGGATCAGTTTTCCCGAAATGTCCGAACCGGTGATGCGCACGGAATCGTTGACCTGAAACGACACTTCCAAATGCTCAACTTCCTCCGCCGATTCGTTCAAGCCTTCCAGATCTTTCTTCGCCTGAATGATCCGATGCAACGGGTGCGATTCGGCCTTTTTGAATTCTTCGACGATCGCGTCGATCTTTTCCTTCGCTTCCTCGATCAGTTTTTCCTTTTCTTTTTCGCTGTCCAGATAGATCTGATTCTCCATTGCCTTGTACTTCCGGATTTCCTGTACCAGATCGTCTTTCCTTAGACGGAATTCTCTCTCCGATTTCTCCAACTGCATGCGGATTTCCTCGTTTTCGGCCAGTTTTTGATTTAAAGCCGCCAGAGTCAATTCCTTATCGCTCTTCTTTTTTTCCTGCAAATAGTTTCTGGAAATCGCCACCAGTTCGGGATTCAATCCCATCCGCTGACTCAGTTCGAGACCGTAACTGTTTCCCGCGACGCCAAGTCTGAGGTGATAGGTCGGACGGATTTCCTTCTCGTCGAAGGCCATTGACGCGTTCAGGATATAATCGTTTTCCAGCGCAAAGGATTTCAGTCCCTCGTAATGGCTGGTTAAAATGCAGAAGCAACCGACTTCGTGCAGATAAGAGATGACGCCGACGCCCAACGCTTCGCCTTCCAGAGGCGATGTTCCCGTACCCAGTTCGTCGAGGATCACGATCGAATCGGGCGTAACCCGGTCGACGATCTCTTTCAGATTCCGGATATGTCCGGAAAAAGTCGAAAGGTTGTCCATCAGCGACTGACTGTCGCCCATATCGACGAAGAGATGATCGAAATAGCAAAGTTCGCCTTCCTCTTCGACCGGCAAGGCCAGACCGCACTGATGCATGAGAATCAAAAGGCCGAGAACTTTCAGGCAAACCGTCTTTCCTCCGGCGTTCGGTCCGGAAATCACCATGATCTTCTGGCTGTCCAGATAAAAGGAATTGCCGACGACCCGATTGGGATCGATCAAAGGATGACGGGCGTTTTTCAGATGAAGAACCCGTTGAGGGACTAAGCGGCACACGCAGGCGGAGATTTCCGAAGCGTACGCGCTTTTCGCCGAAAGCACGTCCAGCCGATCGATGATTTCCATGTTTGTCCGGATCGGATCCGCGTATTTCAGCGTGAAAACGGACAGTTCTTTGAGAATGCGCCTTTCTTCTTCTTTCTCTTTTTCTTCCCAGCGCGCGATCTTGTTTTCGGACGCCAGAATTTCGCTCGGCTCCACAAAAACCGTCAGACCGGTGTCCGACTCGTCGATGATGATGCCCGAAACCGCATTTTTGTAACTGCTTTTCACCGGAAGCACGAATACCGAATCCCGCATCGCATAGCGCTCGGAATTCAGGATCGACCGATATCGTTCCGTCAGTTCGTTCATTAGGCGCGACTGGTTCTGTTTTTCCTTTCGGATCGAATCGCGGAGAGCGCGCAACGTTTCCGAAGCATCGTCGCTGATCGTCAGATCGGGCAGAATAATCCGGTCGATCTTCTGTTTCAACGACGGCAGGGCTTGAAGGCGGTCCAGCATCTCCATGAGAAAAGGAAAGCGATCATCCTTTGAAGATTCCTCTTTCAGAACGGCGGCGTTTTCCAGAAGAAAAGAGATGCGGTAAAAAAAGTCGGCCGAACCGATGCCGTCCTTGGCTAACGTTTCCAGTTGAGGACGGAGATCCCGATGCGGAAAGATCGAGAGAGAGCGGTACCTGCGCTCGTACCGCATCGTTTCGTCGAGAACGCGGAGTTCGTCTTTCAGCGTCTCCGGCGAATCGAACATCTTCAAAGCGGCAAACGTTTTCTTTGCCCTTTCCCCTTTTGCCAGACGGGAGAGACGATCCCGGATCAGGTTGAATTCAAATGCCTCGTATAGGTCTCTCATTTCTTTCACCCTTTTCTATTTTAACAAAAAAACGCGCGATGCTGTACGTTCTTTCCCGATATTGATAAAAAAGTCGATTCTGCTTTCCCGAAAACGGAAAATCGCCTACAATAGAAGAGGTGACAAAATGAACACGGTAACTTTGAAAATCGATTCGGACACATTGAAGCAGATGGAATCTTTTTATGAAGCGATCCGAATCCCCGTACACAAGGATTATATTCTCTGGAAATGTATGACTCCAAACGGCGTCAACCTGACAATCTACGCCTCGAAAAAGGGCTTCAAGGCTCTCTTTTCCGGTCCGGAAGCGCTGGAAGAGGCCAGAAGGTGGAATCCCGACGCGGCTTTCAATGCCGTCAAAGAAAAAAAGCCTTCTTTCTGGCTTTACGAGGGCGATCAGATCGGCTCGGACGAAGTCGGAACCGGAGACTTTTTCGGTCCGGTCATCGTCGTGGCTTCCTTTGTCAGAGCATCCGATATCGCGTGGCTTCGCGAAGAACGCATCGACGACTCCAAAAAAATGACCGACCGGCGGATCACGGAACTCGTTCCCCTTCTCCTGAACAGAATCGTTTTCAGCAAACTGACCTGTCCGAACGAAAAATACAACGAACTCGTCGGAAGAGGCTATTCTTTAAATAAAATCAAGGCGATTCTCCACAATCACGCTTTGCTGAAAGTCAGAGAAAAAATTGGAAAAGCGGATATGCCCTGCTTCGTCGATCAGTTTGCCGAACCGGATCTCTACTATTTTTACTTGCAGAACGAACCCGAAGTGCTGAACCGGAACATCGTCTTCAAAACCAAAGGCGAATCCTTTTACCCTTCGGTCGCGCTTTCGTCGATGATCGCCCGCTACGGCTTTCTGAAAGAAATCGAAAAGATCGAAGAAAAGTACGGCATGTCCATTCCCAAAGGCGCATCGGAAAAAGTCGACCGCGTCGCCCTAACATTCGCCGGGAAATACGGCCTGAACGAACTGAAAAAAAACGTCAAAATCAACTTTTCCAATTTTTCGCGTTTGAAAGAACAGTTCCCGGAAAAATAAGGATTCTTTCTTTGACCTCTCTTTTGGCGTAAAAAAAGGAGAAAAGCGCTTTTCTCCTTTTTCATTTTGCCAGAATTCTTTCATTCATCCAAATGGAGAACGTCGCGGATCACCCGATCATCTCTTCGAGCGACGGCATTCCTTTCTCTTCGTAGGAAAAATCCTCGCCGAAACTGTTGAGTTGGAAATCGCCGTTCAGGCTCAGAACCTTATAGATCGATGCGCTGACTTTCAGGGAATCCAGATAGTACTCGTCCTGATTCTGTTTGAGGACGAAGTCCAGCGTCGTCCCGTCATCGAAGATTTCGGCCAGGCAGGCCAGATTCATCGTCAGAAGATAATTCAGCGTTCCCTCGCCGGCGTTCACCTGATAGTCCGTAACCAGATCGCTGTACTTCTGATCGAGCGAAGCGCCGCTGAAAGAATCGATGACGCTTTCGTTGATCTGCGTAATCCAGATGAAAACGTTCAGGAAATCTTTGAAGAATGCGGCTTGCGACGGGTACGATTTGTACTCGGTAACCGACTTTTTGACGATCCACCCGGTCTTGTATTCTCTTCTCAGATAGACGTTTCCGTCTTCCGAAAGACAGACGTAGGCCAACGTTTCGCTCGAAACCGAGCTGTTGGTCAAGCCGATGATTTTCGGCGTCGTCACCTTGACGTATCCGCTTGCGGTGCCGTTCTCGTCGAGTTTGATCAGGAGATTGTGTACCGTCATCGTAAAGGAACTCAGCAGGATTTTGATGTTCAGGGAGCCGGTCACATCGTATTTGGACACATTGATCGTATTCATCGCTCCGTTGGCCAGACTTTCAAGGTTTTCAAAACGCACGCAACGGCTTCCGTCGATTTCAAAGTCCTGATACGCGTCGAAAGCGACCTGTCCGGAATAAGTCCACCCCGATACGGTCCCCTGACCTTCGATCAGAATGTAGGATTTTTCGTCGCTGAGATGATGCGAAAGCGCGCCGTCGAAAGACGTTCCCCACCGCACAAGAAGCGCCTCGTCCGAAACCGCGAGATTCAGATTTTCATCGATTCTGAGTGTCAGAATCGCTTTGAACATGCGGATCGCGCTTTCCAAAGCGGACGTCTCGTCAGTATCGAAAGCCCCCTGATCGTCGAAATTCAGAATGACGTCCGGATCGAGTTCGAGGATTTCCTTGATCATCTTCATCAGATCGAGATTCAGTCCGTAAGAACCGTTGTTGAACGGTCCTTGCGCCAGTTTCGTCAGAATGACGTCGATGGCTTTCGACGCGTCGAGTTTGTCGACGTAGAAATGGAGACCGTAAAGTTCGTCGTACGCCAGATCGAGGTAAATCCGATTCGCCTGATAGGAAATCGTTCCGTCGATCATTTTGACGGTCTTTTCGCCCGACGTGCGGTTCACGTCCAGTTGCAGAACCAGTTTTGCGTTCGCTCTGTCGGTATAATCGTATTTCGCCGAAGCGATCACGTCGTACCGGGACTGTTCGTCGAAGAAACTGCCTTCCAAGTGCAAATATCCGCGATCTTCAAAGAAGTAATCTCTGGCCTCCTCCGCGTAATCGAGGACGAGACTCAGATCGTCGCCGCTCAGATACGCTCCCGTGTCGTCGAGGACGACCGGCGCTTTCCATTCGCCGATAAGTCCCGACAGTTCGTTCCAGTCGCTGGCGAAAGCCACGCCGTTTTCCGTCGCATCGACCTGAATCCGGTAGCCGTTTCCGTCGAAGAGGAAGTCCAGCAGCATTTCCCGATCGCCCAAGCGCAAGGCCGTGATCCAGTTGCTGAGCGTCCGGATCGTCTGATCGACGCTTCCGGAGACAGAGCCGCTTGAAGATTCCGCGCCGATCAGCGATTTGATCTGCGCGATCAGCGCCGCTCCTTCGCTTTCGTTCACGATCGCGCGAACAGAGCCGTAACCGAAGTAAATCCGTTCACCGGCGAAGACAAACTCGAAACGATGCGTCGCGTTCAAATAGACCGCTTCGACATTCAAATGAACGTTTGACTCCCCGTCGATCATCGCTTCGCACTGCACGTCCAGATCCGAATACGCCAGATGCAGTTCGACGAGGTAGCCCTGATAATCCAGCACGGAAAGAATCGTCTCCGTCCAGCGGGAGAAATCCGCGTCGACGCCGATTAAGGTATAGGCATGATCGATGACTTTATCGATCGAACAGTCTCTTCGTTCATCGAAAATCAACGATCCGTCAAAGTCGGAAGTATCGAAAGAAAGAAGAACCCCTTCTTCGCTTTCGCCGATCGTCAGTTCGTTGCCCTCAACGACCAGGCGGTAGCCGCCTTCGATTCCGGAAACGGAAAGCAGGTGTTCGTAATCATCGGATAAGATCGCTTTCAGCGCATCGAGAGGATTCGCCGGTTCCGAAGCGAAGAAGCGATCGTAAAGGCCGAGACCGAACCGTGCGTCGAGAATCGCAAAAGCGTTTTTCAGACTCTGCATCCAAATTTCGTCGGCCGCCGCTTCCGATTCGTATTTCATCGAAATCCGGTAGCCCGAATACGTGACGTCCAGATAAACCCACCGGTTCAAACGATAAATCTCCACCGTCGCATTCGCCGCGCCGTCTGTCGTCAGGACTCCGTAAAATTCTTCGATTCCCCGATAGCGGAGCGTTCCCGAAAGGTGCAGACGCTCTTGTTCCGCCGTCAGCGTAAGGTCGATTCCGACAAACAGATTCTGCGACGAAAGACCTTCCTGCACGCGTTTGATAGAATCCGCAAGGGCGACGATATCGTTCACGCCGAGATAGTCGATTGTCCGGTCGAGATCCGGAATGGAGACGGACGATTCGCCGATTTCCATGTGCAGGTCGAAGAAATCCGGACACGACAGAAGAAGAACGCGGTTTTCGTAGGCGAGCGAAAGGCTGTAATCCTCTCCGCCGATTCCCGTTGCAACGAGCAACGAAGAAGGCGAAATCCGGATCGAAGAAATCGTCAGGTCGACCTTTTGCAACCATTCGACCGCCGTTTTGCCGACGCCGGAAGGATTCGTTCCTTCCTTTTCCGCCCAATCGGCGAGTACTTTTTTCCATTCCGCTTCGCTCATCAGGAAATCGATGTTTCCGAAATGGACGGATACCTCTTCGCCGACATAGATCAGCGTCAGCGTATGACGGACCTGATTGCACGTAAAGACGATTTCCGCCTGCACGCGTCCGTTTCCGTCGATCACCGCGCGGAGTTCGGCCGCGATTCCCTCCGCCTCCGCGCTTCCGTCAATGCGGAATCCGGCAAAGGAAGCCATTTCGCGAATCGCATGCACCCACGTTTCAATCGTATCGACGCCTTCGACTTCGCAATACACGATCGAAGGATCGAGGGCATAATCGTCGCTATTTTCCGTCCAGTTCCAACGGAAATGCGCAGAAAGATCGTCGTAACCGAAACCCTCTCCGTTCAGATAGATTTCCGCATTTTCGTAAGTCACGCGCAACCCGTCGAGATAGGCGATTTCCGCCTTGTATTCCGAGTCGTCGGCGATAATTTTCCGGATAAAAGCGAGAAGATCTTCTTCGGTGAACTGCGTCGCGTCCGACGAAACTTCTTTCCGGATCCAATCGGACAGGCTTCCGAAAAGATCGGTGCATTCCGTCTTCTTCAACGAGAATGCCGCGATCGTATCTCCGTCGCGAATGACGACGTAAATCTTTTCCCGGACGATGATCTCTGCGACGATCTCTTCCGAACCGGAACGCCAGACAAGATCAACGCGGGCGAATTCGCCCGACGCGGAAAGCGAGCCTTCCGCCTGAATATCCCCGTAGACGAAGGAATAGATCCCCTTGAAGTTCCCGGATCGGATTCTCTCTTCGTTTTTCCTCAGATCGGAAAGAATCGAACGGATCTGATCGGCATTCAGATATTCGCCCTGTTCTTCGTAAGCGACGTTCCCTTTGTACTCCGCGACTTTCAGGGAAAGGTCGATGCACGCGTTGGAACTCGAAAGCAGGTATTCGCCGTTTTGCAAATCGGCGAACGCCAATTCGTAATACGCGTCGTTCAGATGCAATTTCGTGATCAGTGCGTTTTCGTTCACGGCGATCGAATCGACCAGAAGATTCAGTTCCCGGATCAGCGAAAGAAGTTCGTCCGCATCGATCGGATTTTCCGCGATTTCCTGCAAGAGATCGGCGAAAGCCTGCATCGCTTCCTGACGGGCGACTCTGACTTGCAGATTTCCGTGAATCAGATAGGCATTTTCCTCCAAAGCGATCAGGAACAGACTCTTCTCCTCTTCTCCCGAAGCAATCGTCATTTCAAGGGAGAAATTGCCGGTCCGGTCGATGAAAAGTTGCATCGATCCGTTCAAGCCGCTGTATTCCACGTTCCCCTCGAAGCGATATCCCGCGAAATCTTTCATCGTCAAATACGCGTCCAGCGCGAAAGAAAGATTCTGCACGTTTTCAATCGGCGTGTACCGCACGGTTTCATCAGGCGCATACGTCCATTCTCTCTGTCCGGCCAAACCGGAGAAGGTATATCCGGAAGTCTCTCCCGACAAAACGATATCCGCGTCGAGACGGACGACAAAGCGCAACGAATCCAGATAGGACACGACGATTTCTTCGACGCCGTCGGTCTGAATCGAGAGATTCTCTTCATAATCGTTTTCCAGAAGGAATTTCACCGCATCGGCGAAACTCACGGCGTTTTCGGAAACGAGCGAGTCAAACCGCTTTTGCAATTCGGACGCGAAATCGACCCCATAGTAGGCCTCCAACGTCCCGACGATCGTTTTTTCCAACGAACTCACTTCCGACGCGGACAGCGTAAAGGACAGGCGGATCCCTTCGTACGTCGCGTCCACGTAGCACAGGTCGCCGTCCCGGTAGAGGCGGAAATCAAAAGCAAACGCGCCTTCCGCGACGACGTTCCATAAGGTTTTGTCCCCGTTCCGCTGGAAAGCGATCCGACCGGAAAGATCGGCTTCGTTCAAAGACGCAAAGCAAATTTCCGCATACGCGCTGTCGGAAGCGACCAGCGCCTCGCTTTCGCGAAGAAGAGACAGCACCAGAGCGAAATCCTTTTCGTCCAGATACCCGTCGGTCTCCGGCGCGGAGACGATCCCGCCGAATTCGCGCAGATTGAACGTCAGATCGAATTCCGGTAACACGATGAGGAACGCGTCTTCTTCGCCTTGCAGGATTTCCGCCCGATACGTCTTTTCTCCGGACTGCAAAGTCAGGGAAAGATCGCCGTTGCCGTCGGTCTGAATCTTGGAAACGGTGAACGAACCGAAAGAAAGTCCTTCCAGAATCGTCGCGCCGTTTGTCTCTTTTTGGATTTGTTCAGCCAGTTTTTCCAGCACTTCGCGTAACGAATTCCGGTCGGCCTTGACTTTGAGATTGCCGAATTCGACGAAGTAGTCTTCGCCGATTCGGGTGAGATTGATCTGTTTTTCGCGCGAATGATCCGTGAAAGCGAGAACGATTTCCGCATCTCCCTGTCTGGAAATATCGGCCTGAACGTGGAAATGAATCCCTTCATAGTCGTAATCGCCCGACAGAGCGTAACCGGCGTAGCGGTCCAGTTCGAGAAGGCGTTCGATCAGCCAGACGGAATTGCTCAGATCCGAAAAATCGTCGTCGAGAATATCCTTGCCTTCGTAATCTTTGGTCGCATCGACGGCGATGTCGACGCGCGTCTCGCCGTATTGAAGAAAGCCCTCCATGCCGATCAAATAAAGATCCTCTTCGTCGAAGGTGAGATCGACGTCGAACGACACGCCCTGATAATCGGCGTACAGATTGACCACCGCGCGGGAATTCTCCACCGTCAGCGTGATGTTTTCCATGATCTGGTCGAGCAGTTCTCCGTAATCCGAAGGGGTTTCGATTTCCGGACTTCCCCCGTTTTCCGCAACTTTGGAAAGAAGCGCGGCGATCGTCTCGGAAATGTACTGCTCGTCGACCGACAGATTCAAACCGTCCAGATCGGTATATACGCTTCCGTCGTAATATTTGATGAAATACCTGTCTTCGAGATTAACGTTGACCTCCTCTTTGTTGGCCAGATTCAATTCGACCTGACCATGCATCTTTCTGCCGTTGACGCCGACGTCGATATTGAAGTTATTCCGGTTGGCGACGACCGAACCCATCGATTGCAGGTACGTCAGAGCCGTCTTTTCCTCGTCGATGATCGGATCGCCGTCGACGGAAGAATTGAAGTAATCCTTGTAGAAACCGACGACGCTGTCGCCGATGGTCACGCCGTACTCGAACGTCTCGTTCAGCACCGAATCGCAACCGGCGTTGACGACGCCGATGCCGATGTTCTTCTTGATGGAGTAACTTTCGCTCGTCACGATCGAAAGCACTTTCCAGTTACGGTCGATCGTGATGTCGGCGTGGATCGCGGTGTAAACCGGATTGTCCAGCGCGCCGCCCATCGTCACGACCTCTCTCCGCGAGTTGATCGCGCCGAGTTCGTTCAGATCGACGTGCAACGTGTAAATTCCCTCGTTTTCCTCGACAGAAGAAGTGTCCAGAATCGACTCTTCCGAATAATAATAGGCGTTGAGTTGATCCGGAAGGAACCCGTAGTTGGAATAGATGTATTGATAATCGACCGTATTGACGCGGGTTCCCCACGCCACGTTGTCGATGCTTTTCGGCGAACCCTGCAACAAAAAGACCTTCTTCCCGGTCGGCTGATAGAACTTCTGCGTCGCCACCTTGACCATCGAAGAATAAGAAATCGCCTCCTGATACATGTAGTTCTGATCGACGATGCGGACGTTGTTGACTTCCTGCGTCACTTTGACGCCGGCGTTGGAAACCACGTTGCCGTTTGTGACCGCCTTCCAGTTTCGGTTATAATACAGATACCCCGAAGCGTACTGAATATTTTCAAGTATCGAATAATCGTCCGGACTCGTGCCGTCTTCCGGCGCTTTTTTCACTTCCGTGATGTTCTCCATGTCGAACGGATCGTCGTTGACGTCCTTTCCGCCCGAATTCATCGACATCGCGAACGTGTAAAGAGACAGGAAAACCGTGATCGTGTTGACTATGCCGAACGCAATAAATCCTTTTTTCATAAGATCCCCTCAAACAATCTCTTTAATTATAAATAATTAAAACCGGAAAAGTCAAAAGAATTTCCTCTCCCCGGATAAGATTATGTCCTCTTGTTACGAAAATTGCGTGTATGCAGACAAAAAGCGCATTTCGTTCGTCCATGCGCTTCAAAAAAAAACGTTTTGTCGAAAATCAGGCCAGAATCAGCGAAACGACCCCCAGCAAAGCGACCAGATACCACAGAATCAGACCGACCAGATTGACCGTCTTCTTTCCTTTCAGATAGAGGTGCAGTTCCAGACCGCCGACGCCCAGACCGATCATCGCTTCGCTTAAAGAAAGATCCATTCCTTTCAGAACGGAGATGAACAGGCCGACCGCGCCGGTCAGAATGACGATCAGATACCCCAGATATTCCAGAAACGTCTTTTTCCAGGACGGCGTTTCATTGACTTCTTCGCTTTTTTCGATTTCTTCTCTTTCTTCTTCCATCGCTATTTTTCCCTCGCTATATGCAATACTCTATCAAATTCCTCGTCGATCGGGCAAGTGAATACCATTTTTTCCTTGCTTTTCGGGTGAATGAAACTCAACCTGTACGCGTGAAGCATCTGCCCGGAACAGGGAATGGATGAATGTCTCTTCCCGTATTCCGGATCGCCGACCAGAGGGTGTCCGATGTATTTCAGATGAACCCGGATCTGATGCGTTCGTCCGGTTTCCAGACGGCAGGAGATCAGCGTATGCGCCTTCATTCTTTCCTCGACGTGAACGTAAGTCACCGCGTCTTTTCCCTCGTAGATGTCCACCGCGCGTTTCAGCCGGTCTTTGGGATCTCTTCCGATCGGCGCGTCGATCTTGATGTCGGTATGCGGAATCACGCCTTCGACCAGGGCATAGTATTCCCGATGCATCGTGTGATCCTGCAATTGCGCCGAAAGAAACAGATGCGCTTCGTCGTTTTTGGCGACGACGAGCAATCCCGACGTGTTCTTGTCGATCCGATGGACGATGCCAGGACGAATGACGCCGTTGATGGACGACAGGTCTCCGATCGAATAGAGCAGCGCGTTGACCAGCGTGTCGCCGTCGTAATGGCCGTTGGAAGGGTGAACCACCATGCCGCGCGGCTTGTTGACGACGACGATATCTTCGTCCTGATAGAGAATATCCAGACGGATATCCTTTTTGACCAGATCCAATGGTTTTTCGTCGAGAAGGTCGAAAGCGACGCGATCCCCTTCCCGGACCTTGTAGGAATCTTTGACGCTTTCCCCATTGACCCGGCACTTCCCTTCGCGGATCAGTTTCTGCGCGTAATTCCGCGATTTTCCGTCCAGAAGACGCGTCAGATACAGATCGAGGCGCAAACCGCTTTCTTCCGGAGAAACCACCGAATTATTCATCCTTTTTCTCCTCGCTTTCCGCTTTGGAATCGTAGAATTCCTCGCGGGCTTTTCGTTCCTTTTTGGAATTCGCATAGTCGCGTATGCCGTAGCCGATAGCGAAAGCGATCACGCCGACGACTAAAAACGTATCGGCGAAATTGAACGTATTCCAGACCATGAATCCCAGATCGAATTCCAGAAAGTCGATGACGCCTTCCTGCAAGCCGAAGATCATCAACGCGCGGTCGATCAGATTTCCGATCGTTCCGGGTATTGCCAGAGTCAGACCGATCTTTTCCAGAAACGACCACTTCCGGTCGAACCGGACGAATGCGAAAATCATTCCCGCGCCGCAGACAAGCGACAGCAGGGTCAGAATGATCTGTCCCGCCAGATTGGAACCGAGCATTCCCGAAAAAGCGCCCGTGTTGTAGACTAAACTCAGCGTGAAAAATCCGGGAATCACCGTGATCCGATGCTGATCCGCATCGAGAAGCAGGCTTTCAAAAACCTTTTTGGAGACGACATCCGCGATCAGAAGAACGACCATCGCCGCATAGAAATAAACGTGATACCGGACGCACCAGAGGTGGAAACTTTTCAATCGCGCCTTCATGCTTCGATCACCTTTTTGCAACGCGAACAGATCCGGTTTCCGTCCGCTTCGAGAAGTTCGTCGAAATAGTTCCAGCACCGCTCGCACTTCTGTCCCTCGTGACGGGAGACGCTGACACGCAGTTCTTTTTCCGTTTTCTCCGCGATTTTTACCCGGCTGACGATGAAGATGCGGTTCAGTTCCGCTTCGTCGAACGAACCAAACAGCGCCGCCGTCCGGTCGTCGTCCAAAGCGATTTCGATCGCGGCTTCCTGCGAAGAACCGATGATTCCCCGATTCCGCGCGTCTTCCAACGCTTTCATCGCCTCGCCTCTGACCTTTTTGAACCGGTCGAATTCCTCCGCGAAAGATTCATCGTACTCGTTCGTCGCTTTCGGCATATCGCTCAGCGCGATGTGCTTGTCCCGGTTTCTTTCCATGCTGCGGTAGACTTCGTCCATCGTGAAGCAGAGGATCGGCGCGAACAGTTTCGACAGCGTATCCAGAATCCGGTAGATCACGGTCTGGAATTCCCTTCTTACCGGATCATCGGCCGCATTGCAGTACAGCGGATCCTTGGCGATCGAAAAGTAAAGCGCCGAACAATCGCCGGTCAGAAAATTCATCAGGATCGAGACCGCATTCGCGAAATCATAACGGGCGTAGGCGTTCAGCGCACCGTTTTTGGTCTTTTCCAGACTGCAAAGCAGATAGTTCCCCAGCCGGGAAGAAACCTCGACGCTGTCCTTTTCGATATCGAAAGACCGGTCGCCGTCGTTCAGATTCGCCAGCATAAACTTGAATGTATTCCGGATTTTCCGGTACGTATCCGAAACTTTGCGGATCAGTTCGTCGGAAATCCGGACGTCGGACTGATAGTCCACCGTCGCGCACCAAAGGCGGAGAACGTCCGCGCCGTACGTGTCGATGATCTTATTCGGATCGACGCCGTTTCCCAGCGATTTCGACATTTTCTGACCTTTTCCGTCCAGAATGAAGCCGTGCGAAACCACGTTCTTATACGGGGCGACGCCTTTCGTGGCGACGGAAATGATCAGCGAAGAATTGAACCAACCCCGATATTGATCGCTGCCTTCCAGATAGAGATCCACCGGAAAGGAATTCCCCCGATCGATCTCGGTGAGGAACGAAGATCCCGAGTCGAACCAGACGTCCATGATATCGGTTTCTTTTCTGAACAGCCCGTGCGGCGAAAACGGATTCGTATAGCCTTCTGGAAGAAGATCCCGGGCTTCCCGCTCGAACCAGACGTTGGATCCGTATTCCCCGATCAGATGCTCGATATGCTCGAAAACTTCCTTTTCCATAATCGGCGTTCCGTCTTCGTTGTAGATGATCGGGATCGGAACGCCCCAGAGCCGCTGACGGGAGATGCACCAATCGGAACGGTCCTTGATCATGTTGTGCATGCGGAGTTTTCCCCAGGAAGGCGTCCAGTTCACCTTGTCGATTTCCGCCAGCAGTTGATCGCGGATCGCTTCGATGGAACAGAACCATTGCGGCGTCGCGCGGAAAATCACCGGTTTCTTCGTCCGCCAGTCGTGCGGATAGGCGTGAACGATCTTTTCCGTGTACAACAACGCCCCGCATTCTTCTAACATCCGGATCACTTCGTCGTTGGCGTCCTCGTAGAACAAGCCTTTCAGCCGCTCGCCGCAGGTCTCGTCCATGACGCCGTGTTCGTCAACCGGGCAGTATGGCGGCAGGTGGTATTTCTGCCCGACGTTAAAGTCGTCCGCGCCGTGTCCCGGAGCCGTATGCACGCACCCGGTTCCCGCATCCGCGGTCACGTGATTTCCCAAAATCAAAACGGAAGTGCGATCGTACAGCGGGTGCTTCGTCGTCATTCCCTCAAATTCTTTTCCTTTGAACGTCCGGATCAGATCGCACTTTTCCAGATGCAGTTTTTCTTTCAGCGCATCGCGGAGGTCTTTCAAAAAGACCAGATTTCCCTTTTCCGTCGCAAAAAGCCCGTATTCCAGCAATTCGTTGACGCAGATCGCCAGATTCGCCGGAATCGTCCACGGCGTCGTCGTCCAGATCACGAACGAATCCGTTTCCGGAGCGAGAAGCCCCTTTCCGTCGACGACCTGAAAACGGACGAAAATCGTCTTGGCTTCGACATCGTAATATTCGATTTCGGCCTCCGCCAGAGCCGATTCGCTGGAATACGACCAGTAAACCGGTTTGAGTCCTTTGTAGATCAGACCTTTCAGAGCCATCTCCTTGAATACCGAAATCTCGTTTTTCTCGAAACTTTTCTGCAAAGTCAGATAGCGGTCATCGAAATCCGCGGCGACGCCGAGCCTTTTGACCTGATTCATCTGCCGCTCGACCTGAACGTACGCGTATTCTTCGCACTTTTTTCTGAACTCCGCCGGAGGCGTGGTCTTCCGGTTGACGCCTTTCTTGGTCACCGCGTTCTCGATCGGCAAACCGTGCGTGTCCCAACCCGGATAAAACGGCGTGGCGTAGCTTTCCATCGCTTTCTCGCGCAGAATGATGTCTTTCAGGATCCGGTTCAGCATGTGGCCGCAGTGCATATCCCCGTTGGCATAAGGCGGCCCGTCGTGAAGCACGTATTCCCGACGATCCTTGTTCTTCGCGGTCAGTTTTTCGTAAACTTTGTCTTCCGCCCAGGTTTTCAGCATTTCCGGCTCTTTACGCGGCAGATTGCCCCGCATTTCAAAATCGGTTTTTCCCATCAAAAGTGTCTGTTTGAGTTCCATAAATGTTCCTTTCTCCACAAAAAAACGTCCCTCTAAGGACGTCGTTCGACGCGGTACCACCTTAGTTCCCGGAAAATTTCCGGACCCTCGAAATAGTTATAACGCACAACCGGCAATCCTTACTTCTCTTCACGATTGCGGCTAGGAAGGGATCCGTTTCGGAAAGCCGATATATTCTCTTTCACCCGATGAGAAATTCTCTGAATATCTTCTTTCCGGCGTCTGTCTTCTTACGCCTTTATCGTTATTCTATACAATCGGCGAAGAAAAATCAAAGATTTTCTGACCGTGCGAAAAATATGCTCACAAAACCGGAACGGAAGAAAACGCGACGATGTCGGAATAATACCGCGACTTATCGAGCGAACGGGACATGATGAATGTGTGATTCGCCCCCTTGTAGTAACGCATATCGACGAAAGGCGACCGATCCGCGGCTTTCAGAATGGCGCAGAGATACCGGGTTTTGGTGATCTCGTCCTTCTCGCCGAACATCAGCATCAGAGGCTGATGAATCAGGCGGAACGAACGCCTCGTCCGGTGCAGCACGTGAAAGCAGGAAAACAGCAGATTGACGAGATAAAACGAATTCTTCTTTTTCAGACTCTCTTTCCGCTTTTTGTTGACGCTGGCCTTCATTCGCATCCGGGTCGCCTTGAAAAACATGCTGAGATAATAACGGATTCCGCTCTGCGTGAGAATGTGCAACGTCGGCGAAACGATGACCAGGCGATCGATCGAATGCTTTTTCGTCATCTTCGCGCAGAGTCCGCAAGAGAAAGAATACCCGATCAGAACGATGCGGTATCCGCGGCTTTCGTATTCCCCGATCGTCGCATCGAGCAACGCCTCCATCCGTTTGTATTTATAGGTCTTTTTGTCGGCGATATCGTAGAGCATCAGAAGCCGCACTTCGTAGTCGGAATGCTGCTCGTCGATGTATTTCTTGAACTCGGCGAAGTCGTGCGGGGCGTCTTTGATCAGCCCGTGCGTGCAAATCAATACTGTTTTCATCTTTACTTCCGGTAATGGTTCATCAGAATGCCCGCGGCGACGGCGACATTCAGCGAATCCATGTTGTGCATTTCTATTTTAATGAGAAGATCGCTGTTTTGCAACGTATTCTCCGAAATTCCCTGACCTTCGTTGCCGAAAACCAGCGCAAAAGGCTCTCGGACTGTCGCGGTTCGGTAATCGACCGCGCCTTGAAGCGAGGTCGAAACGATCTTCAAGCCCCTTTCTTTCAGTTCTTCGAGGGAGACGTTTTCAAAGACCGGAATCCTGAAAATGGCTCCCTTGCTCGACTGGATCACTTTCTCGTTGAATTTCGACGCGCAATGAGGAAGAAGAACGACGGAAGAATAGGAAAAACTGAGTGCCGTGCGAAGGATTGTTCCCACGTTTCCGGGATCCTGAACGTTGTCGAGAACCACGACGCGGTCTCCGGTCTCCGCGCCTTCGTTCAGATGCGCCAGCCCGAGCATTTTCGACGGCGACTTATTGCCGGAAAGCCGCGCCATCATCGCCGGACTGACGATGATCTGATCGATATCCCCGTACTGCCTCTGCTCGTCCAAAGCGATGAGACCGTCCAACTGTCCCGACCCGTAGGCCATCTCCACCAGATCTTCCCCTTCGACGACGATCCGGTTCTTCTCGCGGCAAGCCGAACTCTTTCGCAATTTCAGAAGTTCCCTGAACTGCGGATTCTGCATACTCGTTATTCTCTTGATCATACTCTTTCTCCGTAAATCAGTTTTTCTCTCAGACGCCGGTAATCCGGACAATACGTCAGCAATATCCGGTAAAACGCGTCAGAATGATTCTGCACGAAATGATGCGTCAGTTCGTGGATCACGACGGAATCGATGATGTCCAGCGAAAAGTGAATCAGTATCCGATCGAACGTCAGCAGATGTTTGAGGTAATAATTCTTCCCCATGCAGGCCCGCATATTCGTGATTTTCACCCGATAGGCGATCGGAATATTCATGATTTTCCGGTATTTTTCGACCCGCGAACGAAGAATGTCTTCCGCCAGAGATTTCAACTTCCGGTCGATCTCCTCGCGATCGGCGACCACGAAGTCCTCCCGGGAGATGCGGCTCTGCCCCGAAGACAAATCGACGAACCGCCTCCGGATTCCCAGCACATCGACGTACTGATCGGTGATAAACGGCGAAGAATGCAACCGGGCGATTTTCTTTTCGTCGAAGACCCTCATCAGCATTTTTTCCGTCTCTTTCAGGGAGTAACCTTTTTTCAGCGTCAAATAGAGATGACCGCCGGCAATGTTAATCTTTCTTGCGCTTCGATCGGCCGTTTTGATATTCAAAACCACGTTTTTTCCGTAAAGCGAAACGATTTCCGTTTTTTCCATTTGAATCACCAGACCCTTCCCTATATTATAGTAAGAGAAAAGAAAAATCAAATTCGGAGAAAAATTATGGAAAAAATTCTGATCAGCCACTGCCTGTTAGGAAAAAACTGCAAATGGAACGGCAAAAGCAATTGGAACGAGAAGATCGCTTCCCTGAAAGATAAATACGAACTGATTCCGATCTGCCCGGAAGTATTCGGCGGTTTGCCGACCCCGAGAATTCCGTCGGAAATCATCGGCGATCGCGTCTACAATCAGATTCTCCTCGACGTCACCGCGCGCTACAAGGAAGGCGCGGAAGAAGCCCTTCGGATCGCCGAAAAGGATCACGTCCGCTATGCGATCCTAAAAGAACGTTCGCCTTCCTGCGGCGTTCATTGGATTTACGACGGAACCTTTCAACGGAAAACGATCGAAGGTTCCGGGATCGCCGCGCGCCTTCTGAAAGCACACGGCATCGAAGTCTTTTCCGACGAAGAAATCGAAAAAATGATGACGGAACAGGAAGATCAGAGATAGAGTTCGATCAGTTTTTTGATGATGTTGTTTTCGATCAGCCACTTGGCGATGCTCATCTTCGAATCGTTTCCGATCCCGATCAACGTTCCCAGGTAGTCGTTCACTTCACGGATATTGAGCAACCACGACGTCGCGTAAGCGATCAGAGACACGATGACGAAACCGTAAGCCGCGCCGAGAAGAAGACCGAGAATCCGGTTGAAAACCCCGACAAAAGGGATTTTGTTGATCCGAGCCGTCAGTTTTCTCAGAATCAGCATCAGCAGATTGAGCACCAGTAAAACGACGAGAAACGCGATGACGATCAGAATGTAATAGGTGATCGACCGGCTGACCGCGAGCGACAGCGTCATTTCTCCGTCCGCCATGGTCAAAGCGAACCGCGCGATCGGATCGGCAAAGAGCGAAGGAATGCCCGTTTCGCTCAACGAAGAAGCGATGAAAGAAACGTCCGTTTCCGCCGTAACGCTCATGCCGAAAGCCTGCGAATTGACGGAAAGAAGCCACGAATCGATCGGCGAAACGATCGCCGAACCGATGCCGGTCGGTAACAAGGCAGAAGCGATCGGCTTTGAGAGAAGAATCGCCCCACCGATCGTGATAATCGATTTGAACAAGGTCACCAACGTGGCGAAAAAGCCACGGAAAAGGCCGACAAAGCAGAAAATCACCACGATCGCCACTAAAACAATGCTGAACCAGTCGAATACAAAAGTCATACGCTCACCTTCACTTACCTGACATTATAATCCAATTTTAACAAAAAGAAACGAAAATAGCAAAAAAGAATGAGTTTCCCCATTCTTTTCGGTTATGCGCCGATCTTTTTCAGATGCCAGATATCTTCGACGTACTGCTCGATCGTCCGGTCGCTGGAAAAGAATCCCGATTTCGCCGTATTGATCAGAGCCGATTTCGCCCAACCTCTCCGATCGGTATACCGCCGATCCATTTTCAGCGAAGCCTCGACGTACATATCGAAATCTTTCAGGATAAAGTATTCGTCGTTCCGATACATCACTTCGTCGAAAATCACGCGGAAATCGTCGGAATTCGGACTCCATGTTCCATTGATCAGCGAATCCATCACGTTCTTGATTTCCGGACGGTGATGATAGATGTCCCACGGCGAATAAGTTCCTTCTCTCCGCAGGGCTTCCAACTCGTCGGTTTTCATTCCGAAAATCTCTTCGTTTTCCTTTCCGACCAACTGATCGATTTCCACGTTCGCACCGTCGAGCGTCCCTAAGGTCAACGCGCCGTTGATCATGAATTTCATGTTGGATGTTCCCGAAGCCTCTTTCCCGGCTGTGGAAATCTGTTCGCTGACGTCGGCCGCCGGAATGATGATTTCCGCCGAAGAAACGCCGTAATTCTCGATGAAAACCACTTTCATGAATTTGGAAAGTTCCTTGTCGGCATTGACGACGCGCGCAACGGCGTTGATCAGTTCGATGATCTTCTTCGCCAGATAGTAACTCGGCGCGGCCTTCGCCCCGAAAACATAGGTATGCGGCAGAATCCGGAACGACGGATCCGATTTCATCTTCTGATAAAAGTAAATGATGCGGAACACGTTGAGCAATTGCCGTTTATACGCGTGAAGCCGTTTGATCTGGACATCGAAAACCGAATCGACGTCCACTTCGATGCCGTTGTGTTTCCGGATATATTCTGCCAGACGGAGTTTGTTGTCCCGCTTGATTTTCAGGAACTCGTCCTGCACTTCCGGACGATCGACGAATTCCGTCAGCCGATCCAGTTGCTCCGGGTGCAGAATCCATTCGTCTCCGATCAGACGGCTCACCAGACCGGCGTATTCCGGATTGGCGTTGAGGAACCAGCGCCGATGCGTGATTCCGTTGGTCTTGTTGTTGAACTTCTCCGGATACAGCGTGTAAAAATCCTTGAACGTCGATTCGCAACAGATTTTGGTGTGCAGTTTGGCGACGCCGTTGACGCTGAAACAGGCGTGAATGCCTAGACTCGTCATGTGAATCATGCCGTCCTTGATGATTTTCACCGACTCGATGAACGAATCGTCGTACCCTTTGGCCCTTAAATCCAGAATCAGACGGCGGTTGATCTCTTCGATGATCATATAGATTCGAGGCAGAAGATTGGAAACGTAGCCGACCGGCCATTTTTCCAGCGCTTCCGGCATGATCGTATGATTGGTATACGCCATCATGTGGGTGACCTGATACCACGCGTCGTCCCAGCCGAATCCGTTTTCGTCCATCAGAATCCGCATGATTTCCGGAATGGCCAGAATCGGATGCGTGTCGTTGAGTTGGAAAACAAACTTCTCGCAGATATTGTCGAGACGTCCTTCTCTCCGTTTATGGCCGCGCACCATCGACTGCAAGCCCGCGGAAACGAGAAAATACTGTTGACGCAGGCGGAGAATCCTCCCGTGTTCGGTCGAATCGTCCGGATAGAGACCGTGACAAAGTTCTTTCAGCGCGGTCAGATAGTCCGAGAACGACTGATTGGAAGGAAGGTTCTCTTCGCTCGGTTCCGCCGACCAAAGGCGCAACGTGTTGACGACCTTGTTCCGATAGCCGATCACCGGCACGTCGTAAGGAACCGCTTTGACCGTCATCGCGTCGACGGTACGGCTACGAATGCAGCCGTCGACGTCCTGATAAGTTTCCGCGCGACCGTAAAACTTGACGTCGACCGCGTGTTTCGGTTTTTTGATTTCCCAGACGTTGGTGTTCTGCAACCACTGATCCGGCACTTCGACCTGTTTTCCGTCGATGATCCGTTGCTTGAAAAAGCCGTATTCGTACCGGATGCAGTTGCCGTGTCCCGGATAGCCTAAGGAAGCGATCGAGTCCAGAAAGCAAGCGGCCAGACGGCCTAAACCGCCGTTTCCGAGTCCGGCGTCGCTTTCCTGCTCTTCCAACTGGTGAATGTCGATGCCCATTTCGGAAAGGCCTTCCTTCGCCACCTGATAAATGCCGAGATTCTGCATATTGTTGACCAGAAGACGGCCGATCAGGAATTCCATCGAAAAATACACCAGTTGTTTCTCATGGTGACGGTTGACGTAATCCTTGGAACTCTTCCAGTCCATCGCGCAGTAATCGCGTACCATCGTCCCCAGAACGTCGTAAAGTTCCGTGATATGGCACCGCGTCCGATCGACGCCGTATTTGATGACGCACCGCGTTTCAAATTCTTTCTTGAAAGTTTCTTTGTTTGTAAACATTTGTTTCTCCTAACTCTTTATTTTTCCGTTTCCGGCCGTTCCGGTTCTTTTTTCCACTTGAAGATGATCGCGCCGAAAGAAGCCAGTTTGATCGTGATCTTGTACCGATGATTGAAGCATAGCCCCTCATAGGCTTTTAACGGCAGGCCGTTGTACTGGTTGTACCCGCCGTACACGTCCTTGTCCGAATTGAAGATTTCGGTATATTCGCCCGGATCGTCGACGCCGATATCGTACTGATCGTAATAATATGGCGTCATGTTGAAGACGAATACCAGCGTTTCGTCGTCGACCGTTCGTTTGAAGCAATAGATCGACTGGTCGATGTTGTCCGCCATGAGCCATTGGAAATGCACCGGATTGTGCTCTTCAAAGTACATCACCTTTTCGCTACGGTAAATCCGATTGAGATCGCGGACGAGGCGGGAAACGGAATCGTGGCTCGGATAGGTTTTCAGATTCCACGGCAGCGATTTCGTCTCGTTCCATTCGTCGAAGGAGGCCAGTTCGTTTCCCATGAAATTCAGTTTCTTTCCCGGATGCGCCCATTGATAGGTGTAGAGATTGCGCACCTGCGCGAACTTCTGATCGTAATTTCCCCACATCTTGTTGATGATCGTGCCCTTTCCGTGAACGACTTCGTCGTGCGAAAGCGGAAGCATGAAATTGTCCGAATAGAAGTAAGCCATCGAGAACGTCAGTTGGTGATGGTGATACTTCCGATAGATCGGGTCTTTTCCGTAGTACTTCAACGTATCGTTCATCCAGCCCAGATCCCACTTGTAATCGAAGCCGAGACCGCCGTATTCCAGAGGTTTGGTCACGCCCGAATACGCCGACGAATCTTCGGCGATCAGCATCACGTCCGGGTGGAACAGGTGAATCTTCCCGTTCATCCGCTTGATGAATTCGATCGCGCCGCGATTTTCTCCGCGCGAAGAATCGCCGTGATAGTAGATCACGTTGCTGATCGCATCGAAGCGGATGCCGTCGAAGTGGAAATACGAAACGAAGAAATTGACCGAAGAGATCAGAAACGAACGAACCGGATCCTTGCCCAGATCGAAGAGATACGATCCCCATTGCGACCGCTCGTTGTCGCCCTGCCCCTCGTAAACGTTCGATCCGTCGAACTTGCAAAGGCCGAATTCATCGGTGGCGAAATGGACGACGACGAAATCGAGAATGACGCCGATGCCGGCCTGATGCAGACGATCGACGAACGACATCAACTGAAACGGATTACCGTAACGCGAATCAACGCTGAAAAAGCCCGTAGCCTGATACCCCCACGATCCGTCGAACGGGTATTGCGTGATCGGCATGATCTCGACGTGGGTGTATCCGTGTTCGTTGATGTAGGCGATCAGATAGTCGGCGACCTCTTCGTACGAAAGGTATCTTCCGTCTTTCATGCCCAGCCACGAACCCAGATGCATCTCGTAAATGGAAACCGGACGATCGAAGTTGCGGTTCCGCGCTTTCAGAAAATCCTGATCGTGCCAGACGAATCCGTTGATGTCGAAAGTCCGCGAACAACTTCCCGGCTTATATTCGGAAAAAAAGGCGAACGGATCGGCTTTATCGAAATAGACGTTGTTGCACCCTAAAATATGATATTTGTACGATTGATACTGGCTGACGCCGGGAACAAAAACTTCAAATACCCCGCTGTCCTCCACTTTGCTCATCACGTGAATGCGCGGATCCCAGGAATTGAAATCGCCGATGACGGAAACTTCTTTTGCCATCGGCGCATAGACGCGGAACATCACTCCGTCTTCGCCGTTGATTTTCGTGAAATGCGCGCCGAAATAATTATATGCTTCGTGAGACTGACCAAACAAGAAGTCGTAAAGCATACCATATGCCATAAACCAATCTTCCTCCTACTAACTGACTGAATTTATCATAACAAAAAACTTTTTTATTGTACATAAAAATGTAAGAAACCCAAAAATTGTACAAATACAACGTTATTATGAAAGAAACAGCCGAAAAATATACCTGCCGAAAAGGAAAATCCGCGGTTTTGATTGATATTGAAACGCGTTTAACGTATGATGATAACGATTGAGGAGGATAGGAAAATGTCAAAAATCATCGCCGTCAACGCCGGTTCGTCTTCGTTGAAATTCAAACTTTACGAAATGCCGGAAGAACGCGTCGTCTGCTCGGGAATCGCCGACCGGATCGGACACGAAGACGGTATATTCATCATTAAAAAAGGAAGCGAAAAATTCGAGAAAATCTGCCCGCTTCCGGATCATTCGGTCGCCGTTCAGATGCTATTGGACGCCCTGATCGAAAGAGGAATCGTCAAAAATCTCGAAGAAATCAAAGGAATCGGAAACCGCATCGTACAGGGCGGCGCCTACTTCTCGCATTCGGAAGAACTCACGCCGGACGTCGAAGCCAAAATCGAGAGTCTGATCCCGCTCGCCCCGCTTCACAACGGCGCGCACCTGATCTGTTTCCGTGCATTCAAGAAGGTTCTTCCGAACGTCCGCCATGTCGCGGTATTCGATACCGCGTTTCACCAGACGATGGCTCCGGAAGATTATATGTACGCTTGCCCGTACGAGTACTACACCGACTACAAGGTACGCCGCTACGGCGCGCACGGAACCTCGCACCTTTACCTCTCGCAAGAGGCGAAAAAATACCTCGAACCAGGCAAAAGCAAGATCATTTCCTGCCACATCGGATCGGGCAGTTCCCTGTGCGCGATCGAAAACGGCAAATGCGTGACGACCTCGATGGGTCTGACGCCGCTCGCGGGCGTCATGATGGGAACCCGCACCGGCGACATCGATCCTTCCGTGATGCCGTACATCGCCGCCCAGGCCGGGAAAGATGCCGCCGCCATCTACGACGAATTCAATCACCGCTCCGGGTTATTGGGCATTTCCGGCGTCAGCAACGACACCCGGAATATCGAAGCGGCGGTCAAAGAAGGAAATCCGAGAGCCATTCTGGCCGCGGAAATGTTTGCCCGGAAGATTGCCGATTACATCGGCCAGTACTTCGTCCGTCTCGGCGGATGCGATCTGATTCTCTTCTCCGCCGGAATCGGAGAAAATTCCCCTTACTTCCGGAAGAAGATTCTGGAAAAATGCCAGGACGCGCTCGGCATTCGCATCGACGAAGAAGCCAACGCGGCGAAAGTACAGGGAAAAGAGGGTCTGATTTCCTCTCCGGATAGCCGGATCCGCGTCGTTGTGATTCCGACCGACGAAGAAGTGATGATTGCCCGGGATATCGTCTCGATTCTCAAATTGTAAACGTTTGTCTTTACGCGGAAGTTCTCTTCCGCTTTTTTTGCGGACGAAAGCCGGGTTGAATCTTTCGCTTCTATCTTTATGCGACGGCGGAAACCAGTCCATCCTCCGCCCCTTGCTCTTTACTTCCGATAATCAGGCAGAATTTACACGGCGTCTGTATCGACACCGATTCGACGCTTGAAATCTGTGCAGAACGAAATGCCATTTTCAATAGAATCCGGAATCGCGGACAAAAGAGATTTTCTCTTTCTGCAAAACAAAAAGCGTCCGAAGCCTTTATCGGGCGCTTTCATCTCTATTTTCAAATACAACGCTCAACAATCCGTTCCGATTTCGCAGCGTTCATTTTCCCGACGTCCAATCATCTTTCCGTTTTTTTCTTCCGCGAAGCGTGGATCATGGTCTTTTTCAGATTCAATAATTTTTCGCTGAGATCGACGTAATATTCATGCGGATTGCTTCTCCGCCGGACTTCCGGATAAAGCGTCCGGAATTGCGCTTCGCAATAGGCTTTACGCGCTCTCAGATCGGGAAGATCGTAGACCAACTCGCCGTTCAGGAAGATCGGCTTCCGGATATCCTTGACGACGTAATTCCGGATCGTCGATGTCTTCCATTCTTCCGTCGGGCAGATCAAGGTATACTGATCCTCCGGGATCGTCTCCTCCGCCAGAGCGACGAGATCGCCCAAAGCGAATCCGCTGTCGCGGTCATAGAAACGGTAGAGTTTCTTGTATCCCGGCGTAACCGTCTTTCGGTTGTCGTTGCTGACTTTGATCTTCGGAACCACTTCTCCGTCCTTTTCGACGGCCACCAGTTTATAGACTCCCCCGACTCTTTCTAACGATGCGGCGATATTGTCTCCGCAGCCGATCGAATCGATGAAAGCCCCCTGGCTGAGCAGGGATTCGATGGTCTCTTCGTCCAGTCCGTTGGACAGGCAGATCGTCGTTTCCCGATACCCGGCCTCGTCGAGCATCTTCCGCGCCTGTTTCGACAGATAGGCCAGATCGCCGGAATCGATCCGGATTCCCTTGAATTTGTAGCCGTTCGGTTTCAGATATTCGTCGGCGACCCGAATCGCGTTGGGAATCCCGCTTTTCAGCGTATCGTATGTATCGACGAGAAAGACGCAATTGTCCGGATTGCTTCGGGCGAAATCCAGAAAAGCCTGATATTCGTCGTCGCTGTCCGAAACCAACGAATGCGCCATGGTTCCCAAAGCCGGAATGTCATAAAGTTTGGCAGCCAGAGTGTTGGACGTTCCCGAACAGCCGCCGACGAAAGCGTATTTGCTGGCTTCCAGCGCAGAATCGATTCCTCTCGCCCTTCGCGCGCCGAATTCCATGACCGGAATCTTCCCTGCGGCGGAAGTAATCCGCTTTGCCGCCGTCGTCACAAGCGTACCGTGATTGAAACAAGCCAGCAAGGCGGTTTCGATCAACTGCCCCTCGATGATTCGAGCCTTGACCGTGATCACCGGCTCCTGAGGAAAGACAGGCGTGCCGTCTTCGACCGCGTAGAGATCCCCGGTGAAACGAAGGTTTTTCAGATAATGCAGAAACGCTTCGCTAAAAGTACCGCTTTTTCTCAGATAGTCGATCTCGTCTTCTTCAAAATGAAAATTCAGAATCCAATCGATGATGCCGTCCAGTCCGCCGGCGATCGCATAACCGCTACGAAAAGGATTGCTCCGATAAAAGACGTCGAAATAAGCGATCTTGTCCGTTTCGTTCCGATCGAAATAAGTCTGAGCCATCGTCAGTTCATAGAAATCCGTCATTAAAGTTTTGTTCATCGTTCTTCCCTCAATTCATTCCTATTATGCATTTTTTTTCGACGGATTTCAATTTTATCTTGCGTTTTTAAGGCCAGAGGGAGAGAAGTTGTTTCAGTTTTCGGATTTCTTCGCTCTGATCTTTGCTCGACATGAAAGAAAATGCGTATTTTTCCTGATCGTCGAGATAATGCCGGATTTCCGCGATCTGATTCAGACAAACGATTCCGGGCGCCGACAATTCAAAAGAGCCGTGCTGACCAACTTCTTCGGTCGGACTAAGCGGCAATACGAAAGCGTGATCGTAATCGCTTAGTGCCCGGACGAAGCGGTCTTTGAAATACACTAAACGTGAAGTGCGATCCGGACGGAAAACCGCTACCTTCCTGTAATCGGGATAAAACAGGCGACACTGTTCGAGATTGTAAACGATCTGCGACGGGTGATGACAATAATCGCTGATCAGAATCTGACGGTGATAAACTTCGGTGTTGAACCGCTGATAAGGCATCGCAAAATGAGAAAGGCGGTCGGTGATCGGTTTCAGATCGAAATTGTGTTCGGCGTAAAAAGAGAGAACCGCCGCGACCGATTCCAGAAAGCGATCAGCCGACTTCCGGAACGAAAATTCGTGAATTTGCCTTTCTTTCCGAAAAAAAGCGAGTTGATACCGATCCTTTTCAACCGAATATTCCAGATGATAGTCGGCATCCCGATCCAAGCCGTACGTAATCTTGTTCGGATGCTCGATTTGGTCCCGGCAGGAAAAAGAGCAGTAGATTTTCTTTCCCTGATCGGCAAATTCCTGAAAAGCCCGACGGTAATCCTCCTCGTTTTTGAAATAATCGATGTGGTCGTAGTCGATATTGGTCAACAGGATTTCCGACGGGTGATATTGAAGAAAATGACGCTTGTATTCGCAGGATTCCAAAAAGAAAAAAGCGTCCTTTTCTTTTTTGCACCCCTGCCCGTCTCCGATCAGATAAGAACAATACGGAAAAGCGGTGACCAGCAATTTCACCAGCGTCGTCTTTCCGTGACTTCCGCAGACCGAAACCAATTTTTCCGAATCCAGATAGAGACCCAGAAACTCGTTGTATTCAAAGAACGCTTTCTTGTGCGCGTTCAATTCTTCGATCCGTTCCGGCGTATAAAACGTATGCCCGACGACCACGATGTCGGAAGAAAGATATTCCGACGATTCCAAAGCGTCGATGACGACGTTTCTTCCCCGAAGTTGCGTTTCGGAGTGCATGAACTTTTCCGTATCGGAACCGCGGACTTCGTAACCGTCATCGAGAAGAATATTCGCCAACGCGCTCATGCCCGATCCCTTAATGCCGATCAGATAAATCTTCATTGTATCACCCAAATAAATATATGAACCGAACCGGCAATCCTAGACGTAAAACGCCCGGGCGATCGATCTTTCAAATCATCGGCAGGCGTTGTTTTTTTCTTCTTTCATATCCTTTAAAGCAAATCGTGGGTAAATTTTGTTATATAACATTCTATTAAGGATTTCTTTCTCTATATCCACATCCACACGCGAAAAGACTAATGTAATTTTGTAACCATTTTTTTGAAATCACAACATCATCAATTACTGCATGAATGATTTATGATAAGTTTGATGATCAAATCCTTCTGCTGAAACATACAACTGATTTATATATTCATCGCTTTTTATTTCAAATGTACAATTTTGGGGTACCAAAATCGCTTTTATTAAATTTGAAGCTTGAAAAAAACTATAATCCTATCCGACAAACTTCAAACTATATAATAACCATTATAATTTATAAATCTTTCTTCTGCTTCAAAAGTAAAATGTTTATAATCATAGTTTCCTTACGAAATTTCTACCAAAAATATACTGTAATTATAAGTTATATCTTCATAACCCTCATCGCATTCTATAATGTGAGCATATCATCACCTCTACATGTTTTTAGAACTATAATAAACATTATATGGAACGCAATAATTATCCCCATTAAATTCAATATCGAAGTTTAAATCGCATCCAAAAGACTTTACTTCTTCACCAACTATATTAAAACTAATTTTTAAAACTGCTCCATATTCTAATTTCAACAAATCCAAAGATTCTGATAAATCCGTATATTCTAAATCGGAAAAGTGAATTGGATAATAAAAATTGTCTGGAATAACAGCATAATCAATATCCAACAATTCCACTAACGAGTTATTAAATGAAACTTGATTGATTATGAATTGAAATTCTCTTTCCATGCGTAAATCCCGCTTATTAAAATTTATGTAAAACAACTGGTTTTTTTGATCTAAAATTAAATCACTGGTTGCAGGGCTAACACCTAAATTCTCCGCACTCAAATAATTTGTAGGAAATGATGGCAAATATTCAAAATCATTATTAAATTTTAGTTCAATCTTATAATTTATGTCAAACTGAACATTACCAGACATATAGATAATTTTTTTAATTCTAATTACTTCATCAAAAGCATTCAAGCATGTAATTGATAATGTTCTTAAATTGTTACTATCAAATTTTAAGATCTTATCATCAATCTGAACCCCAGAATCTGTAAAAACTGATTTAATGCAAAAAACTGAGTTCTTATTTGCCAGAGCCAAGTCGTCCAAATAATTACTAATTTCCTCATTTTCATGAAGAGAATTATTTTTAACATATACCGTTTGTCCCTCACCAATAGAATAAGAAAAATAATCCGAACTCTCTTTTGCTTCAATGATTCTTGTATTGCCACATGATGTCACAAATAGAGTACATAATAATAAAGTGCTAAATATTTTTTTCATATAAGTTCCCTTTCTTTCAAATATGAATTTATCTGACTTGATTATACATCTTTTTTTTGTTTTGTAAATTAAAAAAAATCATATATTCTACAAAAAAGTAGTATTTCTACTACCTTTTCGCATATTCCATCTGTCTTAAACTCTCAAATATTACCCACATTCATAGAGCATTGATCCTTAATGCCGATCAGATAAATCTTCATTGTATGCCCCAAATGAATGTACTGACCGGCAATTCTAAACCTGAAACGCATGATGATCGATCTTTCAAATCACCGACGGACGCTAGTTTTTTTCTTCCACTCCGTATAACACTCCTGACAGCAAAACCACAGATAGAATCCGTTTTCTTTATTTCTGATCTTAATCCACCCCTTGTCTTCAAAGTGCTGAATGCAATCCACATAATCGGCATCGCACAGATCTTCGTCCTCTTGTTCATCGCAGATTTCGCAATGGGCGATTAACGCCTGTCCTCTTCTCTCCAACATTTTCTTTACCCGTTTCTTCTGAAAATCAGACTTTCACTTTTTGTTCGTACGCGCGATATTCTTTTTTTATTTTCACTTCAAAATTGGCGATTTTGTCTTCAATCGCTTCGATGTAACTCCGCGCGATCGTCTCGCAGGACGTCTGTATTTTTTCGGAAGCGCGAATGATCGACTCGCTGTTTTTCCTGATTTCTTCCACCTGTTTTTTCATGCTGTCCAACGGCTTATCCAGATATGTCATTTTGATTTTTTCAAATTCCTCCAACAGTTCGCTTTGCGATTTGACTTCCAGATCGGCTTTGATCTCTTGAAGAATCAATTCCGAAAAGCGCGCGGTCAAAGAAGCGATCATGTTCAGAAACGTCATCATATAGGCGGGACGAACCACATACATATCCGGATATTCGTTCACTTTGAAAATCGGCAGATCGTTCGGCTTGTCCGTTTCGAGATTCGAGACCAGCAAAGCGTACCGGCAGCCTTTCTTCGTGCGGTTTTTATCGAGTTCTTTGTAATAATCCGCGTTCTTTTTCCGATTGGCGGAATCCGGGTTTTCATCTTTCATGTCGAGACAGACCGAAGTCAGTTCCTCGTCGTCGCCATGTCTTTCGGAAGCGTATACCCGAAAGATGAAATCGGCTTTGCTTCCCTTCGTTTCTCCGTCGTTTTTCACGACGTCGTTGTCCTTTTTCCACGTGCAGTTTTGGAGACCGTTCTGCATATAGGAAAGCATTTCGTTATGGCACCATGATTCCAGATCTTCACCCGTCTGCTTGACGTTCAATGCCGCTTTCTGCCTTTGTAACATCTGGTACGCATTCTCCTTTTCGGAAAGTTTTTTCTCGTATTCGCTTCTCAGTTTTTCCAAGGCCAGATCTTTTTCGTTTTGCCATTTTTCTTTGTGCAGATCAAATTCCCTCTGATCCGATTCGGCTTTCTGACGGAAACGTTCGATTTCCTGCTCCTTGTCCCGCAGAAGTCGGTTTTTTTCCATCTCCATCCGGTGTTCCAACTCGCTGATTTCCATTTTTTTATTCAGATCGTACTGCCGGATCATGGCTTGAAGCGAATCGTTTTTCTCCCGATACTCCTTCTCTTTTTCCGCAAGCCGTTTTTCCCAATTCCGATCGTTTTCCTTCAACTTCCATTCGTTTTCCCGAAGCGAAGAATGCTGAAAACTTTCCATTTTCTCTTTCAGTACGCGATCTTTCCCGCTTTCGATCGCTGCTTCGAGCGCAGAAAAATCGACGCTGGAAAGCGAACTCAGATCGATATAATCGCCGGCTTCGGCATTTTCTTTCAGAATCAACGTATTCTTGTCTCTGACCAACACTTCAATCTTTTTCATCGAACTCACTCCATTTCTTTTTTATTATAGCACGTCCGACCGGTTCGGAAAACACCGGAAAAACGAATTTAAAAGCGGATCGTTTTTGCTTCTTTCTGCAATCGCAGGCGCCTTTTTGAGGCCGAAGAAAATGTTTTGAAGTCCCTGTTACAAGACGAAAAGCCACCGTTCCGGGCGGTGGCTGTAAGATGAAACGACTACATTTGACTCACGTTTCCGAAGAAAAGGGGAACTCCGCTTGGATCGGTGATCGTATAGAGAAACGGACGATCCATGTAAAACTCGATTGCCCGATCGATCGGCTCGGTCGAGGTTGGTCCTTCTTCGATGATCGTATAAGCGGCCGCCTCGACCCCGCTGTGCGTGAATTCGATTCCCGCCTCGTGCTTCGATTGTGTGACGTAAAAGTTGTCGGAACTTCGTTTCAGATCGACCATTTTTCCGAAATCCGCATTGTTCGGGTCGAAGATGTCGACCACGCCCAATTGCTCCCATACTTCCGCTAGATCGATGCTGCTACGGACTTTCACCTGCGGCAGACGGAAGTGGACGCCGTCGTACGTTTTGCTGAGATTCTGCTGATTCAGAAGGAGATCGACAGATTGACGATCGCTTAGAACGTCGGAAGCGGAAACGCCCCGATTCGGAAGCAGGAAATGGACTTTCAATCCGTCCGTCAACGGCAAAGAAGCAAGCGTGATCGTTTCGTCAGAATAGTATTCGGCCCGCACGGTTTTATCCATGTAGATGACCTCTTCGGTTTTCGACTGATCCAGATTTTCAAAGGTTCCCGAAACATCGTCTTCTTCGTCAAAACCTTCGGCCCACGCACTTTTCAGATAAACCGTATTCAAAAGCCACAGAACACCTCCGTATTTTTTGAAATCTTCTGCCTTGACGTCCAGAAAGTCCCTCGTCTTTTCGTTGATCCAATCGGCGAGAGATTCTTTCATCGCGTCGGAGGAGAGATTCCCCTGATACGCTTCCGCATAGTAGTTTTCGCTCAGACAGTCGAGATAGGAAGACCGAACGGAAGCGGAAAAAGAGGTATCGATCCAGTAGGATTGCGCGATTTCCAGAAGACTGTATCCGGTATTGAGCGAAGTGTTTTCCAGCATTTTTCTTGTTTCTTCGCGAAAACTCTCCAAATCCGCGATGTGAAGCGCTTCGCTCAACTGCCTTTCAGATTCTCCCGCACAACCTTCTAAAAGCATCGAATAGCACGTCATGATGCTCAACGGCGAAAAAACCAGACTGCCCGTCCGATTCAGTTGCGCGTAGAAATCGGACGTAAAACGCTTAACGGCGGAAAGATAACTTTCTTCCAGTTCCACGCGCGCGGTGTTGAAGGGACGGACGACCTGATTGAGTCTGATCTCCGTCGAAATCGGTTTTTCTTCTTTTTTTAACGCCAGCGGAAGCCCGACTCCCAGAGAAATCCCGCCGACGACGATGAGCGAAAGCGCGGCGATCCAGACCGGTTTCTGGTAAAGCGGATTCCTTTTTTGAAGCGGAATCGTCCCGGCGATTTCGTCAAAGTCAAAGCCGTAGTCGAACCGCTCGTCGATCTTTTTTTTCAATTCATTTTTCATAGTTCTTCTCCCTTTTCTCTCAGTTTCAAAACGGCGCGCCGATACAGGGTCTTCACCGTTTCCGCATTCCGGTTTCGGAAAGCGGCGATCTCGCGAAACGAATATCCGTAGACGTCGTGATCGACCAGAATGTCGATCTCCTCTTCTTTCAAAAAGCGCCGGAGACTCGAAACGAATTCCCGATACCGGAACGAAGAAAGCGAGTCCTCGCCCGACAGACAACGGTTTTCGTCCAGAGTGCAAATCTCTTTCCGCTTTTTCAGATGATTGATCGCGGCGTTCTTCGCCGATACCGTCAGATAACTTTGAAGATTCCCGACCGTCTCCGTCGAGGTCCGTTCAAAAAAGCGAACAAATACTTCATTGGTCAGATCTTTGACGTCTTCCTCGTCGGAAAGGTATTTGGAGACGACGAAAGCCACTAACCTGACATATCGGTTGTAGATTTCTTCCCCTCTTTTTCGATCCATTCTATCTTCGTCTCCGTCAATTTTCGTATACTGAAAGAATTCTTTCATTATAGAGGACAATTTTATCGGAATTTCGGTTCATAAAAAAGAAATTTTTTTCCTTTCATCAAAAAAAGCGCCCGCCTCGTCGGACAGACGCTTTCGTTTACCGGTCTTTCCGGAACCGGGAGAAGAATCCCCGTTTTTCGTAAACCGAAGAGTCCACGTCAATCACCCGATACCCTTGCGAAGTGATCCGATGAATCACTTCTTCGAGAGAAAGCGTGTCTTCGCCGATGACCCGCGTCAGATTTTTGCTATGCGAGGAAGTGACCTTTTTCACGCCGGATACTTTCCGTACGGCCTCGTTGATGTGGCTTTCGCACATTCCGCAGCGCATTCCTTCGACTTTGATTTTCAATTCGATCATAACCTTTACCTTTCCCGAACGAGAAAGCCCTCGTGGAAGAGGGCTTACTTGTGATTTTTACAGCAATACTTTTTATGGTATTCGTCCACCAGAGATTGTCCTTTCTTCGCTTTGGCGCAGGAAGCGCAATCGCCGGTGGGAATATGCTTGATTCTTTTGTAAATCGTGCTTCCGACGACGCCGGCAACGATGAGCACCGCGGCGAGCAGAACGACAATCTCCAACGGAGTCATGAATTACGCGACCGCCTTTCTCTTTTTATGGGCGTTGTAGAGAGCCGCGCCACCGATGATGAGGCCGAAGATCAGAACGACCAGCAGTTCGCTCCACCAGTAGGAAGCGCCTTCCGCGAACGGAAGCAAGAAGAGATACACGATGCAGGAAACCACGTAGGAAGTGACCAACCAGAAGATCACCGTATTGCGGAACTGCTTTTTGTTGAGTTCGCCTTTCGCGGTAGCCACCGCGGCGAAGCACGGAATCGTCGTCATATTGAAGACGATGAACGAGATTAACGCCGCCCAGGAGATTCCGGTCGCCTGAACCATCGCGACGGCTTCGAGAATGCCGTCTTCGCTGGCTTCCTCAGCCGAGAGAATCGCATTGGCAATATCCGGATCGATCAGACCGTTTCCGGCTGCGGTGATGATGCAGCACGCCAGCGTGAAGAACGTGGCGATGACGTTTTCTTTGGCGATCAGACCGGTCACCGCGGCGACGGCGAAGACCCAGCCGAACGCGTTCAGTTGCGAACCGAAGCCTAACGGAGTGAAGATCGGCTGTACGAATTTACCTAACGACGCCAGAATCGAAGCATCCATGCTCTCTTCGCCGATATAGCGCCAATCCCAGCCGAAGTTCGACAGGAACCAGATCACGATGGTCGACGCGAGAATGATGGTAAACGCTTTTTTGACGAAGTGTTTGAGTTTGTCCCACAGGTGAATGCAGAGCGATTTGAACTGCGGCATGTGGTAGGTCGGAAGTTCCATGATGAACGGCGGAACTTCGCCTTTCATCGTCGTCTTCCGCATCAGAATCACGGTGGCGATCGCCGTGGCGATGCCGAGAACGTACATCAGATAGACGATGACGTCCTGATTCGGGAAGTTGAATACGCTGACGATCGCGCCGGCGATGGCGATCAGGATCGGTGCCTTCGCCCCGCAACTGAAGAACGGAATCACGCGGATCGTGGAGATTTTCTCGTTTTCATCGGCCAGAGTCCGGGTATTGATCATCGCCGGGACCGAACAGCCGAAGCCCATGATCATCGGTAAGAACGAACGGCCGGATAAGCCGAATTTCCGGAAAATCCGATCGAGAATGAAGGCGACGCGGGCCATATAGCCGCTGTCCTCCAAAATCGAGAAGAACAGGAACAGCAACAAGATCTGAGGGACGAAGGACAGCACGGAGAACAAGCCGCCCAGCACGCCGTCGACGATCAATCCGCTGACCCAGGCCGGGCTACTTTCCAGCCAACCTGCGACCAGCGAACTGAGCCAGTCGGTGAATCCGATCATCAGACTTTGCAGAATGACGCCCGGAGAGTTGATTCCCCCTTCGTGCCAGATCAGGCCGCCGAAGAATTCATTGCCGGCGAAAGATTCCATTCCTTCGCCGAAGAGTCCTCCTAAATAGAAAAGGTTTTCCGAGAAAGTCAAATGGAAGATAACAAAGAGGATTACAAGGAAAATAGGAATACCTGCCCATTTGTTGGTCAAAACCCGGTCGACCTTATCTGATTTAGTGAGTCTTTTTCTTTTCTCGGATTTCTGCAAAACCTGCGAGAAATTCCGGGAAATATATTTGTAGCGGCTGTCTGCGACCAGCGCTTCAAAATCCTGTCCGAACGTTTCGTCGTTGAACGTATTCTTGAATTCGGTGACCATATTCACCAGATCCAGATGATCTTTGGTCTCCAATTCGTCGAGTTCCGTCAACTTGACGGCGTGGAACAGCGGATTTTCGATCTTCTGTCCCTTGAACGCAATCGTAACGTCCTTGATGAGATGGGCGAGTTTGCTTTCTTTCAGAACCGTATCGCCCTTCCGGATCTTTTTCGATTCCTGATAGGCGACGGTCATCAGTTTGTCGAGATTGGTCTCTTTCAAAGCCGAAATTTCCACGACCGGAATGCCCAGTTTTTTCGACAGTTCATCGGCATTGATCGTATCGCCGCTCTTCTTGACTTCGTCCATCATGTTGAGGGCGACGACGATCGGAACGTCGATTTCCATCAATTGCGTCGTCAGATAGAGATTCCGTTCCAGATTCGTCGCATCGACGATGTTGACGATGCAGTCCGGCTTTTCTTCCAGAATGTAATTCCGCGAAATCACTTCCTCCGGAGTGTAAGGCGAAAGCGAATAGATGCCCGGAAGATCGATGATCCCGATCGGCTCTTTCTCTTTCTTGTACGTGCCTTCCTTTTTATCCACGGTGACGCCCGGCCAGTTGCCGACGTGCGCGGTGGAACCGGTCAGCGAGTTGAATAAGGTGGTTTTTCCCGAGTTCGGGTTACCGGCAAGCGCGAATTTGATCATTTGCTCTTCCTCCTTGCTTTTTTCTCCGCTTTTTCGAAGGCTTTCGCGGTTCTCAGGTTTTCTTTCGCGTCTTCCAGAACGTATTTTGCCTCGTTCAGCGCTTCCGCGCTTCCCTCTTTCCGCGCCTTCGCGGATTTTTTCGCTTCTTTCCACCCGAGTTTTGCTTTTTGAACGTCTTTTTTCGCTTCTTCGACGCTCTTGCGTTCCGCTTCATGCAAAACTTCCAGGGTAACGGCGATGGCTTCGTTCTTGCGAAGCGTCAGTTCGTAACCGCGTATCGTTACTTCGATGGGATCCCCAAGCGGCGCTTTTTTTCTTAACGTAACGACCGCACCGTTGGTGACGCCCATATCGAACAAACGCTTTCGGATTTTCCCTTCGCCTTCAACATTCGTAATCCGACCGATTTCGCCGATGTTGAATTCGCTGAGTTTCTTGAACATTCTCTTCTCCTTTCTCTCTACGCCACGAAGATTTTCGTGGCAATGTTTCTGTCCAATGCCAGCCTGCCGTCTTTGACGATCAGAATGGAACTCCCTCCGCTCTGGGAGAGTACGGTGAGTTTGGAATCGATGGTGATCCCAAGGCTTTCTAAATGCTTCTTGGTCTTCTCATCGGTGAGAATCTTGATGACTCTGAGTTCTTTGTTCAAGGGTGCAATCACTAATGGCATTCTCTTTCCTTCTTTCAGTTAGTTTCCGCTAACTTTTCCCCAAAATAAAAGTTAGTCTCCGCTAATCGTCTACCATTATGCGCGAACTCGAAGGCAAAGTCAACGGTTTTCAAAAAAAATTAGCAATTGCTAACAGTTCATTCTATTTTCGCTTTCAAAAAAAATTCCTTTCCCGGAGGAAAAGAATTCAACGGCTCCTGACGGTAAAAAAATCCGTTCCGGGAGAAAGTTCCTCTTCGAGGGTCAGAGGGCGATCCGGATCGTCCGCTTCCGCGTGCAGATCGCGCGAAGAACAGAGAACACCCTTTTCAGTCCTGCCTACTCTTTTTCCGTCGGCAAGAAGCGTTCCTGTCCCGGCGACGACGACGCGATCGTGTTCAAAGCGATCGCATTCGGACAAAACGTCGATTTCTTCCCCGCCGAGATCGACCGTGATTCGGAACCGATGATCCGGAAGCGGTTCGATTTGAAGGATTTTTCCGATTTTAAACCCGCTTTCCCGCACGTAATCGATCTTCTGATCGCCGGAGAAGCCGCATCGGTCGTTGACGATGTCGATCAACGCGTCCGGAGGAAGGAAAATTCTTCCCGAACTTCGGATTTTCGCCACTTCCGAAAAGCGGAACAGGTTGACGCCGACGATTCTCCCCTCTGAAAAAACCGTGACGACGTCGCCGTCTCTTTGATAAGCCGTCGGAATCGCCTCGGAGTCGAGGTCGACCAGAAGCACGTCGCCGAAAAAAGGGTAATGATAGTAAAACTCCGCTTTCATCGGATCGAATAGTGCTTTCCTTCGCTCAGGTCTTTCAAAAGGGCGATCAATCCCTTCTTGGTATTCAGATAATCTTCGCTGTCGAGAAGCGTGCTCGGCGTGTGAATGTTCCGCGCGCAGAGGCAGAACGTCAGCGTCGGAACGCCGTCGAATTGAAGGTGGATTTTTCCCGCGTCGGTGCCGCCCGGCGAAATGAAATACTGGTACTTGACTCCGGCGCGTCCGAGAACGTCGGTCTGATAGGCGATCAGTTCCTTATCGGCGATCATCGATCCGTCCAGAACCCGGATCAGCACCCCTTCGCCCAGAACGCCGAGATCCGAAGTATCCCCGTTGGAATCTCTCGCCGGAGAACAGTCGACGACGATCGCGAAATCCGGATGAACCAGATAAGAACTCGTCATGCCTCCCCGGCATCCGACTTCTTCCTGCACCGAACCGCCGACGTAAAGATCGTAGGCGAGTTCCTGATCCCGAAGCGCGTGCAGGACTTCCAATCCCAGCGCCAGACCGATCCGGTCGTCAAAGGCTTTGGAAAGAATCCTTTTCCCCTGATTCAGCACTCTGAATTCCCCTTCGCAGACGATCGAATCGCCGATCCTTATTCCCGAAGACAGGGCTTCTTCTCTGGAAGTGAATCCGAAATCGAAGACCATTTCCGAAATCGGCGTGACGCGGTTCTTATCGACGATCAGATGCGGCGGTAAGGCGTTGATCAGTCCGTGAAATTTTTCCCCCGACGCTGTTTTCAGAATCACGCGGTTGGACAGAAGCGCCTGCGGATTGTGTCCGCCCAGAGGCACGGCCGTTACCGAACCGTTGGATAAAATTTTGCCGACGAGAAAGCCGACTTCGTCCATATGTCCGACCAGATAGACTTTCTTCGCATTCGGATTTTTGCTCTTTTTTAACGCGACGATCGAGCCGAGACGATCCTCGTAAACCGGTAATCCCAGCGCTTCGTACCGCTTTTTCAGATATTCTCTGACTTCCTTTTCGTCTCCGGAAGGTCCGAACAATTGCGTCAGTTCTCCCAGATTCCGAAGTTCGCTTTCATTTAATGTCATATTGATCCCTCTTTTCGTCTGACGGCGATGAGCCGCTGTATGCGGATGCCGTCTTTTCTGAATTTTCTTTCGTACTCGCTTTCGGCGTCGAACGGATCGTCGCCCCGGTAATCGGTTTCGATCCTTTCCAAAGCGAACGGAGACGCTTTCAGGTATTCCAGCGTGTCCCGGAACAAGACCTCGTTGTCGGTCTTGAAGATCAGTTTTCCCTCGTCGTTCAGGATCCGATCGTACGCCGCAAGAAGCGACGGATACGTCAGCCGCCTTTTCTGCTGTCTTTTTTTCGGCCACGGATCGGAAAAGTTCAGAAAAATGGTTTGAACGGATCGTTCGTTCAGATGTCCGACGAGTTCGTGTGCGTCGAGGTTGACGAAGAGAAGATTTCCGATTTCCGCTTCTGTCGTCTTTCGGATCGCGTAAGCCAGCGCCACGCTTTGAATCTCCACGGCGATGAAGTTCGTTTCCGGAAATTTCCTTGCCATTTCAATGACGAAGTCGCCCTTGCCGCAGCCGATTTCCAGACAGAGATTCCCCCGTTTCGCGAAGGAGGCGAAGACTTCTCCGCCGATCGTATCCGAAGTGATTAACCGCGCGCCGGCTTCGTTGAGAACCCGGTCGGACCAGGGCTTCCGCTTCAACCTCATTTGAGTTTCCCCAGTTCGTAGATCGCCCGGGCGTAAATCGACTGGCTGTCGAGAAAGTCGCTCAGATGAATTTCCTCGTCCGGTTCGTGAATCTTGTCGTTCCGATTCGGAAACGCCGAGCCGAAAGCGATCGTGTTCTTGCACTCTTTGGCGTAAGTGCCGCCGCCGATCGTCCGGATCGGAGTCTCTTCGTCCAGCGTCTCCTCGCGATACACATTGAGCAAGGTACTCACCAGTTTCGACTTCGGATCGAAAAGCAAAGGCTCTCCGCCGGCGATCTTCTCCACTTTACCGATTCCTAACGCGTTGATTTTCTCTTTCACTTCTTCCAGATCGACGTTTTCCGGATAACGGAAATTGACGGCCAGCCGAAGCGTCCGATTCTCCATCGAAAGAATGCCGACATTGTACGTCGTATCGTGAAGATGCTCGCTTTGATAATGCACGCCCATCAGTTTTCCGCTCGTTTCCAGATAAATTTCCGCCAGACGTCCCAACGCCTCTTCTTCAAAAAAGTATCCCAAAAACTTCATCAGAATCAGCCCGGCGTTGACGCCTAAATGCGGTGTGCTGCCGTGCGAGGATTTTCCGTACACGACAATTTCCTGAAACGACGCGTCTTCGCTGATCGAATACTTGACGCCGATGAGCGAAAAAAACTGCGCCGCGCTCTCTTTGAAGCCGCGTTGCTTTTTGACGACCGCATGGGCCTCGTCGATGACGGAATTGATCGCGATACCGCCTTTCAAGGCGACGATTCCTTCGCTTTTCAGTTCGTACTCGTGAAGATAACTCCCGATCCCCTTTTCCCCGTAGATCAGAGGAAACTCCGCGTCAGGCGTAAAGCCGTACGCCGGAGACGGTTTATGGAGCACCCGAAAGTAGTGATCCAGACACCGACCGCCTTTTTCTTCATTGCCCCCGATGACTAACGAAGCGCGGTATCCGGCAATCAAACCGTTGTCTTTCAGCGCTTTCAAGGCATAGAAAGCCGCCATGGCCGGCCCTTTGTCGTCGCTGGTTCCCCGACCGTACATCACTCCGTCTTCGATAACGCCCTGAAACGGCGGATACGTCCACTTCCCGGTCGCCGGAACGACGTCGGCGTGCGCGAAAACGGAAATCAGATTCCCCTTTTCGCCGTAGGAAATCTCCGTGCAGTAGCCGTCGCACCGGTCGACCTCGAATCCCGCCTCTTCGCCGAGTCGGGCGATGTATTCCAACGCGGAGGCGACGCCTTTTCCGAACGGATGCACTTCGTCCGCGCTTTCCGGATCGTCGACCGAGTCGATCTGAATCCATTTTTGCAGGCAGTCGACGGACTCCTTTTTGTACGGTTTCAACATTTTCTTAAAATCGATCTTCATCTTTTCTCATCTCCAAATCGCGTTGCGATTGTCTTTGATACTACCATATTTTCTTGCCCTTTTCATTAAAATATCCGTAACTTTTCGTTTAAATAGCACTTTCGCGAAAAACGGCAGACAATAAAAGCGATCGAAAAATTTTGCTTTTCTTTGCAGAGTTTTTTGACTATAATAGGGAGGTCATCTTATGGGACCTTTACCGGCCTGAAAAGAAAGGATACTATGAAAAAAGACAAAAAAATCAAAAAAATGGCCATGATGGCCAGCCTTACCGCCCTGACAGTGGTATTGCAGTTGATTGCAAACTACATCGTCATCGGCACCGTCAGCATCAATCTTGCGCTGATTCCTCTCGTCGTCGCGGCGATCCTCTACGGACCTCTCGGCGGCGGTTTCATCGGACTCGTCATCGGCGCGTTAATCCTGACCGCGCCTTCCACCGGATTTTTTCTGGGGCACAACGCGTTGGCGACCGTCTTCCTCTGCTTGCTTAAAACCTCTCTCGCCGGCGTCGTCGCCGGGGGACTCTTCCGCATTCTGAAAAAGTTCCGTCTGGACGTCGCCGTCATTCTCTCGGCGCTGATCGTACCGATCGTCAACACGGCTCTCTTCTTCGTGGGATGCCTGATCTGGTTTCTCCCTCTTTACGGCGGAACCGCCAACGAAGCCGTCGGAGCGATTCTCTCTTCGATCATCTCGATCAATTTCCTGATCGAATTCCTGATGACCGCGATTCTCTCACCGACGCTCGTGTACCTGATCCGCGTGCTGGACAGGCGTTTCTCTCTGGAAATCGTCGAAGAATAACTTTACATCACTCAGATAAGATGACAAAAATAGGTTTCGAATCGGAACCTATTTATTTTTCAGGTAAATCTGATATAAGCCTTCGAGGATCAGCGTCGGATCGTAAAGAAAGGACGGATCGATGATGTCTTTGATCAATGCGGCGTTTCCTCCGGTCAGAATCCTTCTGCACGGATAGCCCAGTTCCTTTTCGATCTTGTTCGCCATTCCCTCCAACAGACAGCATGTGCCATACGTGGCGCCGGAATTGAGCGAATCCGGCGAATTCTTCCCGATGACTTTCGCCGGCGGAACCAACGAAACGTCCATCAACTGCGCGGTATGGCTGGCCAACGCCTTCATTCCGATTTTTAAGCCGACGCCGATCGTACAGCCGACGAAATCCCCGTTTCGATCGACGACCAGCAATTTGTTCGCCGTTCCCAGATCGGCGATGATGCACGGCGAAGAATAGCGTTTCAGCGCGCCGATGCAGTCGGCCACCAGATCGGACCCCAGTTCTCCGGGATTGTCGATCCGGATCGCCAGTCCCGATTTCAGATTTTTGGAAACGACCTTGCATTCCTTGCCGATCAGCATTTCCGCCGCGCGTTTCAACGTCGCGCTTAAAGACGGAATGACGCTGGACAGGACGGCCCCCTCCAAAGAAGCGATATCGATTTTTTTCAAATTCAGAAACGACCGGAGAATCTCCGCGTATTCATCGCTCGACCGGTACAGGTCGGTGTGCTTGCGGAATTCGGCGACCAGTTTTCCTTCGGAATAAACTCCGGCATAGAGATTGGTATTTCCTAAATCCAGTAACAAAACCATTTTTTACTTCCTTTCTGTTCAAATATCGACGATGCAATACTGCCCGGACAGCCGATAAAAGTATTTTTCCAGAGCCGAACGGCTCACATTGGTTTCAATCAGCCATTCCCGGCGGTCCCGGATAATCCGCGTCTCTTCGCCGGTAAAGGCGTTCCGGTAGCAAAAGGCTCCGTTTTCCGCTTTGACCTGTCCGTTCTGCCGGAGACAGTTCCACAAAGTGGAATCGTCCACTTCTTTTTCCAGAAAGGGCAAGTGCCTTTTCAACAGTCCCGTTTCTTTCAGCAGATTCAGAAAGCATTGCCATTCTTTTTCGTTCAGGCGGTAATTCTCGGAAATGAAGATCAGTCGTTTCATATACGTTCAGTGTAACCGATCCCGAAGGGAGAATTTGTCATTTCAGGTAAGGAAGAATCTCTTTTTCCGCTTTGGAAAGCGCCTCTTGCAGACTCAGTTCGGTTTTCTGATTCGTCCGCCGGTCTTTCCATTCGACAAAGCCCTCGCCCGCTCGTTTTCCGACGATGATCTGATACGGAATGCCGATCAGATCCCAGTCTTTCAACTTGAATCCCAGTTTGGAATTCCGATCGTCCAGAACGACTTCCAGATGCATCGCTTCGAGTTTCGCGTACAATTCGTCGGCGACCGTTTTCATCTCGTCGAGATAACTCACCGGCACGATGACAAGATGATAGGGGGCGACGTTCACCGGCCAGATCATGCCGTTTTCGTCGTGATTCTGTTCGACGATCGCGCTGATCGTGCGGGTAATGCCGATACCGTAACAGCCCATCACCATCGGTTTCACCTTTCCGTCGTCGTCCTGATACGTGCATTTCATCGGTTCGGAATACTTGGTTCCGAGTTTGAAGATCTGACCGACTTCGATGCCTCTTTCCATTTTCAACGGCGCACCGCAGATCGGGCAGCGATCGCCGGCAACCACTTTGCGGAATTGACCGACCGTTCCGGTAAAATCGCGCCCATAGCAGGCGTTTTCGAGGTGAACGTCCTTTTCGTTTCCTCCGACCACCAGATTCTTGCTTTCGGCGACTTCTTCGTCGATCAGCACCTGAACGGAGGAAATCCCGACCGGCGAAACAAAGCCTTCGACCGAGGATAAGCCGGCGATTTCTTCGCCCGTCGCCGGAATCAGTTCGTGTTCGGCGATTCCTAACGCGTTGATGACTTTAATCGGATTGACTTCGCGATGTCCCAGAACGACGACGAAGACGAAGCGATCGTGCGCCAGATCCCGGTAGACCAACGTTTTCGCAATCCGCTTTTTTTCGACGTTCAAAAAGGCACTGACCTCGTCGATCGTCTTTTTCCCGGGCGTCATCGTTTTCGCGAGCACGCCCCTTTCTTCCTCCGCGCCGGTCGGTTCCGGACGGGAATCGGCCTTTTCCTGATCGGCGGCGTAGGAACAGGAACAATAGACGATATTGGACTCGCCGATGTCGCTTAACGCCATGAACTGGTGCGAACCATTCCCTCCGATCGCGCCCGTATCCGCGAGAACGACCTGATAATCCAGATGAAGACGGTCGAAAATCGCCGAATAAGCCCGGTACATATTCTGATAGGAAACATCCAGGCCGGCCTCGTCGAGATCGAACGAATACGCGTCCTTCATGATGAATTCTCTGCCGCGCATCAGACCAAAGCGCGGACGGAATTCGTCGCGGTATTTCGTCTGAATCTGATAGATGTTCAGAGGAAGATTCTTTTTCGAACGCACCACGTTCCGGACCAGATCGGTGAAGATTTCTTCGTGCGTCGGTCCCAGACAGAATTCCCGGTCATGACGGTCTTTGAAACGAATCAGTTCCGGCCCGTATTTTCCCCAGCGGCCCGATTCTTCCCAGAGTTCTTTCGGTTGCACCGCGCTGGAAAGCATCTCCAACGCGCCGCTTTTATCCATTTCTTCGCGGATAACCGCTTCGACCTTGCTCAGCACCCGGAGTCCCAAAGGCAGATAATTGTACACGCCCGCGACCAGTTTCCGGATCATGCCGGCGCGCAAAAGCAGAACGTGGCTGGAAATCACCGCCTCGTTCGGCGTCTCTTTCAACGTAGCGATCAACATCTTGCTTGCTTTCATACCTGATTCTTCCTCTTTTCAAACACGCTCTATTCTAGCACAGTCTGTGAAAAAGTGATGCAAGAATCCGCCAATTCTTTTCTTTTTGTGCAAATTTGCTTCCGTTGATGATAGAATGAAGGACAAGGTGGTGCGCGTGTTCTTATTCAACATCGAGTTTACGTTCAATCTGGCTTCGGTTCTCGCCTTTGTCGCCGGCGTTTTGTCCGGCATGATCCTGATCGTCCTGATCTATGTCCTCTGGGTTCTGATCTACCTGAAAAAGCAAGAAGTGATTCTGCATTCGCAAAACGACAAAGTCGATCCCCGACTCGTCAAAGAAGAGATCGCCAAAGCCGAGAAGCGCTTTCTGATCGAGCGGAAAGAAAACCGTTCCGTCGAGTTTTCCGCGTTCAAGGGCATCTGTCTGGATTTAATCGAAGGCATCGCCTCTCTGTATTATCCGGAAAGCCCTCACCCGATCGGCGAACTGACGGTCAAAGAACTGATGCTGTTAGACGAATATCTTTTGGAAAAACTGGACGATCTTCTGAACAAAGTGACGCTCCGACCGCTGAAAAAAGTCAAGATCAATCAACTGCTTTCCCTTCTCAACATGAAACGGACTCTCGATAGCAATCCGGTCGTTCAGACGACGAAACACATCACCGATTTCTCGGGAAAACTCCTCTCCGTCGTCCATTTCGTCAATCCGGTCGTCTGGATCAAACGCGGCATCGTCAATCCGTCGATCCGCCTGATCGGCAAAAAGATCTGTCTGATCGCGATCGCCACGATCGGACAGGAAACCTACCACATTTATTCCAAGCAGGCTTTTCTCGCCCCGTTGACGGACGAAGATATCGAAAAACTCGCGGAAATCCTCCGCGCGCCGCAGGAAAACGCGCCGGATAAAATCCGCGCTTAATCCATGTGCAACAACGCTCGTAATCCTGCCTCGTCGATGATTTTCACGCCCAGTTCGCGGGCTTTTTTGTTTTTCGTGCTTCCCGAATCGGGATCGTTGGTCACCAGATAAGCGGTCTTCCCCGTCACACCCGAGACGTTCTTTCCGCCGTTCCGTTCGATGATCGTTTCGTATTCTTTTCGCGGCAAAGACAAAGCGCCCGTGATGCAGAAGGAAAGCCCCTTCACGGAATCATTGTCCGTTTCGATACGGGTGCCGGCCTTGGTATTGACACCGAAGGCGATCAGGTCCGCCAGCATCTTTTCGTTTTCCTCTCTCCGCAAGGCATTCTGTATATCGGAAGCCTTGATGTCGCCGATGCCTTCGATCGAGGAAAGTTCTTCAAATGAAGAAGCGGCCAGTTCTTCGATGTCGGCATAGTGAGCCATCACCGTTTTGGCGATCTTTACGCCGATGCCTTTGATGCCCAGCGCCGCCAGAAGTTTTTCTCCGGGCGCCGCTTTGCTTTCTTCGATGTTGGCCAGCAGTTTGTCGATGCTCTTTTCCCCGAAACGTTCGAGAAGGATCAATTCTTCCCGATGATCTTTCAGCCGATAGAGATCGACGATCGAATTCAGATAGTGGAGATAGTGCAGGCGTTCGATGATTTCATCGCCGAATCCGTCGATTTCCAGAACGTGCGTGTAATAAGAAATCTTGTCGACGATTCTTCCCGGACAGGCCTCGTTCGGGCAGAACAGATCGACTTTATCTCCGTCCTTGACAAGCGGATGCGCGCATTCCGGGCAAACTTCCGGTATCTTCGGCGGCAACGAATGCAAATCGCGCCTTTCCAGGTGAATGCCGATGATCTGCGGAATGATCGCCGCGGCTTTCTGAACGTAGACGAAATCGTCGACGCGGACATCGATCTGTTTCAGGAATTCGACGTTGTTCAGCGTCGCGCGGCTCACCGTGGATCCGTCGATGAAAACTGGTTCCAAAGTAGCCACCGGCGTGATTTTCCCGCTGCGACCGACTTGAAAATCGACGGAAATCACGCGGGTCTCCGCCACTTCCTGATGGTATTTGTAGGCTTTGGCGTAACGCGGAAACTTCGCCGTGCTTCCCAATTGCGTCCAATATCGTTTTTCATTCAGTTTCATGACCGCGCCGTCGATCTCCACCGGAAGATCGGCCTTGCTTTCCCCGATTTCGCGAATGCTGTCCAGCAGTTCTTCCAGATTCCGGCACAAGTAGTATTTTCCCGTCCGGAATCCCGCTTCCTTCAACTGTTCGAGGTCTTCCGAATGCTTTCGGTTTTTGGAGTCTTCCAGCCAATAGGCGTAAAACCAGAGTTTTCGTTTCCGGAATTCCTCGACGTCGAGCAATTTGATCGTTCCCGAAGCCAGATTCCTGGCGTTGGCGTATTTTCCCTCGACGTTGAGACGGGCGAATTCTTCTTTCGGCATGATGATTTCTCCCCGACATTCGCCGGAGAAAAAAGATTTGACCCGAAAAAGATCTTCCAACTCGTTCACATTCGCGGTGATGTCTTCGCCGACCACGCCGTTGCCTCTTGTCAGCGCCTTGACGACCTTTCCGTGCGCAAAACGAATACCCGCCGAATTGCCGTCGAATTTATACTCGACGACGACTTCGGGATCGGCGCCGACGAACTCCTTCATTTTCTGGTACCATCGGGCGACATCTTCTTCATTATAGGTGTTTTCCAACGAAAGCATCGGTCTTCGATGCGCGTTTCCGGCATCGGCGGAACTCAGATCGCTGCCCGGAGACAAAGTCGGCGAGTCGAAGCGCAGCCAGGAAGGATGCTCCTTCTCGATCTGTTCGGCCTGTTTCAGCATCAGATCGAACTGCTCGTCGGAAATCAATGAGATATTTGCCTTGTAATACGATTCGGAATATCGGATCAGGTCGTCAATCAGACGGTCATACGTTTCTTTATCCATCGCTCCCCCTTTTGAAAAAGTCAGGCGAACCCGACTATTTCTTTTCTTTGATGTACTTCATTTTCTTCTCGTACTCGCTTCGGGTGATGAGACCCAGCCTGTACGAATTTTCCACTTGCTCGATCCGCGTCTTTTTTCTTTCTTCCGCCGTCAAGGAAAGCGTCGAACGGTTTTCAAAAGACGGCGTCCGGTTCAGGCGGTTCTGATTGTTTTCGTACCAGTTTTCCTCCGCGGATTTGTAGGTGTTCGACTGACGGATATCGAAGGTTTCCGCCAGATTGACGTTTTCGTCGGCAACATGATATTTGATCAGTTTCCGCGCATCGATCTCGTCCAGAGGAAGCAACTGCTTCTTTTTCATCAGCCGTTTGCAGACCGACGAACGGATCCGGAAAGACAGCGCCGTGTGAAGAATCAGGCAGATGAAAATGCCGAAGACGAAATAGTAATGGCTTCTTCCCAGACGGAAGAGCAGAAGAATCCTTTCGGCGTAATTGAGAATTTCCGCGGGAATAAAGGTCATCTTCCGGATCAGGGCGACGACTTCGTTCATTCCCGGAATCGGAAGAAGATAAAAAAGGTAAAGGCACTCGAACAGCGCCGTAAAAAATTTCAGGCGGAAACAGCAGTAAAGCGGCCCGGTGAAAAAGTGAACGAAAGAAAAGCCTACCCGGACTTTTTTCACGTTTCCCAAGCGATCTGCCAAAGATATTTTCATTCCCTCATCCCTCAAAAACATTATAGATTCAAAAACATTTTATGTAAAGGAAAAGGCTTCCCGGTGTCAAAAAATACCAGTTTCTCCGATTTGTTTGCAAAGTCGCCACGCGAAGGATATAATCGATTTAATTGAAATCGGAGGAAACGAAATGACCGACCGGACGCTTATCGAAGACTATCTTCTCATCGTCGAAGACATCCTTTTTCATCCCGAATTCCGAAAACTGAACGCATTCGTCCATCACGGTGATACGAGCGTGCTGGAACATTCGCTCAAAGTCAGTTTCATCGCCTATCTGATCGGGTCGAAGAAACGGAAAACGGACGTCGTCTCTTTGACGCGCGGCGCGCTTCTCCACGACTTTTTTCTCTACGACTGGCACGAAAGGAAGTCTGTTTCAGGAAGAAAGGGGCTTCACGGTTTCACCCACCCGAAAACCGCGCTGAACAATGCGGAAAGGTATTTTCACCTGAATCCGATCGAACGGAATATGATCCGGTCGCATATGTGGCCTCTGACTTTTTTTCATTTTCCGAAATGTCGGGAAGCCCGCCTTCTCTGCCGCATCGACAAGATCGTTTCTTTGAAAGAAACGCTTGGAATTCCCTGTCTGGACCCGTTAATCTGGCAATCGCTGTATGCAAAAGTCCGGCTCGCCTGACCGCTCCGAAGCAAAACGCGCGGGCAACGAAAAGGGCATCGGTGAAGATGCCCTGTTTTTTATTCGGAAATCAACGAATTATTGTAGAACTGAATCTGTCCGCTGTAAATTTTGCTTCCGATCGTAAAACTGATGTCGAACGTATGGGTGAATTTGGAATCGTCCGGCAATCCTTTGTCCATCGTGAAGTAGAGACAGGCCGAACTGCCGTCTGCACTGTAATCCTGGAAATTGTACGATCCGCTGAGTTTCAGTTCGTCGCTGCCGCCGCTGACCCACGTCTGGAACGAACTGTCCGCGTCGCAACTTCCCGTCAGCGTGATCTCCACGATGACATCGGAAGCATTCGCGCCGGTGATGCCCGTTTCGCTGTTGTCGAAGTAGACGAAGACGCCGGCGCCGGCTATTTTCGTTTTGGTGCTGTCCAGGACAAAGTTCAGCGCGGATTCTTCTAACTGTCCGACCACGACGGAAACGCTCACGGTTTCGGATGTCAATTCACCGGATACGGCCGTCGCCTTGATCGTGTAATTTCCCGTTTCAAATGCACCGGTCGAAAGATCCGTTTCCGCAATCGTCAGGGAAGATTCCGTCGCGTTCGTCGCGAATAAAGTGGTTCCGTCTTTCACAAGTTCAACCCGAATCGAATCATACGTATCCGGATTCGTCCACGCTACGTTCATCGCTTTGGCTGTCGCGTCAAACGACGCAGTCAAATCCGTCGGCGCTTCTGCTTTGGTCGGAAGTCCGTCTACCGATTTCAACGCATTATTGTAGAACTCGACGGTCGATGTGTATTCGGTCGTCCCGATCGTCAATCTGATCGTGAAGCGGTGCGTATACAGATTCGCATCCGGCAATCCCGCGCTCAAAGTCAGATAGATTCGCGCTTCCCCATCCGTGATGGAATCGATCTGCGCATTCGTGACTTGAATCGCGGCCGCTCCTCCTGTGGCGTATGCGGAGAAGGAACTCCCCTCATCGGCGACCCCTTCGAAAGTGACATCCAGCGTGGCGTCGGTCACATTGCTTCCCGTTAATCCCAACTCGTTGTTGTCGAAGTAAATCGCCGCGCCGGCGCCGATGATTTTGGTTTTGGAATCATCGGTCACGATCGGAAGCGAAGCGCTTGCCAATTCGCCTACGACGACCGACGCGCTCACGACATCCGAAATCAGATCGCCGTTGATCGCGGCAATCCGGACGATGTAATTCCCTGTTTCAAATGTACCGGTCGAAAGGTCAGTTTCTGCGATCGTCAGCGAAGATCCCGTCGCGTTCGTCGCGAATAAAGTGGTTCCGTCTTTCACCAATTCGACTCGAATCGAATCATACGTATCCGGATTCATCCACGCTACGTTCATCGCTTTGGCCGTCGCGTCAAACGACGCAGTCAAATCCTTCGGTGCATCCGTACGGGTGGCTTTTCCGTTCAGTTTCGTCAGAACGTTGCCGACGAATTCCAATTCACAAGTATAAATGGTGTTTCCGATCGTCAGACGCGCGTCGATAAGATGCGTGTAGTTATCCCCCGCGCTGAATCCCTTATTCAGAATGATGTACAGTCTCGCTTCGGACGCCACGATGCTGTCGATCTGCGAACCGGTTACCGAAAGCGTTGCATCCGGTTCTTCGCTTCCGGAAACTTTTCCACTTACGGTAAGGTCAATCGAGGAGACCTCCTCAGCCGAAGTCAACGACAGTACCGAATTGTCGAAATAGATCATCACGCCGGCTCCGTCGACTTTGGTTTTCTCCGTCAGAACCGGAAGAACCGTTTCCGTCTTTAAAAGCTGACCGACCGAAACGATCTTTTCCGTTCCGTACAAGGAAGAGCCGTCGATTTCGACGAAAGGAGTAACGGAGATGTCCGTATCGTAAGAGGCGGAAGGAACATTCT
>ERZ779889.229-NODE-229-length-76856-cov-5.238031_pt1 | contig 76856 bp, 61 predicted proteins | sample MGYA00511030_ERZ779889 | MGnify/ENA primary metagenome ERZ779889 (study PRJEB29588, sample SAMEA2160616) | human gut metagenome | biome: human gut; feature: human-associated habitat; material: faeces | place: Denmark | collected 2008/2010 ... | reverse complement strand
AATCAGTTTGCGAGCAATCGCACATGGGTTCGAATCCCATCCTCTCCGCCAAACAAAAAGGACACCGCATGGTGTTCTTTTTGTTTGGATGGGATTCAAACGGGTCGGTAGTGAATGATCTGCCGGTGGCAGGTCAGAGCCAACCCTGACCGAGCCCGCAGGCGAGAGCGAATCCCGTCCTCTCCGCCACTGAATGCCACTTTAAATCAAGTGCCTTTTTTTCATTCTTCGGATTCAAACAAAGAGCAAAGGAATATCCTCAATTATGCCTTGAGACTATTCCCTTGCTCTTTATTGCTTTTATAATCGCTAATCCCTGTAAAAATAAAAATCACATTTTTCACTGCCTCGTCCTATCGTGCCGTTTCGCTCAAAGGTTATGCCGCACATATTCCCGTAAACGCGGTCATCGCTGAGACAGAAAGTACTTGTCAGTTCTTTGCACCCCAGTAGTTCACAATATTTCATATATGGGTATTGCAGAACATCGACCCTGTAATGTTTGTTATCGGATTCAATTTCTGTAGCTTTAAAACCCGCCTCTCCATTGAACATGGTATTGATCATCTTAGGGAAAATCTTAAAGAACAGAGGCCGGATAAAAGGAATTTTAGTCGCAATATTCAGCCGTTTTCGATCAGGCTCTACGCCTATTCTTACGGATTCTTCTATCAATCTTATGGCTTCTTCACGTGAAATGCATTTGATTATTTGCAGATAAATAGCTGCCCGAGGGAAGATCATCCGTTCGGTATGTATCTTTTCCTTATCGGAAAGCCCCTTGTATTTGTCACATAATTCGTTGCAAAGGTTTACTGCATCATTGACGATAGCACCAGTCTGGTCCTCGCCAAGCATCTTTTTCAGCTCTCCAAAGAGATAAGAGAAGCCCCCAGATTTTTCAAAATATCTTTTATTGATAATAATTCCATGCTCCTCCGCATTGCAGATTCAGATTAATAGATATTCATAAACGGCGCTAATGCCCGTGCATTACCTGATCTTTAATTGCTCAAAGCGGTAACGCGGCTTCCCGATACTCTTTTTGCCGTACTCAATTGCTTCTGTCGGGCAGTAACAGATACATGCCATACAATGTGTACATTCTTTTCCCCACAAGGGTTTTCCGTCATTGAGTCTGATGTTATTCAGGGGGCATCTTTTAGCACATTGACCGCAACCTATACAGGCATCGCCTGCCCGAAACGATGAGGCTTTCACAAAGAAACGGTAGAAGATCGGATTTACCGGGCCGCTCATAAAGCGATCATAAAGATTATTTCGTGGCGCGAAAAAGCTCTGTCCAGCCTTTATATATGTAATAACGTCTGCAATAACAGGTTCCGCTTCTTTTACGGTTTTTTCAGCTTCCGCAATCTGCGGCACGCTAAACATGGCAATATAGTTCTCCGGCATAAGGATCTGTGCGGTTCCCATGTAACGCAGTTCCTTTTCTTCGGCAAGCCTGCGGTTGTACTTTGCCGCGTTTCCGATCTCGCTACCGCAATCCATCACAAACCAAATGCGCTCCGCACCGGCAAGGTTTGCTTCGGAAAACCAATCGGATACAATTCGCGGAATTCGCCATGCATAGGTCGGGGCAACAAGGATTACATCACGCCCCGTATGAATCGGCGAATGATCACCTGTTTTTATTTTTTCATTCAGATCGAATACTTCATCCTTCAATGCTTCTGAAATTCGTCTTGCTATATAACGGCTGTTGCCGGTTCCGGAAAAACAGGCTATCATGGTTTCTTGCCTCCGTTGAATTCGGTTTGTCGATATCTCATTATACCACAAATTTTTCTGCATTTCAACCGTTCCCGTGTGAAAAGAAACAACTACATTTTTCGGGTGGCAGTATTGCATTCATAACACTAACATGTAATTTCGGAAGTTCCTGAGTTTTTTGCAAAACCAATAAAAATGTCAGGGCAATTCACATTTGGTGGGGTGGATTTCACGTTTTTTATATTCTCATAAAAAACCGCAGGATATCATGAAGTGCCGATACTTGAAATCAGTTTGTGAGTAATCGTGCATGGGGTCAAGTCCTTTCAGGTCGACTCCGTTGTTATGTATAAGGAGAAATTAAAATGGACTTTCTGACTGCATCCGGGAAGATAGACTATCATATCGTTTTGCCGGAATATCGCGGCAAAGGGTTCGGAAAAGTTCTCATGGAATGGGCAATGCGGATTTTCCGTCAAAAGGATCTTAAAAGTATTGAGGTCAAAGTTGTTGCAGGCAATGATGTTATACAACTGTATGAAAAATACGGATTTTAGATAAACGCACAGATTTTAAGACTTGAACTGTGAATAATCCGTAAATAGAGACGGTAAGGAATCATATTCGGAAGAAGAGAAAGCCCCGGTCGCATCTGCAACCGGGGCTGAATGTGTTTTTTTACTTTTGTGCCTCAAAGACAATATTGCCGTCAACACCCTTGGCAACGACCTTGCTGCCGGAGGTGAAGGTTCCGTCAAGCATCTTTTCAGCCATTTTATCTTCGATAAGAGACTGTATCGCCCTCTTCAGCGGTCTTGCGCCGTACACAGGATCAAAGCCTTTATCAGCAATGATATCTATGGCGGAATCCTCAACCGTCAGAGTTATACCGAGTCCTTCAAGTCTCTTGCAGACAGAATCCAGGAGTCTTACGGAGATTTCCTTGATATCCTCTTTCCTGAGTTGTCTGAACACTATTATGTCATCTATTCTGTTCAGGAACTCGGGACGGAAGGTCTTCTTCAGCTCATCCATAACCTCGTTTCTGATCTGCTCCTGAGTCCGATCATAGTTTTCGGATCCGGGGGTAAATCCGAGGGGATTCTTGTTTTCGGTTATTCTTCTTGCGCCTATATTGCTGGTCATGATTATAATGCAGTTCTTGAAGTCAACCCGTCTGCCCTGACCGTCAGTAAGAATACCGTCGTCAAGTATCTGCAACATGATATTGAAAACATCGGGATGAGCTTTTTCGATCTCATCAAAAAGTATGACTGAATAAGGCTTTCTGCGGACTTTTTCGGTAAGCTGACCGCCTTCTTCAAATCCGACATATCCCGGAGGGGACCCGATAAGTCTGGAGACAGTATGTTTTTCCATGTACTCCGACATGTCTATACGGATGACCGCATTTTCATCACCGAACATTACGTCGGCAAGGGCTTTGCAAAGCTCTGTCTTACCTACGCCGGTAGGACCGAGGAACAGGAATGAACCGATAGGACGTTTCGGATCCTTAAGACCGACTCTGCCTCTTCTTATAGCCTTTGACACTGCGGTGACGGCTTCATCCTGACCTACCACACGCTTGTGCAGAATGTTTTCCATGTTCAGCAGCCGTTCGCTTTCTTCGGTCGCAAGTCTGCGGACGGGGATGCCGGTCTGTTGCGCCACAACGTCCTGTATATCGGACTCTGTGACGGAGAGTCTGGTTCCTGCCTTTTCTGCGGACCATTTCTTTTTCAGTTCATCGAGTTCAGCGCTCTTCTCCTTTTCCTTATCACGGAGCTCCGCAGCCTTCTCGAAGTTCTGACTGTGTACCGCGTCTTCCTTTTCTGCGGCTATTCGCTTCAGTTCATCTTCCTTTTCGGTAAGATCCGGGGGAGTGGTAAGACTCTTTATACGAACCTTTGAACAAGCTTCATCCATAAGGTCTATTGCCTTATCGGGAAGGAATCTGTCCTGAATATAACGTTTGCTGAGTTTGACAGCTGCGTCAATCGCCTCGTCGGTGATTTTTACGTTGTGATGCGCTTCATATTTATCCCTGATACCCTTAAGTATCTGGATCGCGTCTTCTACAGAAGGTTCAGCGATTATTATAGGCTGGAATCTTCTTTCAAGTGCTGCATCTTTTTCAATATGCTTCTTATATTCATCAAGGGTCGTTGCGCCGATTATCTGAATCTCGCCCCTTGCAAGGGAGGGTTTGAGAATATTTGCGGCGTCAACGGCGCCCTCGGCGGAGCCCGCACCGATCAGGACATGGATTTCATCTATAAAGAGGATAACATTTCCGTTCTTACGGACCTCTTCAATAGTATTTTTGATCCTTTCCTCAAAGTCGCCTCTGTACTTTGCGCCGGCAATCATTGAGGCTATATCAAGGGTTACGACTCTCTTTCCCTTGAGCATTTCAGGGACATTGCCGTCTACAATATGCTGTGCCAACCCCTCTGCAATGGCGGTCTTGCCGACACCGGGTTCGCCGATAAGGCAGGGGTTGTTTTTGGTCCGTCTGCTGAGTATCTGAATGACCCTCTCAATTTCGGTCTTTCTGCCTATTACGGGGTCGATCTTATGCTCTGCGGCAAGTTTTGTAAGGTCTCTGCCGAAACTGTCCAGGGTCGGGGTATCGCTCTGGGTTTTGCCTTTCTTCTGACCGGGAGCATAGGCGGCTCTGTCGTCATCGCTTCCAACAGCGCCCAGAGATCTGAGGATATCGGAGTAAACAGTGCGGACATCGGACTTCAGTTCGATTATTTCAACAGCCTTGCTGTCTGCGGCGCGGAGCAGGGAAATAAGCAGATGTTCCGTTCCCACGAGTCTCTGACCGCGCTGCTGTGCCTCGTAGATACTCTGTTCGATTACTCTCTTCAGTCTCGGGGTCATATCCTCACCCGTGACCGCAGAGGGAGCACCTATACCTATTATTTCGGTTATTTTATCGGAAACGTATTCCGGAGTAATTCCGTTTTTTTCGAGTACGGTCGCCGCGACGGAATCTTCTGTCCGGGCAAGCCCGAGCAGCAGATGCTCGGTCCCCACGTACCCGTGTCCGAGTTGTCTTGCGGCTTCCACCATGAGTTGTAATGCCATGGACGCTTTTTCAGAAAAACTGTTCATAATAATCCCTCTTTTCTGTGTGACTGCGGTGTGTTGTTCTATTTCAGTGTCTGTCTGATCAGTTCAGCCCTTGCAATATCCCGGTTTTCAGGGTTTCCGAGCTGTATGTTGCAGGGCTGGGTTCTGACCACAAGTTCGTCTATTGTTTTCGGATCCATATCGATGATGCCTGCCTCAACACCGCATCTGAGGTCAGATAACCGTTTTGTGGATTCTTCCGATGATATGAGTCTTGCCTGTTTGAGTATTCCGTATGCCCGGTATATTCTGTCCTGTGCGGAAATATCCTTTGCAATTCCCTTGGCAAGATCAGATTCGCTCTTGAGAATTACTTCAAGCATACCCGTGATACGGTCAATTATGTCGTCTTCGCTGTAGCCGAGGGTTATGCGGTTTGAGATCTGATACAGAGCCCCCATGGGTTCTGTGCCCTCGCCGTAGATGCCTCTGACTGTCAACCCGTTCTGATTTGCGGCATTTGTCAGGTATGAAACCGCATTTCTTGAGGTCAGCATGGGAAGGTGAACCAGTACCGATACCCTCATTGCAGTGCCGAGATTCCAGGGACTCTGAGTCAGATATCCCAATTTATCAGAGAAGGCAAAGTGCAGTTCCTTGTCAAGATTTTCTTCGATCTCACGGGCCTTTTCATAAGTTTTCCGGATGTCGTCACCGTTTGAGAAGACCTGTATCCGTAAATGATCCTCTTCATTAATCATTATACATACGGAACGGTCCTTGCTCAAAAGCAGTCCCGAACCTTCCGCTCTTTCTGAGAATTCCGGGCTTATGAGATGCTGTTCAATCATTGCACCTGCCTGAATATCCGTAAGAGCCGTGGCATCGATGAAATCCCAGTCGGGGTACAGTTTTTTCGCCGTATCCTTTATTCTGAGCATAAGTTTCTTTCTGTCTTTGCCGAGATTCGCCGGGAACGGACAGTCCGCAAGGTTTCTTGCAAACCGTACTCTTGTGGAGACTATATTATTCATGATCGTTACTCCTTATGGGCGGCTCCGCCGTTCTCCTTTTCTTTTATTTTATCCCGAAGTATGACCGCCTGCTCAAAGTCTTCCTTTTCTATGGCTTTGCTCAGCTGCTCCTTAAGTGTTTCCACTGTATCTGCCTTGTCTGCGGTTTCAGTTTCTCCTTTTCCCGCTTCCGGTTTTCTGCCTACATGGTTCAGTGCTCCATGTGTCTTTTTAATTATAGTAGAGAGTTCCTTTTCAAATGTCTTGTAGCATTCCGGGCAACCTACAAATCCTGATTTTCTTATCTGGGGAAAAGTTGTGCCGCAGATGCATCTTTTCTGTTCAGTATTCCTTTCCGTCTGTATAAGTGAGGGGAAAAGCATATCAAAACCTGAAAAGGCGGTGCTGGCAAAACCTGACTTGGCTGCGCAGTCGCTGCACAGGTACATTTCTTTTACATTACCGTTGATATTCTGTTTGAAATAAGTGGTGGCGGGACGTTTTCCGCATTTTTCACATAACATATACAAACACGCTCCTTTATTTGCACACTTCAATCAGCATTGATTTGACTATTGCCGCTCTTAGGGAATCTCTCACCGGGGGAGGAACCGACAGAACATTGTCCGACACTGCGGAAAAAATCAGTCCTGCATCTCTTTTTGAGATAAAACCGTAGCTTTCCAGGTTTCGCAGCAGTATTGACGCTTCCGTCATTGTCAGGGTGGAACCGATGCTGTTTATCGCATGCATGGTTCCAAGGGACTTGTCGGAGTTTATCCTGATTATCCTGATGAAGCCTCCGCCGCCCCTGTGACTCTCGATTCTGTAACCGTGTTCCGGCGAGAAACGGGAAGTGATCACATAGTTTATCTGGCTCGGGACGACATTGAAGTGCTGGGCAAGCTCGTTTCTTTTCAGATCCAGGCTTCCGTCAGCTTCGTCAAGCAACTTCAGTATAAACTCGCTTATTACGTCACTCGTTTTCATGATACACCTCCTGAGGTCTTTTGACTTTGACTATCTTTGACCTTTGTTGACGTTAGTATAACTCCGTTTTGTGTTAAAAGATGAACGCGTTTGTGGCAGAATTGTAAGAACCCCACTGTTTTTTGATCAGTGAGGTTCCGGATGGGGTAAAGCTGTGTTTTATGTTATTTCATGTGGAAGAACTCTATAAGTTCATCGCAGGGACCTTTGCAGAAAGCTATTCTTGCGTTGAAACTCTCGTTTGTATCCGAGGGGGGACAGACATCTGTCGGAACCATCGTCACTTCGTAGCCTGCTGCGCGCACGGCGTTTATATATTTGTCGGGATCGTCGGTGCGGAAGGCCATGTGGATGATTCCGTAGTTGTCGGGATGTTCAGCCTTTTTCCCACCTTCAAAAAGTTCAATTCTTGAATCGTCTTCGGTTGCGAGCATTACGGCTCTGCCGGCAGGTTCGTTCCAGGCGTTTACACGGCGCAGTCCCAGCAGTTCGGTGTAAAAACTGTAGGCACGGTCAAAATCCTCGGCTTTGATCGCCACATGATGAAATCCTTTGATAGACATAGTTCATTCTCCTTTACAGATCAGTCTTTTGTTATATCGCAACACTGTGCTTCCACATAATCGACCAGCTGTGCCGCATTCAGCAGCAGCTGTATTCCACGGATGCCTGCACTTACGGTTATAAGATCCATGTCCTTTACTTTTTGACTGAAAAATGTGGGGAATTTCTTCTTCATTCCCACAGGTGAGCATCCTCCGCGTATGTATCCGGTTATTTTAAGCAGGTCCTTGACATGAACCATTTCAACCTTCTTATTTCCTGTTATTGAGGCTGCCTTTTTCAGATCTATTTCATCGCACACCGGAATGCAGACAACAAAGTATTTGAGCTTATCTCCGGTCAGAACCAGTGTCTTGTAGACCATCTGCGGTTCCAGTCCGATCTGGGTGCAAAGGTGCATCCCGGACAGGTCTGACTCGTCCACTTCATACTCCTTGGGCTCATATCTTATACCGGCAGCATCAAGAAGTCTCATTGCGTTTGTCTTATTCATGTTAACACCCCCGCTCCGGCCTATTCTACAATAACTTTTTTTCTTAAATTTGAAAATACAGCAGTGTTCACAAAAAATTCGGATATATTAAAAAATATTTTCCTTGCTTGACCCTTACATTTATGATATAATGCCTTAAAGTGATTCAAGGTCGAAATCAGGCTTTGCGTCAAACAGAGAGATTGGGGAATATAATGTTATGATTAACGTAGCTGTTATGGGTTACGGGGTCGTAGGCTCCGGCGTTGTTGAGTTGCTGGATAAAAATAACAGGCTTTTTGAAAAAAAGATAGGCCAGCCTGTGCAATGTAAGTACATTCTTGATATCCGGGATTTCCCGGGTGACCCGTATGCGGATAAAATGATCAAGGACTTTGATACCATAGTCAACGACGGAGACGTAGACGTAGTCGTTGAGACTATCGGAGGGGCAAACGTCGCGTATGAGTTTACCAAACGCGCGCTTCTTGCCGGAAAACACGTTGTTACATCAAACAAAGAGCTCGTTGCCTCGAAAGCTCCTGAGTTGCTTTCCATTGCCCGGCAGAAAGGCGTTAAGTATCTGTTTGAAGCGTCCGTGGGCGGCGGAATTCCGATAATTAGTCCTATGCGGAATTGCCTTGCAGCGAATGAAATAGAAAAGATCGTCGGAATCCTCAACGGTACGACGAACTATATTCTGACGAAGATGGTACGTGAGGGTATATCCTTTGATGAGGCTCTTCGTCAGGCACAGGCACTCGGCTATGCCGAGCAGGATCCTTCCGCCGACATCGAAGGTAAAGACACCTGCCGCAAGATATGTATTCTTGCCTCCCTTGCCTTTGGCAGACATGTTTATCCGGACAGCGTAAAAACCGTGGGTATAAAACAGATCACCCTTGACGATATAACCAGGGCAGAGAAGGAAAACTGCGTTATCAAACTGATCGGCAGTGCCGAAAAGAAGGCTGACGGAACGGTTGAGGTCTTTGTCAGTCCCTGTGCAATAAGCAAGGATCATTCCCTGGCGAATATAGAAGACGTTTTCAACGGTATAGCCGTTACCGGTGATGCTATCGGCGAATGTATGTTCTACGGCAGAGGAGCAGGCAAAATGCCTACCGCAAGTGCCGTCGGTTCCGATATAATAGATGCAGTTACGGGAAATGCCGGAGACGAAATATTCTGGCAGGACAGTCCGGATTCCGGTTTTGTCCGCAGTTTTGACCGTGATGGCGTGAAATATGATTACTTTGACAAAGAAAAACAGATAGTATATTTAGACAGAGGGGATAAATAATGGCACTCATCGTACAGAAATTCGGCGGTTCGTCGGTTGCTGATACCGACAGACTCCGTAATGTCGCAACAATAGTTACCGACACTTACAAAGCCGGAAATGACGTGGTTGTTATAGTATCTGCCCAGGGTGATACTACCGATGACCTTATTGAAAAAGCAAAACAGATCAATTCAAGTCCTTCCCGCCGGGAAATGGATATGCTTCTTACCACCGGCGAGCAGATATCCGCATCACTGCTTGCAATGGCGATTGACGGAATGGGGTATCCCGTGATCTCCCTTTCCGCATGGCAGGTGGGTATCGTTTCGGACAGCAACTATTCAAACGCACGCATAAAGTCCATTTCCGAGGAGCGTTTGCGCCGTGAGCTGGATCAGCGTAAAATAATTATCGTTACCGGTTTTCAGGGCGTGAATAAATATGACGATATAACGACTCTCGGCAGAGGTGGTTCGGACACAACCGCCGTGGCTATCGCCGCAGTGCTCAAGGCAGATCTTTGCCAGATATATACAGACGTTGACGGAGTGTATACCGCCGATCCGAGAAAGGTGAAAAACGCCCGCAAGCTTTCGGAGATCACATACGACGAGATGCTTGAACTTGCCACGCTCGGCGCCCAGGTTCTCTGCAACAGATCGGTGGAACTTGCAAAAAAATATCATGTAAATCTTGAGGTCTGCTCAAGTTTTAACAGGGTGGAAGGTACAAAAGTCAAGGAGGAAAGCTCAATCGTGGAAAAAATGCTTATTACCGGCGTCGCCAAAGACAGCAACGTTTCAAGAGTCTCTCTTGTGGGACTTCAGGATGTTCCCGGTGTCGCCTTTAAACTCTTCTCGCTTCTTGCGCAGAAAAAGATAAACGTGGATATAATTCTTCAGTCCATCGGACGTGATGGGACAAAAGATATTTCCTTTACCGTTTCCGGGGAAAATATTGACCAGACTCTTGAAATCCTTACGAAAGCCTATCCGGGAACCAAGATTCTGCATGACGACAACGTATCCAAGGTTTCCATTGTCGGTTCCGGAATGCAGACCAATGCCGGAGTAGCCGCAAAAATGTTTGAGGCTCTGTACAGTGCTGGTATCAATATTCAGATGATCAGTACTTCTGAGATCAAAATCAGTGTGCTTGTGGACAGAAAAGATGCGGATGCGGCGGTCGTTGCAATCCATGACGCATTTATGCCCGCGTAAAGATGTGTTTTCAGCCGCCCTGCCGGGCGGCTGTTTTTATGAGGTGAAAAATGTCCTTTTCAGCTGAGAAAATTCAGGAAAAACTCATGGTACCGGGATGTCGGGTGTTTGTCTTTGATGAAGTGACCAGTACCAACGACGTAGCCGGGGAAATGGCGCGTAACGGTGCTCCCGGATGGAGCGTTATACTTTCGGAGAGCCAGACATCAGGAAGGGGAAGGAAGGGTAGAAGTTTTTTCTCTCCGGGAGGCTCAGGTCTGTATATGAGTATTATTCTCAAGCCTTCGGGAACTGTCCCGGAGTCTCTCCGGGTGACAACGGCTGCCGCCGTGGCTGTTGCCGGAACCCTGGAAAAAGTTTTCGGACGGGAAGCACGGATCAAATGGGTCAATGATATTTTCGTAAACGGAAAGAAAGTGTGCGGTATACTTGCGGAGTCAGTTCTGAACCCTGATGGCTCTGTTGAATATATCGTTTTGGGAATAGGCGTAAATCTGTTTGCTCCCGATAAGGGATTTCCCGAAGATATAAGCGGTATTGCCGGTGCGGTCTGCAATGCCGATGACAACCGGGACGGAATCCGGGAGACTTTTGCCGCCGAACTTCTAAACAATCTGTCTGTATATTTGTCTCCGGAAAAAGAACAGTTGTGTTTTGAAGAGTACAGGCGCCGTTGTCTGACTTTAGGCAGAAAAGGTATTGCAATATCCGGAAACAGCGAACGGAATGTGGATATCCTGAGCCTGAACAGTGATTATTCCCTGAATGTGCGTTATCAGGGCGGGGAAGAGGGTACGCTTTTCAGCGGTGAGGTTTCGGTTCGTGTGTAACTGTCACAAAAGGGTAAAATTGTGGTAAATTTGGTATAAATCCTTTTTGCCCTCTTGACAAGTCGCACTAAATAGTGTAAAATATACAAGTCGGCGCATACTTATTATCATGTGCGGACAGGCTGTCTTCACGGACAGCGGATCATTATTAATATGTGAGGTTGATAACTTTGGGTAAGGGCAACAGAAACCGCGCTGCGGCGAACAGAAATCCGGTGAAGACCGTGAAAAAAGAAAAAAGCATCGGAGTCATCGTTACGGCTGTTATATGTGCTGTGGCACTTCTTGCGACTATAGCTGTCGCTGTAGTGCTTAAGTCCGACGCTTATCTCGGCTCAAAAACGGCAGTGGATATCGGAAACAAAAAAGTTTCCGCACTTGAATACAGATATCAGTACTGGCAGACCATTCAGAACTGGTATACCCAGAATTATTACTATATTATCTACGGGTTGTACAATATTGACTTTTCAAAGTCTCTTAGCGGACAGACCTGCAGTATCGACAAGGATCTGACCTGGGCGGAGTATTTTCAGAATGAGACTCTGACAAGCCTTAAGCGTATTCACAGCCTTGATATTGACGCTAAGGCCAACGGTTTTACCCTTTCGGATGAGGCCAAGGCTGATGTGGATAAAGATCTTGAAGAACTCCGTGCGTATGCGAAAGAAAACTACGGTTCTCTTTCCAAGTACCTCAGAAGCGTATACAGAACGGCTGAAAAGGACTTCCTCGGATATAACGATGTCCGTGCGTATGTAACTGCGTACTATGATTCTCTGAAGGATAAGTATGTTTTCAGCCAGGAAGCAATTCAGTCTTACTATGATGAACACAAGACCGACTATGACGATCTTGATTACAGATACTATGTGTTCAGTTATGAACCGGAAAAATCCGCTTCTTCCGATACCGAAACAAAGGTTGATGAAGCTAAGAAGGCTGAAATGAAAACTTCTGCGGACAATATGGCGGCAGCAGTTAAGGACAGCGAAGGTTTTGCCGATTACATTGTCAATAACCTCCTTGCCGAGGATAAGGTCGAAGACTACGACAGAGATTCCTCGCTTGTAGAAAATATCAAGTACACCAACGTTCAGGGCGCGTACAACGAAGACGTGGCAAACTGGCTGTCTTCTTCCGAAAGAAATGTCGGTGACGTTGCGGTGTTCGATATTGAATCCAAGAACTGCTATCTGGTCATTATGTTCCTTGACCGCAGTCTTGATACCTATAAGATGATCAACGTAAGACATATACTCATAAAGACTCCTACCGTTGACAAGATCTACACCACCGAAGAACCCACTGAGGTTGATACCGATGCTACCAAGGCTGCCCAGGAAAAGAGCGATGCCGAAAAGCGTGCCAAAGCGGAAGAAATTCTTGCTGAATTCAATTCCGGTGCAAAGACCGAAGAGGCTTTCGGAGAGCTTGCGAACAAGTACAGCGAAGATACAGGTTCGAATACTACCGGCGGACTTTATGAAAATGTCTATAAGGGCATGACATATACCGAGTTCAATGACTGGTGCTTTGACCCTGCAAGAAAAGCCGGCGATGTGGATATAGTCAAAACCGATGTCGGTTATCATATCATGTACTTTGTATCTGAGGGTGAACCCTACTGGTCTTATATCATCGGAAACAAACTTCAGTCTGATGCCATCACCGAATACGTTGACGGTGTTGTGGAAAAGACCCCCACGATGGTTCATGACGATATAATCGCAAAAGCGGTTAAATAATAACTTACAGGATTTTAGAAGGGCTAAGCAGTTTACTGTTTAGCCCTTTATCGGATAAAAGGAGCGAACAGATGTCAAAAGTTTATTTTGCCGACATGCATGCAACGTTTGACGAAAATCTTCAGCAAAAACTTGTGCGGCTGATGAGATCCGCTGGAATAAATTCAATTAATTTCAAAAAACAGTTCACTGCAATCAAAATGCATTTTGGTGAACCCGGAAATCTGTCATATCTCCGGCATAATTACGCAAAAACAGTTGCCGATGTTGTAAAAAGTCTCGGCGGCAGACCTTTTCTCACGGATTGCAACACCCTGTACGCCGGCAGACGGAAAGATGCCTTGGAACATCTTGATGCGTCGTATGAAAACGGTTTTTCGCCTTTTGGGACCGGATGTCAGGTCATAATCGGAGACGGACTCAAGGGAAACGATTTTGTTGAGGTCCCGATTAATTGCAAATATGTTAAATCCGCTAAGATCGGACGGGCTGTCATGGATGCCGATATCATAATCTCCCTTACTCATTTTAAGGGGCACGAGGGAACGGGCATCGGAGGTGCGATCAAGAATGTAGGGATGGGATGTGGCTCCCGTGCGGGAAAAATGGAAATGCACAACAACGGCAAACCTCAGGTTGACACCGATCTTTGTGCAAGTTGCGGCAAGTGCAGAAAGATCTGCGCTCATGATGCGATATGCTTTGTCAACAAAAAAGCAAACATTGACCATTCAAAATGTGTCAACTGCGGCATGTGCATGGGAATTTGCGTCCATGACGCCATTTATCCCAGCAACGGCTCCTCCTGTGAGGCTCTGAGCGAAAAGATGGCTGAATATGCTTATGCTGTTCTGAAGGACCGTCCTCATTTCCACATTTCGCTTATAGTTGACGTTTCTCCTAAATGCGATTGCCACGGAGACAATGATGTCCCCATCGTTCCGGATATCGGAATGATCGCTTCTTTTGATCCTGTGGCGCTCGATCACGCCTGCGCGGATCTTGTAAATGAACAGCTGCCGCAGAAAGGGAGCGTCCTTTTCGGGGTAGAAAAGGGAAAGGATTATTTTACTGCTGTGCATCCTGTCACAGACTGGCAGGTAACTCTCCGCCATGCGGAAGAGATCGGGCTGGGGAGTTACGACTACGAACTGGTAAAAATTTAGAATTTTTTATTAACTCAGCGGTGTAAATATTGAAAACTGTAGCAGTTTAATATATAATGTCTTTATAACGAAATTTAAACAGTAGAGGATAATGAAATGAAAGTTTTGGTTATCAATGCGGGCAGCTCTTCGGTCAAGTATCAGCTGATAAACATGGAGGATGAGTCTGTTCTTGCAAAGGGACTTTGCGACAGAATCGGTATTGCCGGAGGAAACTTCAAACATAAAGTTCCCGGAAGAGAAGATTATAAGATCGATATTCAGATGAAGGATCACGGTGAAGCGATAAAGCTTATCGTTGACACTCTTGTAAGCAAGGAGCACGGTGTTCTGAAGTCAATGTCTGAGATCTCAGCGGTCGGACACAGAGTCCTTCACGGCGGAGAAAAATTTTCCGGCGCCGTCCTTGTGGATGAAAATGTTATCAAGGCTATTGAAGAGTGCTGTGAACTTGGGCCTCTTCATAACCCCCATAACCTCACGGGCATCCGTGCCTGCGAGCAGATAATGGGAAAAGTTCCTCAGGTTGCGGTATTTGATACCGGCTTCCACCAGACAATGCCCGATTATGCTTATCTTTACGCCCTGCCTTATGAGTATTATGAAAAGTATCATATTCGCCGTTACGGTTTCCATGGAACCAGCCACCGCTACATAAGCCTTCGCGCGGCCGAAATGCTCGGCAAGAAACCCGAAGAACTCAAGATTGTTACCTGCCATCTTGGCAACGGTTCTTCAATCTGTGCTGTTAAAAACGGTAAGTGCTTCGATACTTCCATGGGTCTTACACCTCTTGAAGGTATAATAATGGGTACGCGTTGCGGTTCCATTGACCCCGCAATAGTTCCTCTGCTGATGAAGAAAGAGAACCTTACACCCGATCAGATTGACCACATAATGAATAAAAAATCCGGTATTCTCGGCGTTTCTCAGGTCACCAGCGACAACCGCGACATTGAAGCCGGTGCAAAAGAAGGCAATAAGAGATATCAGCTTATTGAATCAATGCTCGTACATCAGCTTCTGAAATACATCGGAGGCTATGCCGCAGCCATGGGCGGAGTTGATGCCATTGTCTTTGCCGGCGGTATAGGTGAAAACAATCCTCAGTACCGCTCCCGCGTTGCGGATCAGCTCGGTTTCCTCGGAGTTCATATCGATGAATCCCTGAATCTCAAGGCGACCCATACCTCAGATGAGTACGATATTTCCGCGCCCGACGCTAAGGTCAAGATGCTTGTGATTCCCACCAATGAGGAACTCATGATTGCCCGTGATACCCTCGATATTGTCGGCAAGCTGTAATTATTCGTTGTAACTGTGCAAAAGCCCGTCCTCAGTCTATCTGCGGACGGGCTTTTAACGTTAACATGGGTATGTCTCAGCAAAAGTCAAGGGAGCGTCTGCGACGCTCCCTTGACAAAAACCGATTTTTTAATTAAAAGTATTTTTTCAGTTCATCGATAGCCTTATCGGGGTCAAAACTTGCGGTAATGAGAAAGTTGATGTGCTCAGACATAGGTTCTATCTGCTTGAGGAACTCCAGTAACTGATGCTGATCCTCTCCGCAGAATTTCATTATGGAATCTATAAACAAATCGGTTATATCGTAATTTCCGGCTCTCAGTCCGCATATAAAGCCGTAGCATTTATCATAAGAGTCTATCCTGAATTCATCCGCACTGATGAGACGGCAGTCATAGCCGATATCATAACGCAGTTTCATACCCTTCTCGATGCAGACCACGCTTCCGTGCTCTTTTTTAACCGCATCATTTGCCATCTGGATAAGGGTTTTGGTTTTTCCGGTGCCTTTGAGTCCCATTATAAGTTTAATCATTTTTCTTGCACACCTTTCATCATTTTCCGGTCACGGCATCCCAGATGCCTCCGTTTACCGGATATTCGGTACATCTTGGGATTCGTTTCCTTACACTGGTATTATAGCATGGATTTTGCAAATATGCAATACCTATTTTACATTTTTGTTGAATTTATACAAAAAATTCAGGGAAACAACACAGACCTGACTGTGGCTTCAAAAGTGCTGTTTTCCGTACGGAATATATGGGCAAAAACTAACGGCGGCGCATTTGCGCCGCCGTTAAACTTATTTCAGTCTCTTTTCGAGATCTGCCTTCATTTCCTCATAGCCGGGCTTACCGAGAAGAGCAAACATATTCTTTTTATAAGCCTCAACACCGGGCTGGTCAAAGGGATTCACGCCCAGCAGATAACCGGAGACAGCACAGGCCTTTTCATAGAAATAAATCATATATCCGATAGCATGTGCAGAGGTGTCATCCAGCTCAACAACAGAAGTCGGTACACCGCCGTCCGCATGTGCAAGGACCGTTCCTTTGAACGCATTTTCATTGATCTCATGCATGGTCCTGCCTGCAAGGAAGTTGAGTCCGTCAAGGTTCAGTTCGTCCTTTTCAACGGTCACAGTGCATTTGGGCTGTTTGATCCAGATAACATTTTCATACATATTCCGCAGTCCCTGCTGAACATATTGTCCGAGGGAATGCAGGTCCGTGGAGAATATCATGGATGCAGGGAAGAGACCTCTGTTGTTCTTTCCTTCGCTTTCGCCGAAAAGCTGTTTTACCCATTCGCCGAAGCACCAGAGCGCGGGCTCGTAGCCGACGGTTATCTCTGTGGACTTGCCCTTGTTATACATGATGTTTCTGAGTGCGGCATACTTGTAGCACTGATTCTTGTCCATATCGGGGTCGGAAAACTCTTTTCTTGCCTGCGCCGCACCTTCCATAAGCTCGTCAATATCAATTCCGGCAACGGCAATCGGAAGGAGTCCGACAGGAGTAAGCACAGAGTATCTTCCGCCGATATCGTCGGGGATAACGAAGCTTTCATAGCCCTCCTTGTCCGCAAGGGATTTCAGTGTTCCGCGGGCTTTATCCGTTGTTGCATAGATTCTGCCTTTAGCACCGTCTCTGCCGTATTTCTTTTCAAGATATTCCTTGAGTATACGGAAGGCGACCGCCGGTTCGGTTGTGGTTCCGGATTTGGAAATAACATTCACCGAAACGTCCTTGCCTTCGCACAGGGAAAGGATCTCCGCAAGGTGTGTGGAACTGATGCTGTTACCGATGAAATATATTTCAGGGGTATCTTTTTTCATGTTATTGTAGTTGGGGGACTTTGCCAACCCAAGTACCGCACGGGCACCGAGATAGGATCCGCCGATACCGATCACGAGCAGAACCTGGCTGTCGGACTGTATCTTTTTTGCAGCCTTCTTTATGCGGGCAAACTCATCTTTGTCATAGTTTACGGGAAGATCGACCCATCCGAGAAAATCATTGCCTGCGCCGTTTTTATTTACAATAAGATCGTGCGCCGCGGCAACAAAGGGCTTCATTGCCTGAAACTCTTCCTCAGAGACGAACTGTCTGAGATACTTGGTGTTGAACTGAAGTGTGCCTTTCACTGTAATACTCTCCTTATATCCAAAAAAATTACTCTATCGAAAAATCTTCCGCCGAAAACTCAGACTCGGGGACCTTTTTGGGCTGAGGAATTCTTTTCAGCGGGTCGTAAACGAACTTCCGGCATCCTGTGGGCCTGGATATTACGCCGCATTTATCGCAGAGACATACATCTTCTTCAACGGTGACATAGCCGTATCTGCACCAGCGGCAATCCGGTTCAATATCTTTTCTGAACATATCCTTGTACCTCACTGTCCGTTAACGCTACATATTGATATTATAGCATCATTTATTCCGTTTGTAAAGCAAAAATCCAAAAAAACACAAAAATTATATAATTTTCGATGTTAATTTCAAGAAAGTTATTTACAAACCACGGTTTTTGTATTATAATATAACTGTATGTCGTTTCAGGGAGAATAACAGATGTCGGAAATATATTTGGATTTTGCTTTGGATGCGGAGCAGAGTGAATACATACAGAAAGTCAGGGCATTGAATCTTCAGTACAGGGAATCCACGGGGACATCCCGTAAATATCTTTGCCGTACATTCGGCTGTCAGCAGAATGAAAATGATACGGAGCGTATCAGCGGAATGCTTGACCGGATGGGGTATGAGCCGTGTCTGTCCGAGGAGGATGCTGATTTTATTCTGTTCAACACATGTGCCGTAAGAGATCACGCCGAACAGAGAGTTTTCGGAAAGCTCGGAGCTCTTGTTGCCTATAAAAGACTGAAGCCCTCGCTCGTAATAGCACTTTGCGGATGTATGATGCAGCAGCCTGGACTTGCCGAAGAAGTACTGAAGAAATACAGACACGTCAACCTTGTTTTCGGTACGCAGGTAATGCACCGTTTCCCGGAAAACCTCTGTAAAGTCCTTACTACGGGGCAGAGAATTTCCGACACGGAACAGATCAACGGTCTTGTGGCGGAGAACACTCCCATACATCGGGGGAACAGCTTCAAAGCCTGGGTTTCCGTCATGTACGGTTGCAATAATTTCTGCTCTTACTGTATCGTTCCCTATGTCAGGGGCAGGGAAAGAAGCCGGGAACCCGAAAGTGTCATTTCCGAAGTCCGGCAACTTGTTTCAGAGGGGTATAAGGATATCACCCTGCTGGGGCAGAATGTCAATTCCTATTGCAAGGGCAGGGCTGACGGATATAATTTCGCCCGGTTACTCCGGGACATTAATGCGCTGGACGGGGATTTCAGAATAAGATTCATGACATCCCATCCAAAGGATGCGACAAAGGAACTTATCGACACCGTCGCCGACTGTGAGAAGGTATGCAAACATCTGCATTTACCGTTTCAGTCCGGAAGCGACCGGATCCTGACATTGATGAACAGAAGATATACCCGTGACGACTATATTTCCCTTACAGAGTATGCGGCTTCAAAGATAAAGGGTCTGGTACTGACCAGTGATGTTATAGTCGGTTTTCCGACGGAAACGGAAGAGGATTTCGAGGATACGCTGTCTCTTATAGAAAAAGTCGGGTTCGGCGGTCTCTATACGTTTATATACTCAATGCGGAAGGGTACGCCTGCGGCGGAAATGCCCCAGATCCCGGATGACGTGAAACACAGTCGGTTTGACCGGCTTGTGAAGCTTCAGGTGGAGCTTTCGGAACGGAATAACCGACGTTTTGTCGGAAATACTGAGAGAGTACTTATTGAAGGATACACCGACGATACGCACACCACGCAAACAGGCAGAACGGATACAAACATAATAGTAAACTTCCCGGACAGCGGCAAGGCTCCGGGGCAATTCACCGACGTGAAGATTGACAGGGCTTCAAATTGGGCTCTGTTCGGAAACGCGGAATAAAACGGAAAAGGAAACGAAAAATGGATCAGATTATAGAACTTGCTAAACAGATCGGGCAGCTTCTCAGGGAAACCGAAGAGTTCTCCTCATATGAGAAGGCTAAGGAAAAGTATAACACAGACTCGGAGCTTCAGGCTATAATAGGAGAGTTCAACCTGAAAAAGCTTGCTCTTTCCAATGAAATTGACAAAGGCGACTCCAAAGATGATGCGACGATCGCAAGACTTCAGGAGGAGGCACGTCAGGCCTATATGAAAGCCGTTGAAAATCCGACAATGAAGGAATTCTTTGCGGAAAAAGAAAAATTTGATTCGATAGTCAAAAATGTGGTTGCTGTCATTAATTATTCCATAACCGGCGAAGAAACTCAGTCCGGTTGCAGCGGCAACTGTTCCTCATGCGGCGGATGCCACTGATCCGCAGTAAAAAGAAGCAATGAAAGGGGCTTGAGAATGGCGAACACGTTATCCCCGATGATGCAGCAGTACTGCGAAATGAAAAAACAGTACAAAAATGCACTGATGATGTATCGGCTGGGGGACTTCTATGAGTTATTCTTTGAGGATGCCATCGTAGCAAGCAAAGAACTTGACATTACACTTACCGGACGTGATTGCGGACTCGAGGAACGTGCGCCGATGTGCGGAGTACCCTTTCACAGCGTCGACGGATATATCGCCCGCCTTGTTTCAAAGGGATACAGGGTTGCTGTTTGTGAGCAGATAAAGGACCCCGTAACCAACGAAGTCAATGAGAGAAAAATAGTCCGTGTCGTTTCTCCAGGAATGGTCACGGATCCGTCAATGCTTGATTCCACCAAAAACAGTTATGTTGTTGCGGCCTTTTCCGCCTCCGGGAAGGTCGTGTACTGCTTTGCCGACATCTCAACCGGTGAGGTCCTTGTCACGAAGGAGTATGAACCCTCTGACGGTTCCGTACTCAATGAGTTTTCTTCATTTTCACCCAAGGAAATCTATACTAATTTTGACCTCTCGGTCAACCCCGGAATTAACGCGTTCACCTCAGCGAATGCCAATTGCATGGTTACGGCCTGCGATTCTCCGGAAAGTGACGACGTTTACCGGAAGTACGGAAATGAATGCCTTAAAGCTGCCGATATTCGGGACAAATGCCCTGTAACTGCGGTGCTGTGTCTTGGCTTTTTGTCGGATTACATACGCAAGACACAATTCAAAGATGTATTCAATCTTGACCGGATCGAATTTATGGATTCTTCCCGGTATATGGATATAGATTCTGCCACATGGCGGAGTCTTGAACTGACAGAAAACGCGCGGACAAAAGAAAAGCACGGCTCACTTCTCGGGGTGCTGGATCGCACGCGGACCGCTATGGGCGCACGGACTCTGCGTAAATTTATTGAAAAACCCTTAGTCTCCGTCCCTGAAATACTCAGAAGGCAGAATGCTGTTGAAAAGCTCTTTGTGAATAATATAGAAAGATCCCAGCTCCTTTCGGTACTGGGCAGGATAAAAGATATTGAACGTCTTGTATCCAAGATCGTTTACGGATCCGTAAATCCACGGGATCTTCTGGGCCTCTGTGCCTCCCTGCAACAGCTTCCGGAGGTCCGCAGTATTACCGGAACCTTTGACAATTCTCTCCTGGACGAGATAACCGTGCAACTCGGCGATCATTCGGCGGTTACGTCATTGCTTTCTGCGGCAATAAAGGATGATCCTCCGGCAATTATCCGGGAGGGAGGTTTTATCCGTGAAGGATTCAACAGCGAACTGGACGAACTCAGGCAGCTGCATGACAATACGAAAAATGTCATAATGGGTATCGAAACTGCGGAAAAAGAACGTACCGGTATCAAGAACCTCAGGATCAGATACAACAAAGTCTTCGGATACTATATTGAAGTCTCCAACTCAAATCTTTCCGGAGTTCCCGATAATTACATCCGCAAACAGACTCTCGTGAACGGGGAAAGATTCATCACACCGGAACTCAAGGAACTGGAAACAAAACTTCTGTCCGCATCCGAAAGGATGGTTCAGATAGAGAATGATCTGTTTGAACAGATAGTGGGAACAGTCACCGGTTACATAGAACAGATCAAAACCGCAGCCAGAGCTGTGGGGATTCTTGACACACTGTGTTCCTTGGCTGAAACGGCGGTGAAGAATAACTATGTCAAACCGGAAATGACAACGGGTGACGGAATTGAGATCCGGGGCGGAAGACATCCGGTTGTTGAAGATGTGCTTACTGATGAGCTTTTTGTGGCCAATGACACATGTATGAATACGACAACTGACAAGACTCTTGTTATTACCGGACCGAATATGGCGGGTAAATCTACTTATATGCGTCAGGTTGCGCTTATCGTTCTCATGGCTCAGATAGGATCTTTTGTTCCGGCTCAGGATGCCCGTATGTGTGTTGTTGACAAAATATTCACACGGGTCGGAGCCTCGGACGACCTTTCCACCGGACGTTCCACATTCATGGTCGAAATGAGTGAGGTTGCATATATACTGAAAAATGCCACAAGGAAGAGCCTTATCGTTTTCGATGAGATCGGGCGCGGAACAAGCACTTTTGACGGTATGAGCATAGCTCAGTCGGTGCTTGAATACGTCAATGACAGGATATGTGCAAAAACCCTGTTCGCCACGCATTATCATGAACTTGTAAAAATGGAAGAAAAACTCGAAGGCGTAAAAAACTACAATGTTGCCGCCCGAAGGAACGGAAAAGAAATAGTTTTTCTGAGAAAGATCGTCCGCGGCGGGACTGATGACAGTTATGGTATTGATGTCGCTCGCCTTGCCGGAGTAAATGAAAGGGTCATAAAGAGGGCCGAACAGATACTGACTGAGATTGAAGCCGAATCTCCTGCGGTATCAGGTTCCCCAGCCACTGCAGTTCACGAAAACTACGATGACGGGCAGATATCATTTACGGATACCGCAAAGGATGATTTTTTGCGGCAGGTGAAAAATATTGATGCGACCGTTCTTACTCCGATTGAAGCTATGAACACACTTTACGACCTTACAAAAAAGGCAAAAGCCATAGACGGCTGATGAAGGGAGGTTTTTATGTCGAGAATAAATCTTCTTGATCCGGAGGTTTCGGATCTGATTGCTGCCGGTGAAGTTATTGAAAGGCCTGCGTCCGTTGTCAAGGAACTGGTGGAAAACTCCATCGATGCCGGGGCGACAAAGATCCGGGTTGAGATCTACGGCGGCGGTGTCAAGAGTATAAAAATAACCGATAATGGCTGCGGAATGTCTGCTGACGATGCCCGTAAGGCATTTCTGAAACATGCCACAAGCAAGATTTCGACTAAAGCGGACCTTTTCAATATCCGTACTCTGGGGTTCAGGGGGGAAGCTCTTCCTTCCGTCAGCGCAGTTTCCAGGGTCAAACTGCTGACAAAGGAAAAAGGGTCAGATGAGGGGATTTGTCTCTGCATAGAAGGTGGAAAAACCGTTTCTGATACGGTCGCCGGATGTGCGGAGGGGACTCTTATTGAAGTAAAGGACCTGTTTTTCAATACCCCTGCGAGACTGAAATTTCTTAAAAGTGAGATGACAGAGACCGGGCATATTACATATTTCATAGAAAAGCTCGCTCTTTCCGAACCTCAGATATCCTTTTCGTACTTTGTCAACGGAGTACAAAAACTCTTCACCCCGGGCAACGGAAATGAGTTCCAGACACTTTTCAGTGTCTACGGCAAAGAGTTCTGCGACTCCATGCTTCCGGTAAGTTTTGAAGACGGAACGATAGGTGTGAACGGATTCACAGGGAAACCTCTGTCAAGCAGACCTAACCGGAATTATCAGGTGTTTTTTGTCAACGGAAGGGTCGTCCGTTCAAGGGCGCTTCAGTCGGCATTTGAATCGGTCTACCGCAACAGCATAATGATCGGACGCTATCCCTGCTGTGTTCTTATGCTGCACATAGACCCTTCCGCCGTGGATATCAACGTTCACCCCAGCAAGCTTGAAATCAAGTTTTCCGATGAGAAGCTTATTTGCGACGTGTTGTGCCGGGGCATCAGGGATGCTCTGAACAAGGATTCAGCCTTGGCGGAAGTGGAATTCGGGAAGGCTAAGAAGGCCGCGGCGGAGGTTCTCGGGATACCGGAAAGAAAAGCCACTGTAAATGTAAATATTTCGCCTGAGAACGTCCCGGAAAAGAAAATTAAAGAGGTCCGTACCGTCAGCGGATGGACCGTTATAGACTACAAGGATGCTCCGAAGGCATGGGATCAGATTGAATCTTTCCCTCCCGTACCGCCCGTTTCGGATAAGCAAATCCCCATTAACCCTGTATCCGGTGAGAAAAGAGAATCTGTCCCCGAACCGTCACTTCGATCCGGGAAAGAAGACAGTTTCAGGGCAGTGCCGGATCTTTTCAATGCAGGTCTTGCGTCACCTCTGATCCCAATGGATTATAACTCGTCACCGGAACAGCAGCCCCGGAAAGAAGAAACAGTTAAAGAACCTGAAACAAAGCTTTTTGATGACGGCTCCGTTCCCGATTACAGAATAACCGGTGAAGCCTTTAATACATACATCATAGTTGAGGTCTTCGGCACTGACGTCAATGAACTTCTTTTCATAGATAAGCACGCTCTGCACGAGAGAATGAATTTTGAAAAACTCCGAACACGTGAGGTCGAAGTCCAGACATTGCTTGCCCCAAAACTGTGCCGGATCGGTGCTGTGGAGTCTCAGATTATTCTCGAAAACAGGGGAGAATTGCTTTCTGCAGGAATAGATGTGGAGGATTTCGGCGGAGAGATAGCCGTAAGAAGCATCCCGTCACTGATCGATATAGACGATGTGGATTCCGTACTTTCGGAATATGCCGTGATAAAAAAGAGCCGGGATCTTTCCGCGAAGGAACTGTTTGACAAGTTCCTTTACTCAATTGCCTGTAAAGCTTCAATTAAGAGCGGAAACGTAACATCGGACACGGAACGGGAAGCTCTTGTAAAGACGTATTTTGAAAATCGTGAAAAACTGAAATACTGTCCGCACGGTCGCCCCATAACTTTTGTGCTCACCGAACGTGCCATAGAAAAACAGTTCAAGAGGATCGTCTGATGAAAAGCAAAGTCATAGTGATCGTCGGTCCTACGGCATGCGGAAAAACAAGCCTCTCGGTAGCTCTTGCGAAAAAATTTGACGGAGAGATAATCTCTGCGGATTCAATGCAGATCTACCGGGGAATGGATATAGGTACGGCCAAAGTCACCCCTGAGCAGATGGAAGGGGTTCCGCACCATATGATTGATGTTGTGGACCCTCAGCAGGATTTCAGTCTTGCCGACTATCTTCGTCTTGCCCGTGAATGCGCTGAGAAAATTATTTCCCGGGGAAAATTGCCGTTCCTGGTGGGCGGGACCGGGCTTTATGTCTCAAGTTTTACCGAGAACGTCAGCCTCTCCGAGGAATCTCCGGACCCGGAATACAGGGAGTACCTTAATTCTGTTGCGAGGGAAAACGGGGGAGCCGCGGTAAAGAAACTTCTTGAAGAGATAGATCCGGAATCCTATGCTTCTTTGAATGATAATGACATAAAGCGCATTATCCGGGCCCTTGAGGTCTATCGGGCAACGGGAAAGACTATAGGGCAGCTGAACAGGGAATCGAAGAGTGAGTCTCCTTATGAGTTCCTGAAGTTCGGGCTGAGTTTTGCTGACCGTCAGTTGCTTTACGGTTCAATCAATGACCGCGTTGATGAAATGTTTGACCGTGGACTTGTCGGAGAGATTTCGGATTTAGGATTCGGCAGCCTGTCGCGCACGGCAAGACAGGCCATAGGCTACAAACAGTTTGAACCGTATCTGAACGGAGAGACGGACATAGATTCCGTAAAGGAACAGATCAAAAAAGACAGCCGTCATTACGCAAAGCGGCAGTTAACGTGGTTCAGACGGGATAAAGATATAATTTGGATGAACAATGATGAAATCAGTCATGAAGAAATGTTAAAAAAGTGCGAACAAATTATATCTAAATTTATAAAGAATTAAGACATTGGAAGCATTTTCAACCTATGCTATTGATTTAATCTCTTTTTTGTGGTATAATAATGGTAATTAATAGTATGGGTAATCTGATTCTTAAAGGATAAAACTCGGGTGTGCTCCGTGACTGCGGAACCGCCGGAACGTACCAGACCCTGATACTTTGGAGGTTAATTAACCATGGAAGAAAACATTCAGACTACGGCTCCCGTTACCGAGGAGACCGCGAAAAACAAGAATATCAATCTGCAGGAGCTTTTTCTGAACGTTGCCCGTAAGGAAAAAATGTTCATTACGATGTTCCTCACCAACGGCTTTCAGATAAGGGGCGTTGTAAAGGGATTTGATACTTATGTTGTGATTATCGAAAGCGAAGGGAAATCTCAGATGGTGTACAAGCATGCTATCTCTACGGTTATTCCTTCGAAGAATATCAACGTTTTTACTAACGTCTGATGGACTCCAGAGTCTTTAAGATCGGTTTCTATGTCATTGCCGCGATCATCGTAATGTATTTTGCGTTCAGCACGATTCCTTCTTTCTTTACCGATGATATTACGGGACAGGTGATAGATATCGTTTCTTACGATGAATATGTTACCGTCGAAGGTTTTGTACTGCGGGATGAAGTTTTGCTTGTTTCCAACAAGAACTTTGTCAGTATAAGCTATTCGGTCGAGAATGGGGACAGGGTCGGAAAAAACTCTGTTTATGCCGTTTGCAGTTCGGATTCACTTGATTCTGAATCAAAACGGGAAGCGGTAAGACTCGGAAGAAAAATATCCGAACTTGAAGACAGTCTCGGCAAAAACAACCGATACAATATCGTTACGACCGAAGATAATATAAAAAACAGGATTCTTAAGGCTCTTAACGGTTCCGACGGTATGGATTTTACGTCCATGCCGGATCTCTATTCCGAAGTTCAGATCGCTTTGAACCGCCGTCAGATGCTTTTTGACGGGACATCCGTTTTTGAGAGTGAACTTGCTGAATATACCAGACGTCTCAGGACTTTATCCTCGGGAAGCGGCCGTGACACCCAGCTCTACGCTCCTATTGCCGGATATTTTTATTCCGGTTTTGACGGCTACGAATATCTCCGGAGTTCGGATTATGTTGATCTGACCGTTTCGGACTACTACAGGCTGGCTTCAAAACCTGCCTCCGAAATTCCCGTTAACTATGTAGGGAAAATGCAGAGTGAACCGAACTGGAAGTTCTGTGCTTTGATGGATTCGTCTTCCGCAACGCTTCTTTCCGTGGGGAAAAAGGTCAATCTGGAATTCGACATTGATCTGGTCGGAAGCAAGAAGATCCTCGCAAATGTCGATTATATCTCAAAAAGCGAAGACGGGAAAACCGCTGTGACTTTTTCCTGCAATACCATGTTCGGCGACTTGTTTACCCTCCGAAAAGAGAAATGCCGTATGGTCATAAAGACCTATACCGGTTTTCAGGTTGACACCGCGGCTATCCGCGTCAAGGACGGTGAGCAGGGGGTCTATGTTCTTTCCGGACAGAGGGTTATATTCAAACCCGTCAACCTTTTGTATTCAACTGAAAATATCTCCATTATCGAGACAAAGAGCAATTCCGGTTCCCGCGTGCTTATGAGTAAAGATACCGTGGTTATAGGCGGCAAAGACCTTTTCGACGGTAAAGTCGTTAATGTATCAAATTGAGGCTCGGTTTATGATTTCCCAGCGAATTTCCGAATTGAAGCAGAGAATAGCCGCCGCGAATTCCGACGGCAGAGACATAAAAATAGTTGCCGTGACAAAGTTCCGTACACCGGAACAGATAAACACCGTTTTATCCTGTGGAATAACGGATATCGGAGAAAACCGTGTACAGCATTTGCTTCAGAAACTTCCGGATATAAATCCGGCAGTGATACATCTTATAGGGCATCTTCAGTCTAATAAAGCCATGGATGCGGTGAAGTCCGCCGATCTTATACAGTCTGTTGATACGGCTCATATTCTGACGGAGATTGACCGTTGTGCGGCGAAAGTCGGAAAAATTCAGGATGTACTTCTCCAGGTCAATATTGCGCACGAACAGACGAAATTCGGAATGACGGAACAGGAGCTTCCGGAAATGCTTACACTTGCCTCCGGTCTCGGAAATGTCCGGGTTAAGGGGCTTATGGCTATAATGCCTATAGAAAAGAAGGAAAAGTATTACAGGGATATGCATGAGCTTTTCCTGAAAGCAGGGCAGATATGCCCACCGGGTGTGGATATGGACATCCTGTCCATGGGAATGTCCGGAGATTTTGAGGATGCCGTTGCCAACGGCGCGACGATGGTCCGTGTCGGAACGTTTATTTTCAGTTAATTCTGAGCAGGAAGGAAGAAGCTATGAGTATATTGAAAAAACTTTGGAATGATGAACCTGAGGATTACTCCGAAGAAGATAACATTGTCCCTGCTGGATATCAGGATCCCGATGAGCCTGAAGATCTCAGCAGGCCGAAACCCCAGTTTGTTCTGGTAAAGCCGGAACGCAGGGATGAGCTTATGGAAATTGCTGATCATCTGCTTAATCGCAAGACCGTAATACTGAATCTGGAACTTGTTGCTCAGGATACCAGAAGATTCGTGGATTTTCTCAGCGGCGTTGCGTATGCTCTTAACGGTCAGGTCAAGAAGGTTGCAGTTCATACGTTTCTAATCATTCCCGGCGGATTGGAGATCTCCGGCGATATTTTCGACGAGATAGACCTTTGATCATTAAACAAGTTATCTGTTAGTATTGAAATATTTTAACTGAGAGGTGCCGAAATGTTAACACCAAAAGATATTGAGACCAAGGAATTCGGAAAAGCGAAAGTCGGTGGATACAAGCCCGAGGAAGTTGATGATTTCCTGGATGCGATCTACTCCGATTATTCCAGAATGCTCAGCGAAAAAGAAGCTCTGACCAAAAAGGTCATAGCTCTCAATGAGAAGATCGAGGAGTACAAGTCCGAACAGGATAAGTATAAGTTTTCACAGATCAACGCCCAGAAGAGCCGTGACGATGTCCTGGCAGACGCCCGCAAAAAGGCAGATAAGCTCGTTTTCGATGCTCAGGATTATGCAAAGAAACTTATTGAAACCGCCAAACAGGAGGCTGAACATCAGCAGAAGGTAAAGTCTACCCTTACCGCTGAAGTTGAAGATTTCAAATCCAAGCTTCTTGCCATATATGAAAATCATGTAAAACTTATCTCTGAGATCCCCACGATAAAAACTTCGGACGATATTGCCAAGTCCGAGACCCTTGGAGTTCTTGAGGCCGCAACCTCCGATGTCGCCGATGTTCATACCGCAGAATCCGAAAACGATACTGTTGCGGATGATGACGTTCAGGCGGAAACCGATAAATCCGTAGATGATATTCTTGCCGGTTTTGATCTGGACGCCGGAGATACCGTGCTTATGACTCCTGTAAATGTCAAACTAGACCACACTGAGCCGGAACACGAGGAGGAACCTTCCGAGGAAGAATCCGATACCGAGGAGGAAGAGCCCGAAGAGTATACACCCAAGAGGTCCCAGCGTTTTGCAAAGTCCGCTGAAAAAGAGGATGAGGAAGACGATGATGATGAGGACGAAGAGGATGACGAGAAGGACTCCGTTCTCAAGGGACTGTTTGACAGGGGAGAGAAAAAATCCCTGTTCGGTAAGAAAAAAGGCGGTCTTTTCGGTAAAAAGCATCGTGACGAAGATGATGATGACGATTTCGACGACGATGACGATGATGAAGATGACGATTATTACGATGATGACGACGATGAATAAATCGCTGTTTACTGTAAGATAAGGAAACAGAAGAGGAGCAATCAAACAGCAATGGATTACAACCAGACACTTAATCTGCCAAAAACAGACTTTCCTATGAGAGCAGGGCTTCCGCAAAGGGAGCCCGAGTTCCTTGCAAGGTGGAATCAGCAGAAAGTATATAAGACCCTGCAGGAAAAGAACAGAACCAAACCTACCTACGTCCTTCATGACGGACCTCCGTTTTCCAACGGCGACATTCATATGGGTACGGCGATGAATAAGGTTTTAAAGGACTTTGTAAACCGCTATAAGAACCTTTCGGGATACAGAGCACCTTACATACCCGGTTGGGATAACCACGGTATGCCTATTGAAAGCGCAATAATCAAGAAGAATAAACTTGACCGTAAAAAAATGTCTATTCCCGAATTCCGTGAGGCTTGCCGTGAATTTGCGCAGAATTACGTGAATATCCAGCGAAACGAGTTTATTCGCCTCGGTGTGCTTGCGGATTGGGAAAATCCGTATCTGACGATGAACCCCTCCTTTGAAGCCCGCGAGGTCCGGGTTTTCGGGGAAATGTACAAGAAGGGATATATTTACAAGGGGCTGAAACCCGTTTACTGGTGCCCCAACGATGAAACTGCCCTTGCTGAAGCCGAAATTGAGTATAAGGATGATCCCTGTACCTCTATTTACGTAAAATTCGGGGTAAGCGATGACAAAGGAAAGCTTTCCGCTTTCGGTGATGTTTCCAGAATGTACTTCGTTATCTGGACGACCACTACCTGGACACTGCCCGGAAACCTGGCCATTGCTCTGAATCCCGCTGAAAAATATGATATTGTCAAAACATCCTCCGGAGACATGTATATCCTTGCGGACGCCCTTGTTGCAAAAACCATGGCTGCCGGCGGTGTTGATGAATACGAGATCGCGGGGTCGATGAACGGTTCCGAATTTGAGTATATGACAGCTCAGCATCCTTTCCTTGACCGTAAGAGTCTCGTGGTCCTTGCTGACTATGTTACCATGGACAGCGGCACAGGTTGCGTTCACACCGCTCCCGGTTTCGGTGCGGATGACTATCAGACCTGCCGCAGATATAAAATGGATATGGTCGTTCCGGTTGATGACAGGGGATATCAGACTTCAGACGCCGGTCCTTATGCCGGACTCCGCTATGATGAATCCAATAAGGTGATTCTTGCCGATATGAAAACTTCCGGTGCTCTTTTTGCTTCGGAAGAGATTGTTCATACCTATCCCCATTGCTGGCGTTGCAAGAATCCGATTATTTTCAGGGCTACACCTCAGTGGTTCTGCTCCGTTGAGGCATTCAAGGATCAGGCCGTTGCCGCCTGCAAAGACGTTGAATGGATTCCCGAATGGGGCGGCGAGCGTATTGCGCAGATGATCCAGGAGCGTGCTGACTGGTGCATTTCAAGACAGAGACATTGGGGATTGCCTATTCCCGTGTTCTACTGCTCCGATTGCGGCAAGCCTGTTTGCACCGATGAAACAATTGATGCTGTTTCAAAGCTTTTTGCTGCCGAAGGTTCCAACTCCTGGTATCTCAAAACTTCCGATCAGATCCTTCCCGAAGGCTTCAGATGCCCCCATTGCGGAGGAAAGGTATTCACCCAGGAAACGGATACTCTTGACGGTTGGTTTGATTCCGGTTCTTCTCACTATGCGGTCCTGGAAAACAATCCTGATATGAAGTGGCCTGCCGATCTTTACCTCGAGGGTGCCGATCAGTACAGAGGCTGGTTCCAATCCTCAATGCTTACCGCTGTCGGTGCAGGTGGCGGAAGGGCTCCGTATAAAACCGTTCTGACCCACGGGTGGGTTGTTGATGGTGAGGGTAAAGCTATGCACAAATCCCTCGGTAACTCCATTGCCCCCGAAGAGATCATTAAGCAGTACGGTGCGGATGTTCTTCGTCTTTGGGTTGCGTCTTCTGACTACAGAGCAGATGTACGTGTATCCGATCCTATATTTAAACAGCTCTCGCAGGCTTATCTGAAGATCAGAAATACCGCAAGGTATATCCTCGGAAACCTCAACGGCTTCAACGCTGATGACCTTGTTCCGGCGGATAAAATGGATATACTTGACCGTTGGGCTGTTACAAGACTCAATGACCTTATCGGACGTGTGAAACAGGCATATGAGAATTACGAATATCACATCGTATATCATGCTATCCGTAACTTCTGTGTTGTCGATATGTCCAATTTCTACCTTGACGTTATCAAGGATACTTTGTACTGTGACTCCAGGGACGGCCTCCGTCGCAGGAGTGCGCAGACCGCAATGTTCCTCATACTTGATGCGATGGTCAGAATGCTTGCTCCCATACTCTGCTTTACTTCGGATGAGATCTGGCACGCCATGCCTCACAGAAGCAGTGACGATGCTGAAAACGTTATGTTCAACTCCATGGTAGATGCTTACGATGAGTATGCCCTGGACGAGAATACAATGTATGATCTCGGAACTCTGGTCGCTCTCCGTGATGACGTAAATCTTGTACTTGAAGAAGCAAGGAACGCAAAACTTATCGGCAAACCTCTTGAGGCAGCCGTTACTTTGTACTGTGATGACAAAGCTTATGCCGCGCTTTCCGACAAGCTTGAGTTACTCAAGACCATGTTCATTGTTTCCGATGTTGTCATTAAAAAGGGCAGCGAGGGAAAACCCTGTGAACATTTCAAGGGTGCCAATGTCACGGTTGAGGTCGCCGGCGGGAATAAGTGCGAACGTTGCTGGTGCTTCTCTGCGGAAGTCGGCAAAGACGCCGAGCATCCCACTCTATGCGCAAGATGCGCCTCTGTGGTAAAGGGTATATGACGGAAAACAGTCACCCCGTAACCCACGGAAAACCCCTGAAAATTCTGTCCTATGTGATACTTTGCGCCCTGGGCCTGGTTGCGGACCAGCTTACCAAATTCTGGGCTTATACAAAACTCAGACCGTTAGGGCAGATCCGGTTGTGGGACGGAGTATTTCACCTGACATACCGGGAGAATACCGGTGCGGCATTCAGCATACTTGAGGGCAAAATCTGGTTTTTTTCTGTAGTTACCGGAATAATTATAGTTCTTATCTGTATTGTTCTCGGAAAAGGTATGCTGAAGAATACGGTGGCGGAATACTCGCTGCTGTTTGTAGGTATAGGTGGTCTCGGAAACCTGATTGACCGTATCATGCGCGGCTTTGTTGTGGATATGTTTGACTTTACACTGATCAATTTCGCGGTTTTCAACGTTGCGGACATATTTATAACCTGCGGCTGTGCACTTTTCATCTGCGTTTTTCTTTTCAAAAAAGGGGACATCTTTAAATGATCCTTACCGTCTCCGCAGCTGATGCGGGAAAGAGAATAGATTCTTTTTTAGCCGAACGGACAGAAATGAGCCGTTCGGCTGCGGTGTCTGTTATAGAATCCGGATCGGTGACTGTAAACGGAAAGGTTGAAAAGAAGAACTATAAAGTTTGCGACGGGGATTGCGTTTCTTTTGAAAAACCTGAACCCGTGGTCCTTGATGTTGTTGCTCAGCAAATCCCCTTGGATATTGTGTATGAAGATGACGATCTTCTTGTGGTAAACAAACCCCAGGGAATGGTTGTGCACCCGGCTGCCGGAAATGAAGACGGCACCCTCGTAAATGCGCTGATGGCTCACTGCGGTACGTCTCTTTCCGGAATAAACGGAGTTCTTCGTCCCGGAATAGTTCATCGTATAGACAAGGACACCAGCGGTCTTCTCCTTGTTGCAAAATCCGATCGGGCACACGTTTCCCTTTCGGAACAGATAAAAGCCCATTCGCTTACCAGAGAATACATAGCGATCGTGGTCGGTCATTTTAAGGAAAAGTGCGGAGTTGTAGATCTCCCTATTGGCAGACATCCTGTAGACAGAAAAAAGATGGCGGTAACCGATAAAAATTCTAAAAATGCGGTTACACACTATGAAGTTCTTGAAGAGTATCCCGGCTACTCGCTTGTAAGATATGTGCTTGAAACCGGCCGTACCCATCAGATACGTGTACATTCCGCATTCAAAGGACATCCTGTATTCGGGGATCCGGTTTACGCTCCCCGGAATAAAGACGCTGAGAGATACGGTCTTCACGGACAATGTCTGCATGCACGGAAAATAGGTTTTATACATCCTGTAAGCGGAGAATACATGGAATTCGAAAGCGCTCCTCCGGAGTATTTCAGACAGCTGCTGGACAAATTCCGGAATATGACGTGATTTTAATCTGATTCAAGAAAACAATATACATAATTATCGGGCAGTGGTAGAGAGTTTCTATCACTGCTTTTTGACTTTTTTGAAAACTCACTTGACAAAACAGATCTTCCGGCATGCTCAAAAATTATGGCAGAAGCCTTTTCCGATGATCCGTCGATACGTTACCTTCTTGGAGGGAAAAGTGAAGGTCCTGACGACTGGAGGTATTTTTACTGCATTCTGAATGCAATATATGATAAATGTATAATCCTGTCAACGGATAGCAGCATCAGCAGCCTTTTGATCCTGTTTCCGCCGCAGTTAAAATCTGAGCCTGCCATCCGCTTTCTGCTCAATGGCGGGTTTGGGTTGATAAGATATTTCGGATTCAGCCATTTATTTCGTTCAGTAAATTACGAAATGAACTGCGAAAAAATTAAAAAGAGATTCCTGACTCAGCAAACCTGGTACTGTATGTGCTTCGTTGTCGATCCGAAAATGCAGAGACGGGGAATAGGCTCGAAGCTTCTGAGACCGGTTCTTGGCACGCTTAAAACTTATAATACCCGGCTGTATCTCGAAACTCACAAGACGGTGAATGTTGCGATATATAACAAATTCGGGTTCAAAACAGTAGATATTTCAACGATACCTGACACAGGTATAAAACAATATGCAATGCTTTTTGAAAACTGTAAGCAATAAAACTTTCAGCCCTCATACAGTACATTCTGCTGCATGAGGGCTTTTTAATGTATTATTGTAGGATTACTTTCCGGAGTCGGGTTTGTTTTCCGGATCCATATCCGTAACTTCGGAATCAGTAGCTGCCCTGTCGCTGAAAACAGGAGCATATGCGGGGGTATCCTTGCGGAATCTGTTCATAATTTTACCCCATACTCCGGTACGTACAAGAATGATCAGGGTAGTTCCGATTATAAATGAAACCCCTGCGACAAGCTGTGAAACACGAATGCCTCCGAGCCAGAGACTGTCGGTTCTCAGACCCTCTACCCAAGCCCTTCCGGCGCCGTACCAGGCAAGGTAAAAGAAAAATATCTCTCCGTTTTCCTTTCTGAGTTTCTTAAGATAAATATATGCAAGTATAAACCCTACAAGATTCCAAAGAGATTCATACAGGAAGGTTGGGTGTACCGGCGCGCCACCGTTGATAGACATTCCCCAGGGCAGATCAGTGACTCCGCCAAAGGCCTCCGCGTTCACAAAGTTTCCCCAACGACCGATACTCTGTCCGATGAAAAACCCCATGCAGGCGATATCAAAAAGGGCAAGTACGTTGATCTTTTTTACTTTACTGTAAACAAGGCCTACGATCAATCCGGCTATAAGCCCGCCGTAAATGGCAAGCCCGCCTTTGCGGATATTTATGATATCCGTGAAACTGTGGAACTGATCCGCTTCAAATATAACGTAATAAAGTCTTGCACCGATCAGCGCACAGGGAACGCCGAAGATCACTACATCAAGAATATTATCTGCGTTCAGACCTACATCCTTTGCGTGTTTCATTCCGAAAAGCATCGCAAGCACAAGTCCTGCGGTAATTATTATTGCATACCAGTATACATCGAGTCCCGTACCGAAAATATTCGATATAGCAACCCTGTTCAGTACGATATCGTGTATGCCAAGCTTGTCAAAACTAACAGTGTTTATCATCTCGGTCCTCCTTGTCTATGATGGAATAAGCCAATTTGCTTATGTCAAAATATTCGAGCCTTGAGTTTATAAAGTCAAGGTCCAGCTCGTTATAGCAATCAAGCGTATCAAACGGCGTAAGCCCGTCGAAATATGCGTAAAGGTGCTCAGAGGCAAGGTTTTCGCAGTTATCGAAACTGCTGACATAGTACCCGTAGTTATTATTCCTTGCCCGGAGAAATTCTTTTTGCGTTACTCCGCGCTTTTTCAGGTGTTCAAGTTCCGTTTTGATCTCTTCTATGACCTTTTCAGGTCTGTCCGATTCACCGGAAAAAGAGAATACACCGAATTCCCGGTCTCTCATGACATCGGAATCAAAAGTACTGTTTATCAGCCCCTCTGAATAAAGCCGGAGGAAAAAATCACCGGAACGGGAAGAGAGGACATCCGCGATAATCTCACAGGCAAGGGAGTGCCTGAGTAATTCTTTTCCCGAAAGTGTTACGGGTCTGTCTTTTATTCCGAGACAGAATATAGGCATTGAAACGGACATTTTTTCTCTGAAAAACGGTTTTACGGTTTCATACTTTTCAGGATACGGATAGCGTTCCGGAAGGGAAGACTCATTTTTCTTAAAGTGTTTTGCAACAATTTTTGCGACATCGTCCTCATCTATATCTCCGCAACAGCACAAAACAGAGTTCCCGGCAGAATAGAAAGCTTCGTGGCACAGATAAAGTATATCAGGTGTTATCTTTGAGATAGATGATTCCGTTCCGGCTATTTCTTCCTTTATCGGATGGTTTTCAAACAGACATTCAAGCAGATTGTAATAGCACCTGTTTGAAGGACTGTCATGAAGCATATCAATTTCCTGCTTTATTATTCCCATCTCTTTTTTTACATTTTCATCTGTAAAATAGGGGGTGGTGACAGTTTCAAGCAGTATATCAAGAGCTTCTCCGAATTTCTCGGCACAGGTAAATACATATCCGGTGTGATTGTAACCGGTATATGCGTTTGCGTTTGCACCCACATCCGAAAAAAGTTCGAAGGAATCTCCGAATGGTTTCGCAAACATTTTGTGTTCCAGAAAATGGGCGGTTCCCCTGGGTACAAGGGTCGGTTTGCCGCGATAGGAGAAAGATCTGTCCACCGATCCGAAATGAGTCCCGAAAACGGCGTGTTTTGATCTGAATCCGGGTTTCTTTGCAATAATCACCGGAAGTCCGCCTATCTTCATATACACCGTTTCGGCGCCTGTCGTGGTATCAATTGTTCTTTTAGGAGTTGATACGGAATCAAAGTCCATAACTGTCCTCCTCAGTCTCAAAGTCTTCGGCAACCGGGTCGCCGACCTCGTCTGTGCCTTTAAGAAAATAAACTGTATCAAGCATCATAGCATTTGCCGCAGCTTTGACATCGTCAGCGGAAACATTTTTTATGACCGATATGTATTCCCCGGAAGTCATGCCGCACTTTCCGATCACCGAGTTCAGATACTGACTTTCCATAGCGGTGGGACTGTCCTCAGCCTGCAGGATTCCGTCGATTATTATCTGCTTTGTTTTCTCAAGTTCTTCCTCCGGAACTTCTTTTGCTATGTCCCCGATCTGTTTAAGGATCGCCGCCTCTGCCTGTTCTTTTTTCCCGGAGCTTATTCCGGCGTACACAAGCATTGCAGCCTTGTGACGGTCAAAAATGGAGGAGCAGTAATAGCATAGCGACAGTTTTTCTCTCACATTCAGGAAAAGCCTGCTGCATGGCGCTGTAGAAAAGATCGCATTGAACAGAACGTATCCGCCTACGTTATCCATGTAAGATTTTGCTCCGGTACGGAAGCCGAGAACCAGTTTTGATTGGGTCATAGCATCGGTTTCCGTGACTCTCCTTACCTGCCCGACACTTTTCCGGATTCCGGCGTCGGTTATTGTTCCGGAAACTTTCAGCCCGGGAAACTGCTTGTCAAACAGTGTCCCGACCCAGTTTTTCAGGGCTTCCTCATTGAATCTTCCCAAACCGAATACAATGATTTTGCTGTCTGAAACCAACCGCCTGTAAATTCCGGGAAGATCCTTATGGGAAAGCTTCATCAGTTCTTCGACAGTACCTGAAGAATCAACACAATATCTTTCTCCGCTGAACATAAGTGTTGCACAGCGAAGGTTTGCGTACGTGGTTTTATCGTTTTTCACCGCATTGATAGAGTCTATTATATTTTTCTTTTCCGTTTCAGTCCGTTCTTTCACGGCTTCCGGGTTATCAATAAGACTGTCGGTTATCATCATTTTCAGAAAGGACAGCATGTCTTTTTCTATATCCGTACCGTCTTTTATATAACGTGCGTCTATATAGGAAACCGAAAACCGGAGAATAAGGTTTTCACCCTTTTTACCCGTACCGACGGTGAACGTTGCCCCATAATGGGTATCGAGAAAATCCGAGACGAAATTGATCTCGGGGTATTTTCGGCAACCTCTGCCCATTACCGCTGCAAGCAAACCGTTTTCGGAGGCTGTTGCGGCATCGAGAGGACAGATAAAGCTTACCGAAAGCATATTCCGGGTAAACTTGTCCGACTCCCTTATCTGTAATTTAATTCCGTTTTTACAACTGAAATCAACCATTTTTTCACTCCGTAAATTATTCAATTCATTTTACTCTTTTTTCATGAAAATGTCAAGACGTAATGGGCATATTTTTATTTTATGCCACATTACGTCCCGTAAACTGTTCAGTACTTCAGAGTCTTTCCGTCAATGGAAACGGTGACGGTGTCACTGTTCCAGCTTGAGGGCAATACCGGGTCTGCTGTTATTCCTTCGGCGGTTCTTTTCAGTCCGAGCAGCTGCTCCGTGACTGTTTTGAAAAACCAGCCTGCGGCACCTGTGTACAGACTCCATCCGCCCATCCCGTAATGAGCGGGGTTGGCGTAAACATCTGCGGCAATAACATACGGCTCACTCCGGTAGATTTCAGTCTTTGCAAGAGAGTCGGAGTGATTCACCGGATTCAGTGCGCAGAGCACGCTGTAAGCGTCATCAACTCTGCCGGCCTCAAACAGCGCGTACGCAAACCAGACTGCCGCATGGGTATACTGTCCTCCGTTTTCCCTGACTCCGTTGATATATCCGCAGATATAACCCGGCTTGACAAGCCCGCGGACAAATGCCGGTGTAAACAGTTTCACAAGCTGTGCATCCCTGTCAAAAAGCCGATCCATCGCCGTATCCAGAGCCGTGTTCACACGGGTTTTGTCAAACCCTCCGGCAATAGAGGAAAAACTCTGAGGCAGGAGGTCTATCTTACACTCCGGGCTGTCTTCTGCCCCCAGTTTTTTCCCGTCCGGCAGCATTGCCCGTATATACCTGTCTCCGTCCCAACAGCAGTTTTCGGTCTGTTCTCGCATTTTCCGGGCTTCATCCCGGCACCATTCCGCAAAATCCACATCTCCGGTCCGGTCGCACAGTTTCGCAAAACGTTCGGCAACGATAATAAAGAACATGGTTCCCCACACCGTTTCCGATGTATGCATACCGTTCATTCCGTCATTCCAGTCTCCTCCGCGGAAACTCAGAAGTCCGTTTTCCCCGGTTTTGTGTGCATATCTCAGTGCTCGCCTGCAGTGTTCGACGATGGATTGTTTTTCAGCAGACGGAACCGCCTCGAAATACTTTTCATTTTCTCCCTCCGCAAGAACCGTTCCTGTAACAAAGGGAAATTTCCTTTCAAGAAAATCCATATCTCCGGTCTTTTCCGCATATTCGCAAACTCCGTACGGAAGCCAGAGCAGATCATCGGCGGACCTGGTTCTGACCCCCTTGTACTGATCGTTCCTCTTCAGCCCTGTATGCCACCAGTGCATTACATCTCCCTCGGTAAACTGATGTCTGACTGTGCGTTTTATCTGTTGCCGCAGAAAGGCAGGGTCAAGAATGCTTACACATATCGCATCCTGCAACTGATCCCGGAAGCCGTAAGCCCCGCTGCATTGAAAAAATCCCGTCCGGGCAAAGATCCGGCTGTTGATTATCTGAGGATAGAGCAGAGTGTTGAAGAATTTGTTGAGGTTTCTGTCAGGTGTCCGTATTTTTATTCTTTTCTTTGCCTCGTCGCAAACCTTTGCAAACTCGGTTTTTACTCTTTCCGGTGTGAGAAGTTGAGATAGTGTTTTTGCCTGTTTTTCCGTTTGGGCATATCCGAGAATAAATGCTTTTGCCTCGGTTTTCCCCGGTTGTATGACAGCGGTCAGTCCCTTCCCGGAGGGATAAGTCCCGTGACCGAAAAGTACGGTTGTTCCCGATCTGAATTCCGTATTGAAGTCATTGTTGAAATAGATACAGTTATCATCCCGTATACTGTTCACGACAGAGGAATTCTTTGACGAAGACATAATGATTTCAGTGGTGTAACCGAGCCTGACGGTGTGTGCTGTGGGATTCTCAATGATCACAAGTATTATCTTTGCCGGAAGACGTGTCGGGACAAAAACCCTTACAGTCAGAGTCACCGCCCCGGCGTTGCTTCTGTATTCCGCATATCCGTCCTTGAAAACCGCCGCTGAATTTGAAAGGACATCATATACCACGTTTTGTTTTCCGTCTGACAGCTGTGCGGTAAGGATTTCTCCTTGCGGATCGGATACAGGATCATTTGACCAGGGTGTCAGTTTATTCTTATAAGAGTTATAAGCATAGGTGAAGCCCAATCCACGGTCCGTAAGCAGTGTGCCGAAAACAGGATTCGCAAGTACGTGACTCCAGGTCTGACGATGCGGATAAAGGTGTTTGTCGTCAATGGCAAACCCATTTTCGATAAATCCTCCCAAACCTGTTTTCAGCTGATACGATATCCTTACCGGAGTAACCTCCTTTAAAGGTAGTGTTTCCTCCTGTTCCGGGATCTGCCCGGGTTTCCAGCCGGTCTCAGTGTCCGCAAAGAATACAGACAGATCGCAAAGCAGGGCAAATTCATCCATATTCTGTATATTTGCCGCAAAAACCCCGTTTCTTTTTCCCAGCACGGATGACAGTCCGCAGGTTTCACAGTAGTCCATCAGCGTATTATGGACTCTTCTTTCATACGATCCGCCTTCGGAAAAACAGAATACAAGTTCGCACTCACAGTCCGTTTCCTTCAGCAATGAGAAGGCTCTGAGAAACGGCATACACCGGTCCACATGCGCCTCATCGGTCCGAACCACTATCAAAGGTATCTGTGCCGAAATCCCGTATCTCCACAGTGCTTCCGGACCAAGCACATTTTTGTATGTCACGGGCCGGAAAGGGGACAGAGATGCTTTCTGTGAAGAGTGCAGCGCGGAAAGAAGAATCTCCGACAGTCTTATATCTTCCTTCTTGCAGTTAAGTCTGCGAAATCTCGAAATAGCTTCATTTTCTGCCGCAATAGACCGGCTTTCGGTCATATCGCCCGCTTTTCGCAGTCTCATGATCTGTTGCTTTGTTTCTTCGGGTGTCGTTCCGACGGACATCATCAGCGTAAACTCAGCACTTGCCATAGGTTGAGTTCTGAAAGAAAGCCTTATAGCGGCACAGGGATCCACCGGACCGGAGGGATCGGACGAAAAGGGAACATTAAATGCCTCCGGAAGATCCCGCACTGTACCGCCGTGCGGCAGAATGGCAAATCTGCTCAGTTCAAATTCAAAGTCTGTCTGTTCTTTGAAACCGACACTGAGGCTCATTTCGTCAACGGGGGAGGACACGTCCTTCGGACGACGATGAAAAGTCAGTATACGGTTTTCCCTGTCAAATTCGGCTTCAATGAACAGCCCGGAAAAGGCCGGGTGCGCCAGATATGAAATTCTTTCGGCAAGTACGGGTTCAAAATAGATCAGTAACTGCCCGTTTTTGGAGTGTACTGAATTATTTTTCACGGTATACCCGACCAGTTCCGTATTTTCATCGGCGGAACATATTACGTTCTGCCTTGTTTCAAAGTCCCGTCTTCTGCACATGAATTCCGCCGAGCCGTAACGGAAGGCCGTTTTATAGTTCTGACGCTTTTCCCCCAGAGGAGAGTAAGTCATTGACCTTACCGAACCTCCGATATTAACAAGCGCGAAAATTCCCTTCGGGTCCTCCGGCGTTGCATACCGGGTTACATCTTTACCTTTATACCGAATATAACCGCAGCCGTTATCGCAAATAAAACACGAAATATCCTTGCCGGAAATAGCCCTTGTCTCCGGAAACATGGTATTGACCGGCTGACATTCATCAGCCTTTGTGATATAGGGCTCATCCCTCAGTAAAACCGGCGTCTGGTTGATCCGGTTGTCCGCCTCCGCCGAAGTGGGAGTTTTCTCTTCAAGAAGTTCCCTGTACGCGGACATAGCGTTGTCCATGAACCTTTTCTGCATTATTCCGGAATGGGCATAGTTTATACAACTCAGAAAGGACATCCCGAGGTGATGCGCCATATAGGAATATACAACGGTGGGATTTCCTCCGGTACGGGAAAAGCTGCAATCAAGAGCTTCATAATATCCGTATTTCCCGTAGAGTCCAGCCTCTTGCAGTGATATAAGATTTTTCGCCGCTTCTTCCGGGAAAAACGGCAGGCAGAGCATTGTAGAGTAAGGGGATATCACGGTTTCGGAGAACCTTGCGATACGATCGGGAAGCATGGGCCTGAGTGCCATGGACGCTACGCCGAATGCCCGGTACTGATACGCCAGAGTATTGTCAAAAGAATAATATCCGCTCTCGGAAATACCCCAGGGCAGGGGCTTCCGTAACGTACTGTAATTTCTGACTCCGTTTTCCTGTTCTTTCAACGCAAACCGCAGCGCTTCATCCGAAAATGAACCGTCATATACAGGCAAAAGCAGATTCGGCATGAAGTATTCAAACATTGTGCCGCTCCAGCTGCGGATACAGAGCTGTCTGCCACGGCGCGAGGTGCTCCGGCTGAGTGCTTTCCAGTGCTTTTTAGGCACAGTGTGCCTGGCTATGCAGAAATAGCTCGTGAGTCTTGATTCACTTGCAAAGATGTCATAATAGCTTTCGCTGAACTTTTCGGATTCAACGTCATAACCTATGTGGAACAGATTTCTCGATCTGTTGTATAGCATACCGAAATCCATACCGTCAATGAGGCTGTCAAGTCTTCTTTGCAGTGAAAATGCCCGGGGGGATTCAAACTCGGAAAGCCCGTTGCGCAAGGCGTACGCGAAACAGGCAAGATTGCCGCTGTCAACGGTCGAAATATATCTGTTGGGCAGTGGCTGAAGTGTTTCCGTTGAATACCAGTTATACAGATGACCGTTGTATTTTTCAAGCTTTTCGACCGAGTTCATCATATTTTCGAGATACTCGTACAGGGTCTGTTCGTCTATCAGCTCCGCATCGGACGCACCCAGACAGCACAGCATTGCAAGACCGATATTTGTCGGTGAAGTTCTGCGCGCGGCGACCCCGAGAGGGTTTTCCTGGAAGTTGTCCGGGGGCAGGAAGTTGTTTTCCTTACACATGAAATCGGAAAAATAGCCCCAGATATCGGAAAGATATTTTTCAGTATCAACCTTTATTTCGCTGCTGTTCTTTTTCTTTTGAACGCAGATCAGATAAGAATACACCGGACCGATTGCCCACATGACGGCAAGCGGCAGAAAAAACGGGTTGAGAGCTATGACGGCAAAAGGAAACTGCACCCACATTTTGGCAATATACTCCGATACGGAGCCTCTGATCTTTCTGTCACTCTGATCCGCAGTGGTCCACTCAAGGAGTTTCTTGCCTCTGATCATTCTTGTTACCGCTTTTATTGCCGCATCCGCATCCTTGTACGCAAAATACGGTAAACATATCAGACGCGTCACAGCGAAAAGAAAGGCCAGAGAGTTTCCCGAGACTGACTTTGTTTCGGTTTTTACGGAATTCAGAAAGCCGAGATTCAGCGTTTCATACAGAATCCCCACGATCCATTCGGAAAACAGACAGCCCAAAGCGGTCACGGCACAGGTGACGCTTGAAAAACAGGCTGAATAAACAAGCAGTATCATCGCCGAGACGGAGAAGAAAGATCGTCGGATATTATCAAATATCTTGTATTTTGATACAAAAGAGAGGGGATTTCTGATCACAAGTTCGCTCTTGGTCCTGAGCTTACGGAACAGAAACGGTATATTCTGCCAGTCACCCCTTACCCAGCGATGCCCACGTTCAACATAAGAAATCAGCGATTTCGGAACATTGTCCGTAAACTCCACGTCGGAAACATAAACAGTCCGCAGAAATCCGCTCTCTATTATATCGTGGCTCAGAACGGAGTTGTCCCGGAGCATATTCTGCATGATGGTATTGTAACATCTGATATTGATAACTCCTTTACCGGAAAAAATACCTTCACCGTAAATGTCCTGGTAAACATCGAACGCAGGGCGGCCGTACAGTTCGCTTCCTCCGTTTCCTCCTACCATTCTTGTAAAAAGACTCCGGCAGGCGCTTGACAGCGTCGCTTCCATTCTCGGCGCCGCAATCGCATATCCCGATACCACGGCAGTCTGTTCCGGATTATATACAGGTTGACTTAACGGATGTTCAAGCACTCCGACCAACTGGCGGACAGAATCCACCCCGGGTCTGGTATCATTATCAAGGGCAGCAAAATATTTTGCCCCCGAAATATCTCCGACCATCCCGACAAAACGGGATGAGTATGCCCCAGGAGAGGAAACATATAGCAGCAGATCGTTTATTGCACCTCGCTTGCGCTCTTTTCCGGCGTATTTACCGCTTTCTTCGGAGTAGCTTTTTCTCCGTATTGCAAAAAAGAATCTGTTTCCGTGTCTGGTGTTAAGTTCTGCAAATTTGATCTTTGCATATTTGATCAGGGACATATCATCTGCAGTCAGTTCCGTTTCCGATGAGGGCAGATCTGCCAGCACCCCGAAGTGCAGTCCCGGTGTAGGATTGCTCATATAGTACTGCTCACATTTGCCCGCAAGCTCATCAAGATCACGGGTCGATGCAATAAGCGTGATTACCGTGACAAGGGTCTTGGGGCACTCGTCCATGCTCAGTCTCGGGGTATAAACCGGATTTTTCCGATATGAATACGCCCGGTCGCAAATACAGCGGCATAATTGCCACAGGGGCAGAAAAGACAGGACTGCGGATAGAACATTTCCCGTTACCGTCCATACGAAAAGCGAAAATACGGCGGAAAGAAGTATAACATCCGCAATGTAATGCCTGTATTTTTTCTGGGAAAAAAGATAATATCCGATATGACTTTTCTTTCCGGCACTGCAACCTGCGGCTTTTTCGGTTATCTTTTCCGCTATATCAGCTTCGGTCACCCCGTTTGCCGCGGCGATGACGGAAACTCTGTGTCTGTACAGATTCTTTGACTCGTCATCCATCTGTATATAGTAAGGGTCGCGCCGGAGTATCTTTTCCGTTCTGCTGAGTTTTTCATACAATCCGTCAAAACTTTCAAAGGAAAGATACCTCAGGGACGAAATCTCGGTAAGCAAAGCTCTGGTCTTTTCCGGCCCGTCCTTACCCTGACTTGTGTTTGATGCGGCAACCAGCAGTGCCGCTTTGAAAACATCCGGAAAGAAAAATATTTCCGAGCTTTTCATTTCCGTTTTATCGGAAAAACGGCTCATTGCATGAAAAATATTGTCCTTATTGATAACATTGCCGTTCCAGCGGCAGAATTCTTTGGCATAGACATATGTTCTCGGGAGATCCCCATCATCACTGTCATATACTGCGCGGGATTCCAGCAACCCGTTCGCGAGGGCAGAGTATGCCTTTTCAAACAGGTGGATATTATCCCTGAGTACAGTGGATTCTTTCTCTTCGGAACAGCATCTGCGAAGGATTCTTATTGCATCGGCGATCTCTTTTTTCAGCCTTTTGCGGCTTTTTCTGATTCCCATTCCGACACTCCTTTCTTTTTCTCTATTTTTTCCCTGTTTCGGAAATATATCCGCAGGGCGACTTGAAATTTTTTCAATTATATAGTATAATTATCCTAAGCCTTTGAAAGGAAAAAACAATTATGAATATTCAGTCTGTTCTCAGCTCCGAATTCGGCATCCGTGCCGATCTGACGGCAAATATTATAAAGCTTATCGATGACGGCAATACCATCCCGTTTATTTCCCGGTACAGAAAAGAAATGACCGGATCCTGCAATGACCAGGTACTGCGTGAAATGTTTGACAGACTTCAGTATCTGCGCAATCTGGAAAAACGCAAACAGGAAGTCATCGCTTCGGTGGATAGTCAGGGAAAACTGACAGATGATCTGCGGGTATCGTTTGAAAATGCGGTCACTCTCGCTGAGGTTGAGGATCTTTACCGTCCGTATAAGCAGAAAAGAAAAACAAGAGCCTCCATCGCAAAGGAAAAAGGTCTGGAGCCTCTCAGCCTTATACTGCTTCGGCAGGACATAACCGGGGGTTCATGCGAAGCGCTGGCAATGGAATATGTGAATCCCGAAAAGGGGGTAAACACTCCCCGGGAAGCTCTTGAAGGCGCATCTGACATAATTGCCGAGATAATATCAGACGACGCTTCCGTACGGAAGGACCTTAAAGATCTTATACATAAAACGGGAATGATAAGGTCCGTTTCGGCGGTTGATGAAGACAGTGTTTATTCCATGTATTACGACTACTCCGAACCTGTATCGAAGATCCCGAGTCACAGAGTCCTCGCCATAAACCGCGGAGAAAAGGAGGAAATACTTAAGGTTACGGTTGAGGTTTCCGAAAGCGATGCTCTGGCTCTGCTGGAAAGACGGTATGTGCATCCCGGGAGCATTTCCACTGAATTCTGCCGGAATGCTGCAAAGGATGCTTATTCAAGACTTATATACCCCTCTGTGGAAAGAGAGATCCGGAATGAGCTGACCGAAACGGCGTCGGAGCAGGCAATCAAAATGTTCGGAAACAATCTGAAGCCCCTTCTGTTGCAGCCACCGGTGAAGGGTAAAGTTGTTCTCGCCGTTGATCCGGCATACCGTACCGGTTGTAAAATCTGTGCGGTTGATGCGGGCGGAAAAGTGCTGATGACGGATGTTATTTATCCCACTCCGCCGCAGAACAGGACCGAGGAAGCTGCTGAAAAGCTGAAAAAATATATTGCCCGGTTCAATGTTGACTGTATTTCCATCGGTAACGGAACTGCTTCAAGGGAAGCCGAGGTCTTTGTTGCCGACACCATAAAACAGATTCCGCGCAAAGTATCGTATATGGTCGTCAGCGAAGCAGGAGCATCGGTGTACTCTGCATCGAAACTCGGCGCAGAGGAATTTCCCCAATTCGACGTTTCTCTTCGTTCCGCAGTATCTATAGCAAGGCGTTTGCAGGATCCTCTTGCGGAGCTTGTTAAAATCGATCCCAAAAGCATCGGCGTAGGACAGTATCAGCACGACATGCCTCCGGCAAGGCTTGACGAATCCCTGACCGCCGTTGTGGAGGACTGCGTAAATTCCGTAGGCGTTGACCTGAATACAGCTTCCGCATCGCTTCTCGGATATGTTGCCGGAATTAACTCAACGGTCGCAAAAAATATAGTTGCATACCGTGAAGAGAACGGCCTTTTCACCTCCAGAAATCAGCTTAAAAAAGTTCCGAAGCTCGGACCTAAGGCCTTTGAGCAGTGTGCGGGTTTTCTCAGAGTCCCGGGGGCAAAAAATGTCCTGGACAATACCGCCGTTCACCCGGAGTCGTATGGCGGGGCGGAAAGTCTCCTGAAACTCTTCGGGTATACGGACCGGGATGTCGAAAAAGGAGATCTGGGGCTTCTTTCATCAAAGGTCAAACTTTACGGGGCATCAAAAGCCGCGCAGGAATGCGGAATCGGCGTGCCGACACTTAACGACATTGTCACGGAACTGATGAAACCGGGAAGAGATATCCGGGACGAACTTCCCGCACCTCTGCTCAGAACGGATGTGATGCAGCTCAGCGACCTCAAGCCCGGAATGGAAATTACGGGAACAGTACGGAATGTCATTGATTTCGGCGCTTTTGTGGACATCGGTGTACACCAGGACGGGCTTGTCCATATTTCACAGATCTGCAACCGATACATTAAACATCCGTCAGAGGTTCTCAAAGTAGGGGATGTGGTCCGTGTTCGGATAATTTCGGTGGATCCGGACAAAAAACGTATCTCTTTGACAATGAAAGACGTAAAAGCCGACTGATTTTAATTCAATAGTAAAAATGATTCATTTTGCGGAATTCTGCAAGGTGAATTATTTTTTTTGTCCTCTCCGATTGACAAAATAAACGTCACCGGGATGGTATAATTCATTCGGGAAGAGGTGATGGGAAATGAATACCATAACGGTTTATGTGGATGTATTGCTGTTCGTAAATCTCGCCGTAAATGGGTTCATCATTTATACTACTTCACGTCTTACGGGTACGCGGATCACTTTTTCACGTTTTGCCGCCGGGGACATTTCCGCTTCACTGTACGGACTTGCGATATGTATACCTCAGCTCGAACTGGCACTGACACTCTTACTGAAAACGGTATTCAGTGCCGTGGTATGTCTGATCTGCTTCGGTTGCCGGAACAAAACAAACTTTTTCAAAAAGCTCTGCATTTATAATGCCGTCTCGGTTACATATCTTTGCGTGGTTCTGGCATGCGGCATGATTGTTGACAGAAATTATCTGTATGTGCGGAACGGTGAGATATATTTCAATGTGCCCGTTCCCGTTATTCTTTCCGTCACCCTTGTCATGTTTCTTATTCTCGGAGTCATACGCCGCATATGGGCATCAAGAACACCTGAAAATCTTGTATTTGACTGTATTGTGAGCGTGGGGAAAAACAGCCGGAGCGTCAGGTGTCTGCTTGACACGGGGAATATGCTCACGGAAACAATAACCGGAACACCGGTAGTTATCATAGATGAGGATATTTCAAAAAGTCTGCTCCCGGATCTCAATGCTGATGAACCGGACAGAATGAGTAAAAGCACAAGCGAACGGTTCAGGCTTATCCCATACAGGACAGCCGGAGGGTCGGGACTGTTGCCGGCATTCAAGCCGGACAGTTTCACGGTGAACGGTGAGCAGAAGAAAGTTATTGTTGCGGTTGACAACGCCGCATTCCGGGGCAAGGAAGAATTCGGCGGTATACTGAACAGAAATATCATTTAGGAGGCAGATATGTTAAGAGGGTATTCTTTAACGGGACTGGTTGCAGGACTATTCAGAAGAGGGAACGGGAAAGTCCGGAACCTGCTGCTCACTGACGTATTTTATATCAACGGTTCGGAAACTTTGCCCGCCCCACTGGACGGTCCGGAAGAGGAAAAGTGTATAATGCTTCTCGGCCATGGGGACGAAGCAGCGAAAAAAACACTTATCGAGCACAATCTGCGTCTCGTGGTATACATCGCAAGGAAATTTGAAAATACGGGGGTAAATATAGAAGATCTGATTTCCATAGGAACAATAGGTCTGATAAAAGCGGTGAATACTTTTTGTGCGGATAAGAATATAAAACTCGCAACTTACTCCTCCCGCTGCATTGAAAATGAGATCCTCATGTATCTTCGGAAGAACAGCAACAGAAGATCCGAAATCTCTATAGAGGAACCTCTTAACGTTGACTGGGACGGTAACGCTCTTCTTCTCTCGGATGTTCTGGGAACAGATGCCGATGAAGTGTCAAAGGATCTTGAAAACAGGGTAGAGATGGATATTCTTAAAAAAGCTGTCTCGCATCTCAACGAAAGAGAAAAGAAGATAATGACACTACGTTTCGGGCTGGGCGGAACAAGGGAGTATACGCAGAAGCAGGTTGCAGACATGCTGGGAATATCCCAATCATACATTTCACGGCTTGAAAAGAAAATTCTGCTCAGACTGAAAAATGATATTGAAATGACGGTGTGAGGGCTTGACAACCGGGGAAAAATGTTCTATAATATAGCCATATTATGCCACTTGAAATGAAATTGAAAAGGAGAATTAAAATGAAACTTGGCGTTTTGACCGTAATGTTCGGTGACAGACCATTTGAAGATGCCTGCAAATACCTGAGCGAACGTGGAGTACAGGCTATAGAGATCGGTTGCGGCGGATATCCCGGAAAGGCTCACTGTGACCCTGAAGTTCTTCTCCATGACGAAAAGGCATTCGAGAAGTTCATGAATACCATAAGCAAATACAATCTTGAGGTTTCCGCACTCAGCGCCCACGGAAACGGAGTTCATCCCAATCCCGAGATTGCCGCAAAGTTCAATGCCGATTTTGACAATGCCATTCTGCTGGCTGAAAAAATGGGTGTGAAGACTGTTAATACGTTTTCCGGCTGCCCCGGCGGATCTCCCGAAGACAAAATGCCCAACTGGGTTACCTGCGCATGGCCTGAAGACTATCTGCAGATACTCGACTATCAGTGGAATGAGGTTCTTATTCCTTACTGGAAAAAGAAAGTTGAGTTTGCAAAACAGCATCATGTTGAGCGCATAGCTTTTGAAATGCATCCCGGTTTCTGCGTGTACAATCCTGAAACCATGCTCAGAATCCGTGCCGCTGTAGGCCCCGAACTCGGAGCGAACTTTGATCCTTCTCACCTTGTCTGGCAGGGTATTGATCCTGTTGTTGCGATCAAGGAACTCAAGGATTGCATGTTCCACTTCCACGCAAAAGACACCCGTATAGACAAGTACAATGTCGCCAAAAACGGCGTTCTTGATACTAAGCACTACGGACAGGTTGCCGACAGAGCCTGGGTATTCCGTTCCGTCGGATACGGTAATTCCACTTATTACTGGAAAGAGATTGTCAGTGCTCTCCGTACCATCGACTATGATTTCGTTATGAGCATAGAGCATGAAGACAGCCTTATGACCCCCGAAGAGGGACTCAATAAAGCCATTGCCACCCTGAAAGAGGCTATGACCTTTGAAGGCAAGGCTGTTATGTGGTGGGCATAAGTTATATCTGGGATATTTTCAGTGTAATAACAGAAAGCGGAAGCCTTTTAAGGCTTCCGCTCGTATTTTTTTGCAAGAAACTCAACGGGCGCTAAAAAAAAGGACTCCGCAGAGTCCTTTTCAGTTGTTATTTCTGGTTGGCTTTTTTGTTTTCTTCCAGAATCTTGTCACCGTAGAGGTTAAACCGGAACAGGAAGGAGTCGTCTTCGGGATCATCGCAAACAATTTTCGCCTCGCCGATTTTCCCGCCTTCAATAAGCTTTGTAAGACCGATTATCTGGCACAGTTTGCTCTTGAGATTCAGTCTGTCTCCCTCGTCAGTCACAAGGTAAACATTTCCTTTGCACTGATCAATGGCTTCAAGAAATTTCTTGAAATCGATCTGATGAAGATTGGATACTGGCATCGTTATCTACCTCCGTTTCTATTACGGTTTGATTATATCATATCGTCTTGCTTTTGTCAAGCCGTTTCCTTCGACATTTTATTGCATTATATGGGGAACGATTCCATTCAGTCCCTGATCCTGTCGACCTTCAGCTCGCCTTTTACAAAGACGGCTTTTATGTTCATCTCATCATCAATTACAGTAAGGTCAGCATATTTTCCGACCTTGACCGATCCTGTTTCCTTGTCGGCACGTATTGCCTTTGCAGGATTTATGGTAACAGACTTCACCGCCTGACGGAGGGGAATACCGTAGGAGATAACATTTTTGAATTCTTCATAAACATTGGAGGTGGATGCGGCAATTGTTCCGTCCGCAAGGAGGGCTCTTCCGTTACGGACATAGACCGGTTGCATCCCGAGCTCATATTCTCCGTCAGGGCAGCCCGCAGCCTTCATTGAGTCACTGACAATTATGCTGTTATCTTCGCCGAGGACGGAAAAAGCAATCCTGAGCGCAGCGGGATGAATATGAAAACCGTCACAGATCAGTTCAGCTCTTATTCCGAGTTTTGCCGCAGTGTCGAACACCGCACCCACGACACCCGGTGCACGGTGAGTAAGCCCGCTCTGTGCGTTGAACAGATGTGTGACATGGCGGACTCCCCACTGAATTGCCTTGACAGCTTCGTCATATCCTGCGCTTGTATGCGCAATGGAAACGGTTGCGTAGGGAAGTACCTTTTTTATAAAATTTTCAGCTCCCGGTTTTTCGGGCGCTATGTCAACAAGCCTGATAAATCCGTTACAGGATTCAAACAGTTCAAAGAACTCATCCGGATCGGGGTCCCGTACATAGGCAGGGTTCTGCGATCCCCGTTTTTCCATGGATATGTAAGGCCCCTCCATATTCATGCCCTGAGCGTAGGCACCGGAAAGCCTGTCTTTACACGACTCGGCGACGGAAAAAATCTTTTTGAGTTCCTCCTTTGACAAAGTCATTGAAGTCGGACAAAAGGAAGTAACACCGTGCTCAACAAGAAAACGGCTCATCTTTTCGAGAGAGGCAGGGTCGGCATCTCCCGTATCCGCATTCGCACAGCCGTGGATATGAATATCGATGAATCCGGGAAGAATCGTAAACCCCGAAAGATCAAGCCCGTTTTCTCCGGAAAAATCACCCGTCTGAGCTATTCTGCCGTTATCGACACGGATATCGGTACGGACTATATTAAAATTTTCATCAAATACTCTTGCGTTTTTCAGTATCATCTCTGACTCCGGATCACTTGTAATTGATTATTGTATCCACACTTTTCGGTACATTGTGGGTAATTGCCTTCCATTCCACCTTTACAAAGAATGCAGCTATGGAAATAGGGAGATACGTGTACATAAAGATTGGAAAAGTGAAGGTATAAAGTATCTTCTTGAAATTGGAACAATAGATTTTTTTCCATTGTGTGGCGACGGTGATCGCCCCGATAAAATAAAGAAAACCGTATCCCCATAAGAACAGATCAACAAAAGGCCGGAATGCCGCAACCACGCCGGCTCCGGAAATGAGCGCAATTACCGTGTAAATTATATTCAGAATAAGAGCGGTAAAAGTTATTATCGCCGCGGGGGCAATGTTCATAGTCATATCATAGCAGGAGAAAGAGCCCTTAAAAACTTTCCGGACAAGGTTTTTTCCGTATTTTTCAAATACCTGCAAATATCCCTTTGACCATCGAAGACGCTGCCGGCATGACTGTCGGAAAGAGGTGGGCTGTTCATCAAAGAAAACCGCAGAATCGCAGTAAGATATTTTCTCACCGTCAATGATGCTGTCTATGGTGAACTCAATATCTTCGGTCAGCAGATGATAATTCCAGCCCTTTGCCGCCATTATGTCCCGGTGGATGAGAAATCCCGTCCCGGAAACGGCAGAACTTGTCCCGAGAATATAACGGCTTCTGTTCAGGTACTTTGATTCCCGGAGAAACCACAGCGCATATCCCGCACTGATCCAGTTATCACCGTAATTCTTTGAATTTCTGCAACTTGTTATGACTCTGTTCTTGTCGGAGAACATTTTGTTCATTTCCGTAATGTAGTTGGGAGAAAGAACGTTATCTGCGTCAAAAATAAAGAATCCGTTGTATTTTTCGATCGGGACTCTTTCAAAAAAATAGCTCAGGGCATAGCCTTTGCCTTTGAAAATATCATTTGTCCGCTCGTATACGATTGCGCCTGCCCGTTCTGCTATTTCAGCAGTGTTGTCGGTGCAGTTATCCGCAATAACATATGTGTCTACAAGTTCGGCGGGGTAGTCCTGGTTTTTAATGCTTTCAATGAGATGAGCAATAACCGCACTTTCGTTTCTCGCGGCGATTACGACCGCATAACGTCTGGTTCTGTCTTCCGGTTGTCCGGAGGGTTTTTTCTTGCGGAAAATGCGGGCAAACAATGGAACAAGTATATAAAAAAGCTGATAACTGTAACATACAGTGAACAGTATACCTATAAAAAAGTTTATCGTTTCGATAATTTTCATGATCCGGTAAATATCTCCGTAATACTTTCAGGGTATTGTAATGATTATAACAGAAAGAATGGCAAAAGTCAACCTTTTCTGGGCAAGATCCGCAGTTTTAAGCAATTATTAAGGATTAACTACGGTATAATTATATCCCAGGGAGTAATTATTCCGAGAAGGGGTTCATTCTTCTGTCCGGTCTCAGTCAGAAGCAAGAGTCCGATACGCTCTCCGTTTTTCAGGGAGGAGTAGAAGAGTTTTTCGGCGTTGTACACACTGAAATCCTTGCTGATAAATCGAAAAATTATGTGACCTCTTTTAAATGCCGTTGTATATGTGCTTATATCTGAAATCGTCAGTCTGTCGTCAAGTGTTTCCGTTCCGATCCCGTCGTCAAGAAGGTAGGAAATCACGGCATCTTCACTGAATACTCCGATGACTCTGTCATTTTCGTTTACTATCGGGGTACTGGTAATTCCACGTCGTCTCATGTCCAGCAGTATAGAACATACACTGTCCTCCATCCGGGCAGTGAGAACATCACGTCTTTTAACTGCAATATCGTAACACTTCGCCGGTGCTTTGACCCGTGAAATAAGTCCCCTCAGCATATCGATCATCTCGTCGGAGGGGATAACAGCAAAATTTCCGTCAATTTTCGGCTGATGCTGCAATAAAGCTCTGACCTCACGGCAATACTTTATACGGCCTCGGAGACTCGAAAACTGAGCCATACGTTCCATTCTCGAAATTGCGGAACCGTCGGAGGGCAGATCGAAGGCATCGATCGCGGACTGTTCCAGTTGTTTATACAATTCAAGGAAAATCTCGGACTTTGTCAACCGTGTGATCACCCCTTGCGTCAATTGTGTTTCTTGATTATATATCAAAAAAAAGGTTTTGTCTATACTTTTTTCATAAAAGTAAAATTTTTTTTAAATTAAAGGTTTTCCGGCGACTGTTTATGCCGAAAAAGAGAAATATATGTTGACATTTCCGCTTTGTTGTGATAAAATTATACCATATAAAGTTCGACTGCGAGGAATGGCAATGTTCAATTTTTCAGGCAAAAAAATTACGGGAATAGTGTGCGCGGCTTCCATGGCTGTCACATTTATTCTTACCGCAGTCCTGTTTTCTATGATTTTTGTCGTGGGAAACAACGGAATTCTCGGAAACAGGCCGGCAACGGAAAAGCCTACGCCTTCACGGAATACCGATGAAGAGACAAAAAAACAAATTGCCGAACTTCAGCAGACGGTCGCCGATATCGATGCAAAGCTTTCCGATCCGTACCTGCTGCTTGTCAATAAATCCAATCCTTTACCTGACGGTTATGTCCAGACAGCGTTGGTTTCCGCTTCCGTCAACCCGACGATGAAGCTTGAATCAATAACGGAGCTTCATTTCAAAGAATTTGTGGAGGCCTCCGTGTCTGAAGGAATCGCCTGTATTTTTGTCTCCGGGTACAGAACCCGTACCGAACAGAATAAGGTTTATAACGAAACTCTGCAGAGCTATGTGAACGCCGGGTATACCGCTGACCGTGCCGAGGCGATCGTAAGCATAAACGTGCAGAAGGCAGGGCAAAGCGATTTTGAAACGGGACTTGCCGTACAGATAACCGCCGCCAGGGGAATGACTTCGGAGGAAATGACAAAGTCTGATCTGTTTAAATATGCCAGGGACAATATGTACAAGTTCGGGTTTATTCTCCGTTATCCGGAAGGAAAGGCCGCAGTCACGGAATATGACTACAATCCCTTCGTCTACCGGTATGTGGGGGCGGAACACGCTGAATATATGTATAAGAACGGACTTACACTTGAGGAATACATAGACTTTCTTAAAGCTATGAAAGCAAACGCAGAGCATCAGATCGCACAACTGTCAGTCGGAGCTTAACGTATGAAAAGAGTACTTTCAGCCGTACTGTGTATAATGTTTTCTGCAATGTCTTTGTGTGCATGCAGCGGAAAGACGCCGAAAACCAATGTGGCAAGTTTCGATGCGTTTGTCTTTGATACATACTGCAACATTATTCTGTTTACAGAATCGCAGAGCGCATCGGAAGATGTAAGCCTTGCTCTGAAAAAAGCCAAAGGCGTTCTTGATATTGACGGTTACGGAAAACAATTCATCGCAGTCCGGGACGGGCAGAGCATAAAACTTAATCAGGTACAGAAACAAATACTTGAAACGGCTGATTCCGTTCGCCTGTTGTCCGGTGGGAAATATGATGTCGCCATTGCGTCACTTATCAGTCTCTGGGACATCTCCAATGCAACGGCTCCTCCCGGAGACACCGATATAATGAAAGCGCTTTCAGTCTGCGGCTCGGATAAACTGGATATAACCGGTGAGACCCTTACAGCGGAAGTTGCAGGAGCCGGAGTTGATATCGGATCTGTCGGAAAAGGCTTTGCCGGAGACTACATCGTGAAAATGCTGAAAGATGGCGGTTATACCTCCGGTATCGTAAATCTCGGGGGGAACATAACCGTTTTTGGTGAGAATCCGAATAAAGATTCCGGGCTGTACACTGTAGGTATAAAGGATCCTAATGACCCGTCAAAACTTTTCTGTACGGTTTCTGTTTCAGATACAAGTGTCATTACCTCCGGCGCATATGAACGTTTCTTTACATACCAGGGGAAACGGTATCATCATATTCTTGATCCTTATACGGGATTTCCGTCGGAAAGCGATCTTTGCAGTGCGACCGTGATCTCCGACAACGGTACACTGGCTGATGCGCTGTCAACAGCATTGTTTATCTGCGGCTCTGAAAAGGGCCTCGAAATACTTTCCGCAGTGACAGCGGATTACGGACCGGTTAGCGCTGTTATGCTGAAAAATGACGGTGAAATCGTTATTTATAACGGCGAAGAACTGAATTTTAAAAAGGTTTCCGACAGTTACCGTGCCGGCGGTGAGACATGATCAGGTCCAGGATGTCCCCGGTGATGGCTGATATTATCCTCATAATATCTGTTCTGGTCGCATCGGTAACTTTTATTCTGATTTTCGGCTCTGCTTCGTCTGACACCGGTCTTGCCGATATTTATCGTAACGGAGAACATCTTGCGGAGCTTGATCTTTCTTCTCCAGGTGAAAGTTTCCGGCTTGAAGACGGAACTGTGGTGGCTGTGGACAGGGAAGGGGTCTTTGTTCAGACCAGTGTCTGCAGCGACGGTTTCTGTAAACGCACGGGGCATATAAATCGTTCAGGCCAGACAATAATCTGTCTTCCCGAAAGGATAGTTATCCGCATCAGGGGGAATTCCTCGGGGTCGGAGGTGGACGCTGTTGCGGGATAAGATCAGAAAAATTTCCGTCCTGGGATTGCTGATGTGCCTTGCCCTGATCCTTTCGTATGTTGACAGTGTGATCTGTACCGCATTGGCTCTGCCCGTAATGAAACTCGGACTGGCAAACGTAGTTATCGTTGCCGCACTCCATTTATACGGCTTTTACACCACGCTTGCCCTAGGAACCGTCAAGAGTATCTTTTCACTCCTTTGGGCGGGAAGGCTCAGCGGTCTTCTTTACTCTCTTTTCGGCACAGTTCTTTCGATATGCGCGATGTATGCAGTCAGTCGTTGCCGCAGACTGTCATTGCTTTCAGTAAGCGTATGCGGCGCAGTTTGCCATACTGTGGGACAGCTGATTGCCGCCGCCGTCATACTTTCGGATACGGGTGTCTGGTATCTGCTTCCGGCGATGACGGTCATTAGCTGTATTTCCGGCATTATTCTGTATTTTCCGGAGCGTTCCGTAATAGTTTTTTTGACAAAGAGGTATATAAGTAATGTATGAAGAAATAAAGCAGCAGGCCGCACGCATTGCCCGGGAAATAATTCCGGCAGCAAAGCTTCACAAAGGAGATATTGTCGCCGTCGGTTGCTCATCGAGCGAGATTCTCGGGCAGAAGATAGGCACGTTTTCAAGCCAGGAGACCGGAGCTGCGGTTTTCGCCGGTCTGTACGAAGTTTTTGCGGGAAACGGCATACATATAGCCGCTCAGTGCTGTGAACACCTTAACCGGGCTCTGATAGTTGAGATGGAAGTTGCTGAGAAAAACGGCTATCAGATGGTGAACGTTGTTCCTCAGCCCAAGGCTGGGGGTTCATTTGCCACTGCAGCATATGCGGCACTTGAAAATCCGGTCGCAATAGAATCTGTTTCCGCGGCGGCCGGTATTGATATAGGTGACACCCTTATCGGTATGCATCTGCGGCGCGTTGCTGTTCCTCTGCGGCTTTCGGTTTCCGAAATAGGGCAGGCGAGAGTCGTGTGTGCAAGAACACGGCTGCCGTGCGGTATATGACGATTCTCTGCTGTGATCAGCTGTAGATTATATACAGATTTTTTGCGGCGTCTCTCACCGCCTGGACGAGAGTTTCCGGAGCCACCGCCCGTACTGATCCCGAGTTTACAAACAGCCATGACAGGAACTGTTCGGATATTTCCGTGTCGAATTGTACTTCAAGATCGTTTTCCGTAATGTCTGTTATCTTGAGATCTTCTCCGAATAATCCCGTGACTTCGTTGAATATACTTCTGTCGCAACGGAGAGTCACGGTGCAGGCATCAGAGATATCCGAATATGAAGAAAACAGACCTTTTGAATAGCAGGTGATGTCGAAATCGATGTCACCTGCAAATTCTCTGACATCGGTGGCAATCTCCGTCATTATTTCCGGACTTTCCATCTGGTCGATATAGAACCTGGCAACGCCTTCAATTCCTTTACAGCCTGCAAGAAGTATAAAGTTTCCGTTAGAACAGGATACGATGAACGGACTGACTTCAAATTCCTCAGTCGTCCGTTTCTGTCCGCCAACGGGATTGATGTTGCAATAACGGAATTTAAGCATCTTTTTTTTCGCCACAGCCTGATGTATGATGTCCAGGGTCTGCCGGAATGTGGCGGGATGTTTCAGAGTGCTGCTTGTCGTGTAGACTCTGCTGCGAAGCGCCTGTTTATTGTATTTTCCTGCAAGTTCTTCAAGTTTCTGTTTTATTTCACGGCGCTTCTTTTCGCTGATGAAATCGGCGGTACAGACAGTATCCCATATTGTTTCCAGCTCGTCATAGCAAAAGGGGGCAGATTCGGTATAGTATCGGTTTTCCCGCCCGCGGACGGTAACGATTCTTTCTCCGAAACCGATCAGAGTCTCTATGTCGGCATATATGGATTTCCTCTCAGCTTCAATTCCGACAGTCTGCAATTTTGCGGCAATATCCTTTACAGACAGAGGATGATCCCTGTCTGCTTCTCCGGAGAGAAACTGTCTGATATAGAGGAGCTTTTGTTTCTGTTTTCCGTTTCCTGCCATACTTCTTCCTTTTAATACTTGTTACTGAATTGTCGGCAAAACCCCCGCCCGGTGACGGGCAGGGGCTGTTTTTTATATGTTCATGAAAATATTCAGAAACAGACCGAGAAACATCACCACTGCGAGTACTCCGCAGATCACTGCTGCGATGATTTTCATTATTTTTCCGTTCATTGTCGCACCTTCTGTCCGGATATCCGAGGATATCTTATTCTTTGTCAGATCCGTCGCTGTCAGAGGGATCCATAAACTGGATCGTATTTATAATGCTCTCAACAGACGCCTTCAGACTGTCTACCCTTGCCCTGATGGATTCTTCATTTTCCTTTGCTTCGGCAATAATTCTGTCTGAGGTCTGCTTCGCCGCCAGAATTATTTCATCAGCCTGTTTTTTCGCTTCCGCTATTATCTGCTCGGCCTTGGATCTTGCGTCATTTTTAATCTGTTCGGCATTGTTCCGGACATCCAGGTAGACCGCATAATCCTTCTTGCATTGCTCCCAGCGCCCTTCCATGTCACGGATCGTCTTATCTTTTTCTTCAAGCTTTCTTTTGTACTCATCTTCACTTGAAGTCCGTAGATATCCCTGTTCAACTTCGCGCTTGAGACGGTTGGCCTTCTCAATACACCGACGGATATTTTCCTCAAAAACCGTTCCGACCGATTCCGAGGGCTTTTCCTTTTTTTCCGCAGCCTGTATTTTAAGATTTGCCTGTTCGAGCTGCTTTTGCAGAGTCAGAAGCTCTTCGGTCTTTTCTGTAATGATATTAGCCTGTTCAAGTTCACGGTTCTTGAGACTGAGCAGTTCCGAAGATAACCTGAGATTCTCATCGGTTTTCGCGGTCATCCGTTCGTTGAGTTCCGTAAGCATACCATTCAGTTTTTCGATCTCAGCCTTCTGACTTTCCAGCTGTTCCTCCAGCCGGACGCAGTCCTCCCGGCACCTCTCTTCAAATTCTTTTTTCTGAATATCAAGATCCTTCAGATATGCCTTTACATCTTCCCGGTTATAACCGTTAAAGGGAGTTTCTCTGAAAAGTTTTTCCGTTGCCATACCGTCCATCCTTTCTGCCTGAAGGCAGCTGTCAAACTATAGATATTAAAACTGAAATTTTAAAGTTCATCGGAATTCCCGGACGCTTCCTGCCGTTCCTGTGAAACGTCTTCCGGGGAAGAGGTGCCGTTGTTCGCGGAGCTCTCTGTCAGTCCGTCCCGGCATCCGGATTTTTTAGCCGAGAGCCGCCGGTTCACACCTTCGGAAACAAGTCTGTAGACCACCGCAAATGCGGGAACTCCCACAAGCATTCCGAAAACTCCAAGCGTGCCTCCGCCTATAACGACCGCAACCATGACCCATATTGTCGGCATACCTATGGAGTTTCCGACAATCTTCGGTCCGATGAAATTCCCGTCAAGCTGCTGAAGAACTATTATGAAGACCGTAAACCAGACAGCCTGCATCGGTTCGACAAGCAAAAGCAGGAATATCGAAGGTATCGCACCGAGAAATGGTCCGAATACGGGGATAACATTCGTAACCGCAACAACCACGGAAATCAGCAGGGGATACTGGAAACCGAAAATGCTCATTCCGATAAAGCAGAGAAGACCGACGATAATCGCGTCAAGGATCCGTCCGTTGACGAAGCTCCGGAACATCTCTGAGGAAATTCCGATAACATGATGTGCGGCATCGTTGACCTTTTTCGGCAGATATGCGGTAAAGAAACGGCGGATCTGCCCGTAAATCCTGTCTTTTCCCGCAAGCATATAGATCGAGAAAGCAATGCCGAGGAAAATATTGACTACGGAAGAAGCGACTGATTTGGTGATACCGTATAACTTCGGCAGAAAAGACTCGATCAGACTCGGGATCTGCGTAAGAAGATCGCTGATATAATCATTGATCATGGAGAACAGAACTCCCGTTTCATGTCCGTCAGTTTCACCTTTATCCGGCCAGAAACGCAGGGAAGTAAAGTATTCCTCTATTCCGTCGGTAAGGTCCTTGAAGTTATTTATATATGTCTGTATATTGTCGGCGAACTTAGCTATACTGTTCCCGATCTCCGGAATTATTGAAGTCAGGATCAGGGAAATAAGGGCGAGAAACAGCAGATAGACTGCCAGCATAGATAAAATCTTGAAAAAGACCTTAAGTCCCTTCTGTGCTTTCGGTTTTGCCTTCAGAGCGAGCCGTTCCAGTAATTCATACAGGAGATTGAACGGGCGGTCGAGCAAAAAGGCGATACAGAATCCGATAATGATCGGACTTGCCACGGCGATAAGCTTGTTGAATCCGGATATGACGGAGTTGAAGTTGAGAACGACCGCGACAAGAAAAACACAATACGTTATCAGCAACAGGATACCGGCAATGTTTTTTCTGTTCATATCTTCCACCTCACTCCCGCCGACACGCTCTATATAATGTATTATAGCATAAGTCGGGTGAAAAATCAAGTTTATTCTGCGGGCAAAAAATAATTATTTGCTAATTTTTGTTCAATTCAGGCTTAACTATTGACAAAAAGCCTCGGGAGTTGTATAATAGTGGTACAATATGACTACGGAGCGTATGATATGAAAAAGTTACTGTCCCTCTTGGTTATTTTCGCGGTCATGGTTTCCATGCTCGTTTTTCCCGTTTCCGCCGCAACTGAAATTGAAATGTACGACGCGGAACCCGGAGAAGTCGCCACCCCGTATCAGATCTCACCCGGGAAAAAGATCGGTGTGCATTTCAATGCCGTCAAGCCATTTTCCGGAATATCCGTCGAAGCCCCGAGCTACGGAAATAACGTAGGTAATATGCGGCTTTCCCTGTACAAATGGGACACGGATTATATAACGACCATATCTGCAAGTCCGGTATACACCAAGCTGTTCACCAACTTTGCCGATTGCACCAGACTCCGCCTTACATTCCAGCCCAAGGAGGCGGGGGAATATGTACTTTTGTTGTATGATACCACCGAAACCGTGGGAATCTGGTTGTATGAAAAAGCCGTGAGAGGAACTGAAGTAGTCAATCAGGGTGCTGTGATCTCTGGCGGTATCAAGGCTACTGTCACCTTTACCGAAAGCAGTACATGGTATTTCCAGTCGCTTTCAGCCCTTATCGATACCTCTGTCAAGGTAAAGCCTCCCGTTGAACCCAAACTCGACAAAAACAGCCCTATTCTTTCTATGAATGTCCAGCCCGGTTCCTGGCTGATGACTGACGGACTGGGAAGAACTCTTTCCGGTTACGGAGATGTGGGAGGAACAAAAACAGATAAGTTTGTCGGAATGTTCTACTGGACATGGCATTATAATTTCGCCTATTCAAGCCAGGCTCTGAATGTCACCGAGATTCTGAAGAAATATCCCGCCGCAGCCCATGACTTCAATCATATTGCATGGAGCAAAAACCTTGCAAACCCATATTTCTGGGATGAACCTCTTTGGGGATACTATATCGAATCGGATAAATACGTTATCCGCAAACATGCGGAACTCCTCGCTGATGCCGGTGTCGATGTAATAATTTTTGACTGTACAAACAGTACCAGTACATGGGAACTCGGCTACAATACCGTTTTTGAGGTATTTGAGGAGGCCCGTGAGGACGGCGTAAAGACTCCGAAGATAGCCTTTATGCTGAATTTCAACAATCAGCCCACTTCCATGGACAACACCAGAGTTCAGCTTCGGGACCTGTATATGGATATTTACCGCGCCGGCAAGTACTCCGATCTGTGGTTCTATTGGGAGGGCAAACCTCTGATTATAGGCTATAAAGATGCCCTGACCGCCTCCGATGCGATAGATTCCGAAATTGCGGATTTCTTTACCTTTCGGAAGAACGAGCCGACTTATAACGCATCGAATACACGTTATGCCGACAAGACCTGGGGATGGTGCTCGGTTTATCCTCAGACAAAATACGGTGTAAGGAATGACGGCTCCGTCGAACAGATGACCGTAAGTGTCGCTCAGAACTACAGCCGTAACGGTCTGGTTGCGATGAACGATTACAGAGGCGGAGTATACGGAAGAAGTTATACCGACGGAAACTACAGCTATTCCTATAGCCGCAACGGAAAAACGGTTACCGTAAATAAAAACACTGAAAATTCCGAATATTACGGACTTAACTTCCAGCAGCAATGGGATTACGCGATCAAATGTGATCCTGATTTCATATTTATAACCGGATGGAATGAATGGATCGCCGGACGGAACGAGTCATGGATGGGCTCTCCCAATGCTTTCCCGGATCAGTTCAATGATGAATACAGCCGTGACATTGAACCCTCCGCCGGTGAACTTAAGGATTATTACTATTGTCAGCTGGTGGAGAATATCCGCCGTTTCAAAGGTGTTTCCGCTCCCGCCAAAACCGACGCTGATGCGATAATCGATATTTTCTCCGAAACGGATCAGTGGGCGAATATATTTCCCGAATATACCCATTACACAAACAACACCTATTACCGTAACTCTGACGGCTGGGTCGGCCTTCACTATTCCTCCGACACCATGCGCAATGATATAACCTCTGCAAAGGTTGCATTTGATGATAATTATGTCTATTTTATGGTTCAGACTGCCGATGACATCACCGATCCCGATGAAGAATCCTGGATGATGCTTCTTCTTGATACGGATTTCACCGGGGCAGCAAAAAACTGGGAGGGTTTTGAGTATATTCTTAACAGAAACAACCCCACAGAAAACAAAGCGACCTTGGAAAGAAGCCTCGGGGGCTGGCGGTTCGAAAAAGTGGATAATGTTGATTACACCGTTTCGGGCAACAGACTTCAGCTAAGGATTCTTCGCTCGGCACTCGGATTCACGGCAAATGGAAATATCCCTGCGTTCGGATTCAAATGGGTGGATAATTCCATGACCGGAAAGTCTGCGGGCGACATACTTGATCTTTACAGTTCCGGCGACGTGGCTCCCGGCGGGCGTTTTACATTTTCCTTCGACGCTTCCGGGTGCACATACAATCCGCAGAAAGTTTCAGCTACGGAACCCTCAACCGAACCCGTGACTGAAAGACCTACGCAGCCTGCAACGGAAAAACCGACAGAAAAGCCTACAGAGAAACCCACAGAACCTGCCACAGTTCCCGTGACAGAAAAACCGACGGATCCTGTAACGGAACCTGTTACCGAAAAGCCGACCGAACCAGTAACGGAACCGGGTACTGACGCTCCGACTCAGCCCGTAACGGACAGACCTACCGAACCTGCGACAGTTGAGCCCACAAGTCCGACTGAACCCGCCTCCACTGTTCCGGACAATGGAAGTCCTTCATCGCTCTTCTATGTTGCTTACGGTGTGCTCGGTCTGGTAATCATTGCGCTCATTGTCTGTGTCATTGTCAGAATAAAGAAAAAATAATTGAATATATTTTCTTTTCCGGGAAAAACTACGTGCAGAAGAAAAAACACGGAGGTTTTCCCGGATTTGAAAAAAATAACAGTTGCAGCTCTTGCATTGATACTGACTCTCATATATTTTAACGCACCTGCCGTAGCCGCCGGAGGAAGTTCCGAAGCTGCCGAAAAACAGTTTTTCAGGCTCCACATCAAAGCCAATTCCGACAGCACCGCGGATCAGAACATTAAACTTATCATCCGGGACAGGCTTATTGCATACCTGAGCGAAAACCTTTCCGGAAGCAATTCGGACAGCAAGAACGTTGTCGTCAGACGCATAAGAGGTATTCTTCCCCAGATCGAATCCCTGTGCAAAAAGACACTGATTGAAAACGGATTTTCCCCCGATGTGAAATGCAGTGTCTCCACGCAGCATTTTCCTTATCGGGAAAGCGACGGTTACTTTCTGCCTGAGGGAGACTACGATTCTCTGACAGTAGAAATAGGTACCGCGCAGGGTAAAAACTGGTGGTGTGTTCTTTATCCACAGGTTTGTTCCGTTGAGTCTGACGGACATTCCGTCAAAACGGACATTTCCGCTGTTCCCGAAGAATTCAGGATCGAAAAAACAGGCAACAGCGAACCCGAGATCAGATATGAACTCTGGATAGTGAAATTTTTCCGTAAGATTTTCTCGTAAAGCAAAGGTCGCAGGGAATCCTGCGACCTTTTTTGTTATCCTTCCCGGGATCAGTATATAACAAAAAGAGGACTGCTTTTGCAGTCCTCTCCGAATATTAAAACCAAAATTATTTCTTCATTCCGCCATGCTCTTTGACATAAGAGATGACTTTCATATTGGCGACAGCCTGATCCAGGGTGACAGGGAATGGAACACCTTCTCTGTAAGCCGCATAGAGTTCATCCCAGATACGGGCCATGCTGCCCTTTTCCATAGGAATGGTCTCTTCGATCCAGTTGATGACTTCGGGAGTTCCGAAATTACCGTCATCAGGTGTTTCACGGCTTGCCTTACGATCCTGGAAAACCTGCTTGGGATCGACATATTTCAGATGGAAATTGCAGCCTTCACTGACAAGAGAGCCTCTCGTACCGTTGATCTTGTACTGAGGATTGGGCAGGGCAGTGGCACCGCTGATCTCCATATCAACGAGCATTCCGTCTTTGCCACGGAAAACTATCTTGAGATGGTCCTCTGCATCTCCCAGGGAGATGGCATTCTTGCAGTCACAGAAAATGGATTCATATTCACCGCCGAGGAACTGCATAGCATGGTCAACAATATGGGGACCCCAGTTCCTGAGCTGACCGCCGCTGAACTCCTCAAGAGTCTGCCAGTCGTCACGTCTGCCCCAGCTGTCACGGTTGAGCTTTATGGAAAGTATTTTACCCAGGATTCCGGAATCAAGGATCTTTCTGACATGCATGAAGCCGGGCTCAAAACGTCTGTTATGACGTATGAAAAGCTTCGGTGCTCCGGGACGGGAAACATATTCCTGAAGTTTCTTTGCCTGTTCGTAATCAGAGGTCATGGGTTTTTCCAGGAAAACGTCCTTGCCGGCTTCAAGAGCCATCATTGCATGCTTGAAGTGATCGCAGGAACGGGTGGCAATATCCACAATCTCAACATCGGGATCCGCAATAAGATCCTCGATCTTGCTGTAAGTCTTGCATCCGAATCTCTCTTTTGCCGCCTGGCATCTTGAATCAATAAGATCGCAGACCGCAACCAGCTTGAATTTGTCGGTCTTGTCACCGAACTCTTCGCAATGCATATCCCAGCCGGCTCTTCCGAGACCGACCAGACCGATTCTGATAGGATTACTCATAATACTTTCTCCTTACTTTTATATACCGAGTTTTCTGAGATACTCTCTGCTCTTCGCAAGGTCAACCAGAGGATCCTGCAGGTGAGTATCATGTTCTATCATGACCCAACCGTCAAAACCGCGGTCAACAAGTATCTTGACTACCTTGTCATTTGTATCCTGCATTTCGCCTTCGCCGAGACCGCAGAAACGCAGCCGTGCCTGCCAGTTCTGATCTATGGAGATACTCTTGTCTTTGTAAACAAAGTCCTTCAGATGAACCGCTTCAATACGGTCATAATACTTGTCGGCAATTTCAACGGGATCACCGCCGGCAGCATAGAGATGCCCGGTATCAAGCAGAAGCTTTGCCTTGGGACAGTCTTTAAGTATCCTCTCCACGGATTCCTGACCCTCTACGATTTTACCGAGGTGATTATGTATAACAACATGGAGACCGTATCTCTCACAGGCTTCAATCTGATAATTGACCTGTCGGCAATAATAGTCCCAGTCTTCATTTTTTCCGTTATCAACGGCAGCCCAGACATATGTCTTGCCGAGAGCCGCAGCCCACTGCATAGCTATCTCATCGGAAATACCTCTGCAGGTAGCGCAGTCCATACCGAGCTTTTTCAAAGTAGCAGCCTTATGAAGAGCATCCTCTGCGGATTTGAGTTCAAGTCTTTCGAGACCGTCATATCCGATGCTCTTTATGTCTTTCTGTCTCTCCTCCCAATCCCAGCAGTTGCCATACCAGACGTTCATACCGTAATCGGCAATACCAACCTTCATTAAAATATCCTCCCAATTAAAAATTCACAGAAAAAAAGCTTCGGCTGAAACCGAAGCTTTTAGTGGCGGAGAATGAGGGATTCGAACCCTCGATAGGTGTTAACCTATACATGATTTCCAATCATGCGCCTTAGACCAGCTCGGCCAACTCTCCGAATATTCATTTGTGTCCGGGACTTTCGTTTCAGACCTTAAGTATTATACTACACAATTCAAAAAAAATCAAGCCCCATATTCCATATTTTACATTTATGTCACACTGTCACCGAATTGTAATAATTGCCGCATAAAATACCTTTTACAATAAATTTTATTGGATAAAAACTGCTTGACAACCCCGGCAAAATATGATATAATACTTCCGTCAACTGCGAGACTTCCACCCTTAGCTCATTTGGATAGAGTACCGGATTCCGATTCCGTTGGTGGCGGGTTCGACTCCCGCAGGGTGGGCCAAAAGCACTTGCATCTGCAAGTGCTTTTTTCTTTTGGAGGAAAAAATGATCCTTTCTGAGAATAACGGGCAAAAGAAACTGACTTTTGAGAATATTGTTCTCCGGGCAGTTGCGGCGTGGACGGTGACTGCTTTCATTGTTAAACTGTTTTTAACCGAAAAATCATTCCTGCTTCTTGAATTCGGGCAGGATATCTCTGTTTTTGCCCTTCTGATCGTTTTTATTTCCTGCTTTGTTGCCCTTTCACTGCTCGATCTGTATCTGCCGAAGTTACAGGTCGACGGGCTTGCTTTACTTGTTTTTCTGTTCCTGTACGCGCTCATTCTCATGCCGGATGTTCAGCGGGAGGCCTCTGAAGGAAGCGACGTATATTTCATAACCGTCATAATGGCGTTTATTGCTGTTGCCGTAGTCTACCTTTATAGAAAAGCAAAACTGCCGGTATTCCTGAAAAACGGAAATATCCCGAAATCCGTCTCAATGACGGGTGTGATCCTGATATTTGCGCTCTGTGCGGCATTTATAAGCGCTGTGACCGTTTTCAGATATCTGTCGTATTCCAGCCCGAATTATGATTTCGGCATATTCTGCAATATGTTTCACCACATGCGAACCGGGTTTCTGCCCACAGTCTCATGTGAACGGAATCAGTTACTGTCTCACTTTGCAGTTCATGTTTCTCCTATTTATTATGTGCTTTTGCCGTTTTATGCGGTTTTTCCGTATCCGGAAACTTTGCAGATAGGGCAGGGGGTCGTGCTTGCGTGCGGCGTTTTTCCTCTTTACCTCATCGCCCGTAATAAAAAGCTTTCACGTTTCACAAGTCTTGCATTATGTGCCGTCTACGCACTTTATCCCGCACTTTCCGGCGGCTGTTTTTATGATCTGCATGAAAACTGTTTTCTTACTCCGCTGCTGCTGTGGACAATGTATTTTTATGAGAAAAAGCAGTTTGTCCCCATGTATATTTGCGCTTTCGCCACATTGCTGGTAAAAGAAGATGCCGCGGTGTATGTCGCATTTTTTGCTTTGTATATCATATTTTCAGATAAAGAATTTCTGCACGGTGCGGCAATGCTTGCCATGTCTGTTGCATATTTCCTGATTGTCACGGCGTTGCTCTCCGCATATGGTGACGGGGTAATGTCTTACCGGTATGATAATCTGATATACGGACAGACAGGACTATCCGGAGTTTTTAAAACCCTGTTTGTAAACCCCGGCTATGTTTTCAGCCAGATGCTTACCGGTCCCAAGTTCCTTTATCTGCTGAAAATGTTCATTCCGTTGGCTTTTTTACCGTTTCTTACAAAGAAAACTTCCCGGTTTATTTTGGTATTGCCAATGGTTCTGATTTCATTGATGACAAGCTATGTTTATCAGTATGATATAGGTTTTCAGTATCAGTTCGGAATTATCGCGTTCCTAATTTATGCTGTTGTTCTGAACCTGGCGGATTTCAAGCCTGCGAACCGTAAGCCGTTGCTAACTGTAAGTCTGATGGCAGCATGTCTTATGTTTTCAGTTACAGCGGCACCGAAACTTACCACTTATGCTGACAGGTACGTAGCTTATAAAGATACCTATCAAAGGATAAATACGGTTTTAGAGCAGATACCCGGGGATGCCACAGTAAAATGCACCACATTTATTTTACCTCATGTAGCGAACAGAAACGAAGTTTATGAGATCAAATATGATCCTCAGAATATCCATCAGACCGATTATATAATCCTCGATATGCGTCCGGGCTACAGTACCGAAAGCCAACAGTATTTAGACGAATATCTTAAACTGGGATATGTGGTTTTGGTGAATGAAGAAAATGCTGTGACAGTATTGATCCGGAATGATCTGCAGTTCAGTAAAAATCAGTAATAAACGAATGAATTGCTTTCATGCATTATGATGAAATCGAAAATTATTTTTATTGAGATATTGTTTTTCCGTAAACCGATATTGTATCTTACAATATAAAGCTTGAACCAAACGGAAATAAGCAGGTTTACAGTTGTTACAGTGTATTTTAAGGCTCAAAGCTGATTTCAGGGTTTTTTCACTGCCCCGAATTGCACAAAATATTTATTTTGTGCAATTCATAATGTCAGCAAAAAGAAAGGAGGGCTCTTCCCTTGGCTGAAAAAAGCGCAACAAATACAAACGTCAGCAAGTATTCTTCAACGAATCTGTTTCCTTTTATTCCGGATTATGCCGTCCGTTTTCTGCTGTATTCAAAAAATGTGCGCAATCTTTCTCCCAGGACAATAAATGAGTATTACCTTGACCTCCGGACATTTTTCAGGTTTCTGATGTTATACCGTAATCTGTGTGACTCATCGGTTCTTTTTTCAGTGATTGACGCCTCCGGATGCCCGATCGATGTTATTAAAAATCTGAAGTTATCTGATCTGTATGAATATCTGAACTTCGTTATTGATCAGCGGGAAAATAAAGTCAGAGCGAGGAGGCGCAAGATTTCCAATCTGCGTACATTCTTTAAATATCTTGATCGGGAGGCTCTGATTACTGACAACCCTACCCTGCATCTTGAAACGCCACAAAATCGTAACAAATTGCCGGTCTATCTGACTGTAAATGAAAGTGAAAAGCTGCTTGAATGCGTAGATGATGACGATACTGCTACATACAAGGAACGGAACTATGCAATAATTACGCTGTTTCTGAACTGTGGGCTGCGTTTATCGGAGCTTGTGGGGCTTAACACCACGAGTATCAGCGGAACAAGCATGAAAGTTCTTGGTAAAGGAAACAAGGAACGGGTCCTGTTTTTGAATCCTGCCTGTACCGCGGCTCTTAACGACTACCTGAAAGTCCGCCCCTCTGCAGATCGGGCATCTGATCAGAATGCGCTTTTTGTCAGTCGCAACGGTAACAGGATCTCAAGGCGCATGGTTCAGACCATCGTTAAAAAATATCTGGAAATGTCCGGACTTGACCCGAAAATGTACAGTACGCATAAGCTTCGCCATACAGCCGCGACGCTGATGTATCAGAATGGTGTAGACGTCCGTGCGTTGCAGGAGGTTCTGGGTCATGAGAATCTTGCTACAACCCAGATCTACACCCATCTTGCGTCAAAACAGGTTGAGGAGGCTGTCAACGCAAATCCCCTCGGTCATATAGAAAAAAGGCACGACCATTCCCTCTCCGGATCTGAAGAAAAACAAGACACAGAGAGCGAAGAATAAAAACGTTTAAAATGCCCCCCGGATGGATAATCCGGGGGGGCTTTTTGCCGAAAAAGTATGTTCAGTGTCTCAAACCCATATAAGTGCAGTCTATCCTCTCAAATCCGGGCAGATCAAAGAGCGGACGGGTGCCATCCCTGAGCGTAAAATCAAGGTTGTCGGGATCAGCAAAAAAGTCAGGATGTTCCCCCTTGTATACCGCATTATCACGTAAAGTGCTGAAAACAGCTATTTTGCCTTCAAAAGAACCCGCCGTTCTCTTGTTTACAATAATATTATTCCGCACAATGGCATAAGAGTTGTTGCCGCAAATATCGGGATTGGTGTCGTCATTGAAATTTGATTCTTCCAAAAGGGCAAGTATCGGATATTTGAAAGACCAGAGTCTGCTGTTGTAAGGTCTGTGAACAAGTTCCCCCCACATTGATCCGGTACTGTACGGAACAATACCGGCTCCCCACTTTCCGGCAGAAGAACGGTTATCGTAACCTATAGCGAAACCGGTACCCATTTCGGAATCAGGGTTGAGGCTTCCGCCGATTATGATGTTGTTGACGACTTCGTTATTCCTTCCGCCGCCGATATGAAAACTGTTGCCGTTTATGTCATAAAGGATGTTTCCGTAAGCTACCTGACCGGAAAGAGCATCATCCCAGTAGATGCCGTTTGGATGACCTAACTCTTCACCCGTTTCATCTGCGGAAATAAGATTATGAATATTGTAAATAAAATTATAGCGGAAGATACAGCTGTCATAATCAAGTCTGCGGCCTGCGTATACCGCACCGGCGTCACTTGTTTCCTGACATACATCATGAATTCGGTTATATTCGAATATCAGATTTGTTCCGGCATAGCCGACACCCATGTGCGGCGCATATGCGATTTCGTTGTGGGAAACAATTATTCCGTTCCCGGACACGCTTATTCCCGGCGCATATGTCTTCGCTTTGACTCCGAAATTAAATACCAGGTTGTTATCAATAACGGTGCGGGAAGGAATCAGTCCGTTTCTATCGCCACCGGAAGCTGAAATACCTGTAGAGCCGACCCCGTCAACAGTATTATTTATAACAAGACTGTCCGTCCCGCGTACGGATATACCGCCGGCTCCCATTCCCAACACAGAGTTTCCGTCAATGATATTGTTGTTGCCGGTTGAAGATATACCGCTGCCCCTGGAAGCCAGGACCGTAAAGCCCTTAAATGTTACACAGCTCGCGCCGATATTAACTACAGAACCCGTATTCTGAGAGATGACAAGGTTCTTACCTTTAATGTTTTCCGGAGGATAAAAATACAGTTTCATTTCATCCCGATCAATGTAATATTCTCCGGGCATATCGATTTCATCATATACGTTTTCAAAGTAGAAATCACGGTAACAGTTGTACCCGTATCCGCTTCCGGGGCCGATCTCAAAAGTGCGTTTTGACTTGTCAAGTCCAAGCATTTCACATTTACAATCCGACCAATCCGTGCCCAGATAACCGACAATCCATGCGCCTTTCCAGGCTTCATCAGACCAGCTGTCAATCACCTTATCCTTGTCACTGTAGTAGCTTGTCGCTCCTCCGAATGAGTTTCCGCTGAGGCTACCCCATTTACCGTCAGCATCAGGTTTACCCAGCAGGCATGTGTATCCACTGTTGGGGTAGCGGGCAAGGGTCAGTCTCTTTCCGTCAAGAAAAAGCTCAGCGGAACCGTATCCTTTATAAAGCTCGCCGACATCATGAATACCGGCTTTTTTCAGGTCAAGAACGACAACCTTTTCACGGGCTTTTTTATCCCGCAGACGGGATTTCATTACACCGCCGACCTTGACAAAATCTGATATATCAAGAGGCTTTCCGCCGGAGAGAATAACCTCTTCTCCACCGTAAGCGCAATACGTTACCCTGCAACCCGGAGCACCGGAGGAATCCCCTGCCCCTATATTGAGAGCGCCTGAAGAAAAATCATATGTTCCCTGTCGGACGTAGACCGTAATACCGCCCTTCGGTATCCCGGAGGATTTCAGTTTTCTGACAGCCCTGACAGCTCCCTCTATCGTTTTCAGCGGTGCATCCATCGTACCCGGATTGTCATTGTCGCCGTCTGTGGCAACAAAGATCTCAACAGCGCAGTTTTCAGCATCCGTTGTGTAACCCGTCGTGTCCGTGGACATGCCGCACAAAACCGAAAAGGAAAATATTATCAGGAAAAGAACCGAAACGATTTTTCTCACCATTTTTACCCTCCTGCTGTTTATAAAATCCGGGAGGACAAGTCTTGCCCTGTCCTCCCGGAAACCTGTTACAGTTGATCAGTCCTTGAATATTGCGTTATATACTGCGGTCTCATCAAAAGGATGAACGTTAGCATTGATCCATTTGCTGAATTGGGTCCTTGCATGTTCAACATTAGCGCTTCTGTCAGCTTTCCGGAGATGATTTATCAGTATCTTTCCGAAGAAAGCCGTGCCGCTGTCATCAAGTACAGAATACTCCGGAATCGAAGAATTCCAGGTCTTGTAAAGCTTCTTCGCCAGCGTCAGATCATATGCCGAAGCACCGGATTTTGTCTCATCTTTAGTTATCGGCAGGACCTGATCCGGAGTCGAATAGATGTTGTAACAGTGATTATTGGCGGCAGCGGAAAACTCATCAATATATGTTCTCATTGCACCGGAATACTCACCGTAAGCCTTTTGCAGATACGTGTCAAGAACAGCATCAAAAGCCTTTTCATCCATTGAAGGATTCTTTGCAAACTGTCTCGCTATATATTCTCTGAGGAAACGGAATTCCAGGAATCCCTGATTCTGATATGCATTTTCAGTTTGCAAATATACGCCTTTTACTCCGAGATTTTTATACACCTTCAGATCTGCATACAAAGTTTTCCAGTTGGGGAAAGTTGCCGGGAAATAGTAATAGTCCGAAGTAAAATCGAGAATATAAACATTTTTGCAGACAGACAGCCAGTTATTGAGCACTGTGAGGAATTCTTTATTGATCGGGCAGTCCGGATCATCAGCTGCGTGACCGCTGCACATGCCTTTGACCGTGCCGTTATAGTCTATATACTCGTTGCAGACAATGACTCTGACATTGTCATGGAGTTTGGATTTCGGCGGAACGTACGTGTTTTTATAGGCGAGGATCTCCAGCTGTATATCAGGGGACTGTGCGGCAATGGCTTCGGCGGCACTGTTTATAAACCTGAAATAAGCTCCGTAAGGTGTTCCCTCTTCCTCCGCGGCTTTAGCGCAGCTTTCACAGGTACAGGGTTGAGCGTAAGTATTGAATATACAGGAAACTTTTTCCCCGGCACTCCTTGCCCGGGCAACAAGCGTCCGGCGGATCTTATTCATCTCCGTCTCGTTGCTGAAGCAGGTAACCGTGTTGGAAAATTTGGAATAATTTGTACGAAGGGATGTATAATCAAACTCATATCTGCCGAACACGGTGAAGCCCACATTTCCTTTTTCATTGAGTCCTTCGGCAATGGATATTTCCTTATCCGGCATCGAAGGATAGAAACCTGCATCGGTGTACCCAACGATATTTTCTACAAATTCATATACCGCAGCAACCGTGGCATTCGGGGTTTTTCCCGCAAGCAGCAGGCATCCGTTCTTGCAGTTTATAACATAATCCCCGTCACTCATAGAGCTTCTGTCTATGGCAAATCCTGCGGAAGACTCCAAAGAAGTCTGACCTATAAGTATGACCTTACCGGGATCGGATATTGTGGATTCGTCGTTCGCAAATCCGATAGTTTCGCCCCTGACCGTCTCAAGCACAGTGCGAAGATATGTAGCAACAGCTTTATCGGAATCTGAAACGGCGGAGTTGCTGTAAACGATCGTATAATCCTTGATGTCATTCCCGGAAATCCTGATGGTAGAGCAGTCTGTCGTAACATGTCTGAGATCCAGACCTGTGGGCAGATATATTGCCTTTACCCTCTCCGGCCTCTTGGAGGTCATAACATCAAATCCAAGATAAGTTTTAACAAGTTCGACAACTGCATCCAACGTCCCCTCAGAATTGACTCCCGTAATGACAAATCCGGTATCAATTTCCTTTATCAGATATCCGTCAGTGCCGAGTTCTGCGGCTGACACGGTATATCTTCCTTCTTTTTCAAGTGAAGATCTGCCTACGATTATTGCCTTTGAAAAGCTTCGCGGGGTCCCCTTTTTGACCTCCATATTGGCTTTTGTCATCGCCTTGATGGTTTCGCTGAGGGCACAGGCAGCGTCATAATCACTGTCATTTTCATAGTAAATGGCATACGGCGTGACCGTTCCGTTGACAATCCTTATCGGTTCCGGGGGATCGGTAGGTTCTTCCGTGGGAATGGTGGGCGGTTCGGTCGGATCCTGTTGACCGGTGCAACCCGCAAGGATTCCGAGAACCATCATAAGAGCGACCAGTATTGTAAAAATCTTTCTTTTCATGTTCTTCAAACTCCTTTTTCTCATTTACGCAGTCCGATTTTTGCGCAATCCACTACTTCAAAATGCGCCAGATCAAAGAGTGCTCGTGAATCGGGGCTCAGCGTAAAGTTGAGATTGTCGCAGTCAACAAATCCCACATCGTACCTGCTCTTGTAAACAACATTGTCCCTGATGGTACTGTGAACCGCAAATTTTCCTTCGAAAAGCCCTGCAGTCTTCTTTTCCGCTATAATATTGTTCCGGACAATTGCATATGAGTTGTTTCCGCCCACATCAAAGTTCGATTCATCGTTGAAATTCGTCTGCTCCAACAATGCCAGAACCGGGAATTTATACTGCCACAGCTTCTCAGTATACGGATATTCGCCGAGGGATGTCCACATGGATGAAGTGCTGTTGTAGGGAATCAAAGCAGATGCCCAACCGCCGGCTGCGGCACGTTTATCGTAGGCTATGGCAAATCCCATTCCCTGCTCAATATTATAGTCGCCTGTCGCCACGATTATATTGTTATAGACTACATTGTTGTGTCCGCCGCCTATATGGAAACCGTTGCCTCTGATATCAAAAATTATATTGCCGTAAGCAACCTGCCCGGAGATCGCGTCGTCCCAATAGATACCGTGGGGATGTCCCTGCTCCGTTCCGTCGCTGTCAATGGAAATTACGTTATGAATGTCATAGATAAAGTTGTAGCGGATGATGCAACTGTCCCTGTACCAGGCTTTACCGCTGTAAATTGCGCCGGCATCGCTGGTCTCGCGGCAGACATTGTGTATCCTGTTATACTCAAAAATTATGTTCTGCCCGGAATACTCTATGGCCTCATGGGGAGCATATGCGATTTCATTATGTGAAATAACGATTCCGTTACCGACGATATCAAGAGCCGCCTGATAGGTTTTACCGTAAATGCCGAAGTTTGTTATGGTATTGTTATCTATATAAGATTCGGAGGGAATGAGATTTCTGTCATCGCCGCCACGGAACACTATACCGCAATGCCCCACGTCATTGATATAATTGTTTATGATATATATTCTGTTTCCGTTGACGTGGATAGCGTCTCGGCGGATACCTGTTATACGGTTCCCGTCGAAGGTCAGATAATTTCCTGTTGCCTCAATGGCATTTACCCGGGTAGCCTCGAAATGAAGACCCTTGAAGGTCAGATGATCCGCACTGTCGATAACGAGAAGGGTCTTGGTGCACTGTGAAACGGTAAGCTCGGAAGACATGAAGTCATCAGTAGGATAAACATAGAGCAGCATTGTCTCCCGGTCAATATAATACTCACCCGGAACGTCAAGTTCATCATAAATGTTTTCGAAATAACAGTCGCGGTAATTGTTGTAATCTCCGCCGCCGGGTCCCATATCAAAGGTCTTCTCCGTCTGATCCACGCCCATAAGCTTGCAGACGTTGTCAAAATAATCTACGGAGAGATACCCCACAACAAATCCGCCTTTCCAGGCATCGGCGGACCATTCGTCTATAACGCTGTCCTTCTCGGAGTAGTAACTTGTCGCTCCGCCGAATTCGTTCCACTCAAGGTCGTCCCGTCTGCCGTCATCGCGGACTTTGCCCAGCAGGCATGTGTACTGACCCTTATTGGGATAACGGGCAAGAACCATACGGTCACCGTTAAGGAATATTTCCGCGCCGTCAACCTGTCCCTCTTCATAAAGAACGCCAACGTCCGTTATTCCCTGTTCCCTGAGGTCGAGAACGAGGACATTTTTCTGCGCATTTTTATCTCTGAGCCTGTTCTTCATCGCTCCGGAGACTTTTTTGAACTTGGATTTATCAAGGGTCACGCCGCCGGAAATAACGACGTCCTCCCCATCGTAAGCGCAGTATGTGATCGGACAGTCCTCAGTACCGGAATCCTCCGAAGTAAACCGGATGCTGTCGGTTACGGAATAATAACCGCCCCTGATATATACCACTATACCTCCGGAAGGCTTCGTCTGGAGCGCCCTTATGGCATTTCTTGCCCCTTCAATAGTGGCAAAAGGTTCATTTTCAGTTCCCGGATTTGAGTCGTTTCCGTCAGTGGAAACGAATAATTCCAGTGCGGCGTCCGCCGTGGAAGTAAAAAAGCCATCGATCTCAGCACCGGCCATACAGGGCAAAAGACCTATGACCAACGCACACATAAGTACCATACATATAATTCTTATCTTTTTCAAAACAGTACCTCCCTGAATCTAAGGGTAAACTACGGACTGATTATATCACATTTTTGCCCGAAAGTCAATAAGTTTTGGGCATATTTGATATTTTGGTGCTTTTAACCAAAGCTTTTTCTGAGGCCAGGCCCGGCACCGGAAATATAAAGCGAAAAGCTTATGTATCCCGATAATAAATATCCCCCCGTAAAACGGGGGGTATTTCGGTTTCGGGCATAGCCCTAATACTACTGGCTGCGCACAAGTGCGCTTCAGATTGGC
>ERZ779889.224-NODE-224-length-77580-cov-4.689894_pt1 | contig 77580 bp, 56 predicted proteins | sample MGYA00511030_ERZ779889 | MGnify/ENA primary metagenome ERZ779889 (study PRJEB29588, sample SAMEA2160616) | human gut metagenome | biome: human gut; feature: human-associated habitat; material: faeces | place: Denmark | collected 2008/2010 ... | reverse complement strand
TCATAAAAATCTCTCTCCTGATTTGATTAAAAATATTAAAAATAAATGTTCTTTCTCTATATTATTTTTCGGGCATCACCCCGGTCATCCTTCTTTTGGTAAGGCTCAAGGATGCGTTAGCTCCTGATACTCCACCAGTTACGCTCCTTCAGCTATGAATATCGGCGCTGACTGTACGTTTCTTTCGTCCGGCTTGCGCCTCTTGTTTTTTTGCAATCAAATTGCTATTTTTGCATGCACCTCTTGTGGAGAGGTGGCAGAAATTATCTAAATTTAGCATCAGTTTGCAAAATTAATATTAATTCGAATATAGAACAAACATTGCATTTTAAACAATACATTTTTTAACCTTTATTGGCTATAAATGTTAAAAAACAGGCCTAAAATGTCATTCTAATACAAAGAAATGAATAAAACATGAAAATTCTTAGAATAATTGCATGTTTTTTATGGAAACTGATTTGCAATTATTCAATACTTCGGAATTGTAAACATTATGCTTCGATGAGGTCCGGAGATGTGCGGTTTGATTCCATACGTGAAGACATGCGTGCATTATGAAAGCAAAAAGGCGCAGCTGCCGACAGAATGTCTTTATTTTATCATCCGCACGACAGCTGCAATATATTGTCTGAGTAGAATAGTGTGACACACGTTGTTTTTTGACGTAGAATGATTGTCTTATGATAAGAGATGCGGTACTACGACTCTCGTGCATGCATCTTTATCATATATATTTTAATCCGTTATTATTTATATTATGGTATTTATATTCCTTTATGGTTTGTCGGAACATTGTTCCTTTACTCCATAAAGTCGTTTATTTCTTCTGTTAGAGCGTTGCATGCCATGATAATCTTACGATTGGCTGTCGCTAGATAATGGTTGTCGAGTTCCTTTATATATATTAAGGTGGTCATTGGATTGGTATGTCCCATTGCGCGCGATATGGTCTGCAGTTCGACATTGGTCTGAAAGGCGATGCTTGCCCACGTGTGGCGGGCGACGTACGAAGTGAGCGGGCGGGACAGTCCGGCCTTTCGTCCGAGCCGTTTCAGCGATAGGTTATAGTAGCACAGCTGTTTCTGATATTGCACGTAGGGCGAGTTCTTATCCGTCGATTTCAGTATCGGAAATACATACACTGGGTCTTTGTCCTCATATTTCTTTATTATGCTCTCCATGCATGGTTCTATTTTTATGTGGATTATCTGCCCGGTCTTACGACGATGGTATATTATATTTCCGTCCTCAATCTGTGATTTCTTCAGGAACGCGAGGTCTATGAAGGGCATTCCTTGGCAATAGAAGCTGAAGATGAACAAGTCGCGGGTTAGCATAATGCGCGACCGGTAAGGCAGTTTCATCATCATCAGACGCTGTATGTCAGTGATAGACAGCGATCGTTTCACCGTAGGCGTGTTGCCGGTGAAGGCCTTTACAAATACGTCTCCGCTGTTTTCCGTCACACGGTTGTACACTGAGCGCAGCGAACGCATGTAGCACGATATGGTGTTGAGCGACACATTGCGCCTGAGCAGCCATTTCTGATAATTCTCAAGCATTTCTTGCGATATGTCCTTCACTTTTATATCCTTACATCCAAGATACTTGAGGAGCGACTTGATTGCCGTGTTGTAGTTGGCTGCCGTGCTGAACGAACCACGGTTGCGGGCATTGTCAATCTCCCTTAGCACGTATGCGACAAATGAATGGTTTCCGTTGGTGACATATCCATCGGCTTGGTTGTCGTCCTTCTTATTTACCAAGACATTTAATTGGAATCTGATTTTCATAACAGTCTTTTTAAGTTTTTTGTTAAATGAATGAAAAGTAACATAACGCAAGTCGGTCGAGCCTTTTGGCGGATAAGGCCGGCAGCACGTGCCGAAAGAACCATTATCGCTTGTTATGGAGCATCGTCGCTGACGATGAAACCGTAACAACGGCCGCCAATCTTCTTAATAATTCTTTATTTAACTCGCGTTTTTATACAAGCATCACGTCTGTTCAACATGCGGAATTATGTATATCTTCAGACAAATACAGACTCTTTGTTCAATATATTCACGGCGTGATTATGCCGCGTCTATACATTATTATATATAAGGAAGTCAGATCGCTATTAGGTTATATGTAATTTTCCGGCACAAGTCCGGTGTCCGATGAATCAATGAAAAGCCCTGTCACACCTCGCTGCGGCTGACATAAAAGCCCGGAATTCACCAAAATAATACACCTCTCCACAAGAGGTGCATACAAAAATAGCAAATTGATTGCAAAAAAACAAGAGGCGCAAGCCGTACGAAAGAAACGTACTGTAAGCGCCGATATTCACAGCAAAAAGGATCGTAACCGGCAGTATTTCAGAAGCTAACGCGTCCTTGAAGCTTTCAGATTATAAGGATGACCGGGTGATGCCCGAAAAAATAATATAGCGAAAGAACATTTATTTTTAATATTTTTAATCAAATCAGGAGAGAGATTTTTATGAAAAGAAGATTGACAATGATTCTTGCCTGCCTGTTCCTCAGCATAGGAATGGCGTTGGCACAGTCTCGCTTGACTGGTCTTGTCACCTCGGCAGAGGATGGCGAACCGGTAGTGGGAGCATCTGTCAAGGCAAAGGGCCTGAACGCAGGCGCAGTGACAAATGCCGACGGAGAGTTCACAATCAACGTGCCGGTGGGCACAGAGCTCCAGATCACCTATCTGGGCATGATTCCCAAGACAGTCAAGGCAGCTAATAACATGCGCATCGTACTCGAATCAGACAGCCACACACTCGAGGGCGTTGTCGTAACAGGTTACGGTTCGGCACGTAAGCTCGGAACCATCGCAGGTTCAGTAGCAACAGTAGGAAGCGACAAGCTTGCCAACCGTCCGCTCGCAAACGTCGGTGATGCTTTGCAGGGACAGGTAGCAGGTCTGCAGGTATTCACATCTTCTGGTGAGCCATCTGCAACTTCCAGCATGCGTATCCGTGGTGTCACTTCAATTTACGCAACCACAGAACCTCTGTTCATCCTCGATGGAAGTGAGATTTCTTCAAACACATTCCTTTCACTCAACCCTAACGACATCGAGAACATGACCGTGCTCAAGGATGCTTCTGCAACAGCCATCTACGGTTCACGTGCTGCAAACGGTGTCGTAATCATCACATCAAAGAAAGGTAACTTCGGTGAGGCTCCTACTATCACAGTTTCTGCCCAGTATGGTCTTTCTGAGATGACAGGCGACAACCTCGAGATGATGGACGCCAACCAGTGGCTCGACTTCCAGGAGATGCTCGATCCTTCTTATAAGACAAATGCCAACTTCCAGGCTAAGAAAGCATACTATAAGAAGTACAACATCGGTACAGACTGGAAAGAGATGCTGTTCGGAAACACCAAGCCTATGTCTCAGATTGACGTAAGCATCCGTGGTGGTTCTCACAATCTGTCTTACCTCATTTCTTACGGACACTACAATGCAAACGGTATCATGGACGACTCAAACATGCGCCGTGAGAGCCTTCGTGCCAACCTCGAGGCCAACATCAATGATTGGTTGAAGGTTGGAAGCAATACCAACATTGCTTATACAAAGACTAAAACTTCTGCATACGGAACAACTCCTAACTCACCGGGAAACAAATCTTTCGTTGCACGTACATACAATCCTACACTTCCATATTACGAAGTTCTCGGACTTAACACAAGTGATTATGCCAACAGTACATTCGAAGGCTACGGTGACCGTCTGAACATACTTCCTGACGGAAGCTACAACCCGTATTATCTTTCAGAGATACAGCCAAGCAACACAACCCGTGTTCGTCTGAACGAAAACATGTATGTAAACATCAACCCGATCAAGGGTCTGAACATCCGTTCGGCTGTAGGTCTTGATGCCAACGACATGCGTGTATCAGGCAAATGTCTCATGACACCTGACGTATCGTTCGCACAGACAGGTTATGTAACAGAGAGCTTCTCACGCTTCTATCGTTGGACCGTTACCAACACAGCTGAGTACAAATTCGATTTCCTCAGAGATCATCACATGACAGTCCTGCTCGGTCAGGAGACAATGACCAATAAGACAGAGGCATTCGGCGTTGCAGCCGACGGTATCACAGACAACCGTCTTCTCATCCTGTCTGCCGCTCCTCTGTCAGGCGTTCAGCAGCCTTCACAGAGCATCTCTGAAGAGGTACGTAACTCATGGTTCGGTACACTCAACTATTCTTACGCAGACAAATACTTCCTCGACCTCAGTGTCCGTCGTGACGGTTCTTCTCTCTTCGGCGAGAACAACCGCTGGGCAACATTCGGTGCTGCCGCATTCATGTGGGATGTAACAAAAGAAAACTTCATGGAGCAGACACGCAGCTGGCTCAACGACTTGCAGTTCAAGATCAGCTACGGTTCTACAGGTAACTCAGGTATCGACCCTTACATGGCACTCGGACTTGTAGGTGGTGGTCTGCAGTATAACGGCCAGACAGGTTCAGCTGTATCAAACGCAGCAAACCCTGACCTGACATGGGAAACAGTAAAGACCTTCAACTTAGGTCTCAACGGTAAGCTGTTCAACCGTCTGACATTCGACGTTGAGTTCTACAACAAGGTTACATCCAACATGCTTGTAACTATACCTTATTCTTACACCACAGGTTTCAGCAGTGGTTGGGGTAACGTAGCAGAGATGTACAACCGTGGTGTTGACTTCAACATCGGCTATGACATCATCAGAACCAAGGACTGGTACTGGAACGTAAGCCTGAACGGTAACTACAACAAGAACAAAGTTACAAAACTGTTCGAAGGTACCGACTCTTACGACGTCACCGACCTCGTTCACCTTGAGAAGGGCTATGCTTACGGAACATTCTACTTCGTACGCTGGAGCCACGTTGATCCGGCCGACGGTCAGACAGTATGGCTCGACAAGAACGGCAACGAGACAAAGGTTTATTCTGAGGACAACCGCGTGATGCTCGATAAAGGTATGATTGCTCCGTGGTCAGGCGGTCTTTCAACAACCGTTTCATGGAAAGGTTTGCAGCTCGACGTTCAGTTCACAGGTATGTTCGACCGTTACATGATGAACAATGACCGTTACTTCGCAGAGAACCCGGCATTCGCAACAGAACACAACCAGAGCACAGCAATGTTCGACATGTGGCAGAAACCGGGTGACATCACCAACATCGCAGCAGCAAACTGCCAGCGTCAGTTCGACTCAAGCCTCATTGAGAACGCTTCGTTCGTACGTCTGAAGTTCCTGCAGCTGTCTTACAATCTGCCGCAGAACTGGCTCAGCACCACAAAGATCATCAAGGGCGCAAAGGTTTACTTCGTAGGCCGCAACCTGCTCACCTTCACCGGTTATCACGGCTACGACCCTGAGGTTGACGGATATTCAACCATCGGCGACTATCCAAATACCCGCCAGTATTCATTCGGTATCCAGTTAACATTATAATTATAAAACAAAGGAAAAAATGAAAAAGATATATTTATTTCTTGCATTAACTGCCGGTCTGTTGGTATCATGCGACATGGACAAGGAGCCGTATGATCAGATACCTGAAGGCGAGGCACTGCAGACACCTGCCGACTTCCAGGCAATGCGTGTGGGTCTGTATTCCGCACTGCGCTCATCTGTAGGTGGAAACACATTCTACACAACTCCCGAAATACAGTGCGACGGTTTCCATGCCCTGATTGGAAACTCCAATACATTCGGTGACATGTACCGTTGGGACTTCACACCGCAGAACTCATCAATAGACGGTGTTTACGGAAACTATCAGGCAACCATAGCACGCGCCAACTTCCTTATCGACGGTTACAACAAATGCAACATGTCTGATAAGAGCGTATTCACCGACGCTGACATGGTGAACGTGAACGCAGCCAAGGGCGATGCATTCTTCATGCGTGCATATTGCATCTTTATGCTCTCACAGTATTACTGCGCCGACTATGACGCTTCTACAGCAAACAACGCCAACACAGGTGTTTCTTACCGTCTCAACTACGCTCCGTCTGCCAGCGCGAGCACATATCCTGCACGTAAGACTCTTGCAGAGACAATGGCTCAGGTTACAGAAGACCTCGACAGCGCTGCCAAGTATGTCAGCGAGGCTAACGCTCCGCTCAGTGCATACGTTACTCCGGATGCCATCACAGCACTCCGCGCACGCCAGGCACTCGCCATGGACGACTACGCCAATGCTGCGAAATACGCTGAACAACTCATCAACTCAGGCACATACGCACTTGCTGAGGGCGTAAGCGAACTGAAATCAATGTGGGCAGAGGATGCCGGAATGGAGACAATCTTCCAGCTTGCCATCGCCAGCGTTTCAGAGCTTGCAGCTGCAACAGGCGATGTATATTTCCAGCCGGTTGACAAAAATCCGGACTTCGTTCCTACAAAGACTCTCTACGATCTGTATGACAGCAAAGACTACCGCAAGCAGGTTTACTTCAACCAGATTGAAGTAACCACAACAACCGGTACATCAGGAAGAGTTTACGCATTCAACAAGTTCCCGTTGAACACAAGACTTTATCAGCAGTATCAGAACACAAACTCACGTTCTGTCATCGAGCCTAAAGTATTCCGCATCGCAGAGATGTACCTCATCGCTGCAGAGGCAAACGCTCAGCTTGCAATAAAAAATGATGATGGTGCCGCTCTTGCCAAAGCAGCACAGTATCTCAACGAGCTGGAGTCAAAACGTATCGCTGGTTACCAGTACCGCTCGTTCACCAAAGAGACCATCATGACTGAAGTTCGCAACGAGCGCGAGCGCGAGATGGTTGGCGAGGGTTCACGTCTGTTCGACCTCAAACGCTGGCACCTGGGTATGACACGTGGCGAGGCACAGCAGAAAGACCTGCTGCTCCTGCCGGGATCTACAACAACAGAGCTCAGCCGTCCGGCCAGCGATCCAAGATTCACATGGCCGATACCGAAGCACGAGATGGATGTGAACAAGAAATTGGTTCAGAACCCCGGATACTAATTCTAAATGCAGGCGGATGCGGCAACACAAAGTCCGCCTGCCAATAAACAACAATCATAAAAGCAAAACAAACTTATGAAATATATAAAATTATATATGCTTTTGGCCATTGCTCTGCCTTTCTTCTGGTCATGCTCTGACGACGAAGAAGCCACGAACACCGAGCAATGCACCGTCGGATTTGCAAGCGAGGAATTTCAAATCAGCGAAGCAACAACCGGATATACAAACATTCCTATCAACGTAAGCGGCTACAGAAACGGTTCTGTACAGGTGAAGGTTGAAGCTGCTCCGGTAGAAAAGAACGGCGCCGTAGAAGGCACACACTATCTCATAACCGACAAGACCCTCAACATCAAAGCCGACACACTCAGCACCGGAACAATTAACGTAGAGGTGAAAGTAATCGACGATAACGAAATCAACGAAGACCGCCAGTTCACTCTGACCATCGTATCGGCAAACGGTGCCAAGATATCAACCCAGAAGACAACCGTTACAATAAAGGATAACGATGGCGATACATATCTCGCATTCGCCGGAACATGGACTCTCAAGGCTAAACAGCCTGTATATGACGGAGAGGGATATCCTACCGGAGAGTACACTGAATTCACTGCCGACGTCACACTCAGTTGTGCTGCAGACGAGAGCAGTGCCGATTATGAGAAGATTATCAAGGCTTCCTGCCCTGCAATGTTCGATGTCGGCGTAAGCCTCGACTGCTCATGGCGTTTCCGCTACAACTACAACAAGGAGACAAGACAGGGAACTCTCGGATTCATCTGCGGCGAAGAGATTTCTTCACTTGATAACGGAGGCCAGCTGTATCAATGGGCATGGGCAACCGACGACGGCCGCCAGATAACATTCGACGACGTTACAGGTTCATGGTCTGTTGAAGAGGGTAAGGTTCTGCCTGATGTCATCACATTCCCGACCAACCAGATGCTGTATCTCTATCAGACTCTCTATCAGCCGGCAATCGGATTATGGGATACCATCTATGACATAACTCTCACAAAGAAACAATGATCCACGGCCCTGCACACACAGGGTACAGAAAGTAAATAAGGCGGGTTGTCCGGACGACTGAGTCCTGCAACCTGCCTTTTATTCTTTAAACGAAACACGATCACTTATTAATTTTAAACCAAAACATATACTGTTCCAAAATGAAAAGACAATCTTTAATAGTCATGTTGCTGCTGGCAGTGACATGCACAATGACCGCAAAACCGCGTACAGCCGCACAACTGCGTCAGGAAGCAGCCAAGGTTCTCTCAACCACGACAATGGCAAAGGGACTTTACGGCAACGTCGCAGCCGAACCCGAAGTGCTGAGCCAGAAATCACAGCTCACCGTGCTGGGTTACAAGGACGGCGGATACGCAGTGATAGCCAACGATGACGAATTCGCACCGGTACTCGGCTACAGCGACGCCAAGCTCGCCGATGAGCATGCACCTGCCTTCCTCTGGTGGATGGATGCCATAAACACAGCACTTGAGAAGAAACTCGCCGACGGCGAACAGCCCGAAAGAGTGCGCCCTGCTGCCGAATACAAGGAACGTGTTGACGAACTGCTCACCACCCGCTGGAATCAGGACGCGCCATTCAACAACATGTGTCCTACCTACACCAAGAGCGGCAAGAAGTACAACTACGTCACAGGATGCGTGGCAACAGCCATGGCACAGATAATGTACTATCACAAATATCCTGTGAAGGGAAGCGGACACTATTCCTACACTTACACCTCTGAGGAAGGCTACGGCACCGTAAGACCGTCGGCAAACTTCGAGACCACCTACGACTACGACAACATGCTGCCCGTCTATACCCCGGGCAACTACACACAGGTACAGGCCGACGCCGTAGCAAAGCTCATGTACCACTGCGGTGTGTCTGTAGAGATGAACTACACCACGACAGGTAGCGGAGCGTTCAGCGCCAACGCTTGCCAGGCTCTGCGCAAGTATTTCCTCTACGACGAGAACATAAAGCTATACACACGCGACATATTCCCTGTTGACGAGTGGATGAGCATCGTCTATCGCGAACTCAACGACGGATGTCCTATACTCTACGGCGGACAATCTTCAAGCGGCGGACACTCTTTCGTGCTCGACGGATACGACGAGAACGGACTGGTGCACGTAAACTGGGGTTGGGGCGGTACTGACAACGGATTCTTCGATATCGCCGAGCTCGACGGATACAACTACGGACAGGACATGGTGACCGTGCGCATGCCTAATGACCCGACCTTCGACAGCACTTACCGCTCAATGTGGGGATTCGGCCACCAGCTGACAGCCACAAAATCGGGCTCATACATTGTTCTGGGCACAGAAGGTGTGTACAACATCGACGTGGACGACTTCACAGGCAAGATGGGTGTGATGGCCCAGAACACCACGACAGGCGAAGCTGAACTCCTCGCCTTACTTGGTGACGTCTCAGCCATAGGATATCTCAGTGGCTTGAAATTCAACAACGCAAAGGTATCATTCGCCTCTCTTGCCAACGGCACTTACCGCATATATCTTGCCACCATGTCTGAACGTGAGACCGAATGGCAGCCGATACGCAGCAAGGAAGACGTGAACAACAGCTACATCCTCGTGAAGAACGGCAGCAGCGCAACACTCCGGGCAGAGAACAACTCCAACTGGACAACAGCCATCGACAACGTGCCGACAGTTGAGAAACCTGCCGACAACCGCATCTACAGCATCGACGGACGCTACCTCGGCACCGACCCGAGCACACTGAAGAAAGGCATTTACATTATGAACGGAAAGAAGTTCATGAAATAAAAGCAGATATTAATTTGTAATTCTAACTTAAAGAAGCGGGCACAGACATGTGTCCGCTTTTTTCATATCTTATAAACTGCCGCACCGCAAACAGTCATACCGCCTGCCCTATTCCCGCGCATCCGCGTCCGGCTGCATCATTGTCCGAGATGATGTCTTTCCTTACAACATACTCCTGACATCCTGCCACGCCATTCATCGCCGCTGATACCGATGTTCTTGAGCCCGAAGCGGTCATTAGACGGCACATGGTTTCATCTATCCTGTGCATCATACTTTCTGACATTTGCCTGTTTTCTATTGGTCTCTTTTTGTCCGCCTTGTCTTGACATGATCCAATATGCCTGATAAAAATCCAATGGGAATAAGCTCAATATAAGGCAAAAACTACCAGCCGGATCCGGATAACCGATCTTGGTTGATAGAAATCCGCGTGACAAACTAAGATTGTTGAAAACATGCGGATACTGAATCCGTCATCCGAATGTAATGTCATTTGGAGATTATGCACCTTGTCCTACATTTGCCGACCAACAAAGTATGAGTACACAAAGCTCTGCGGTAAAAACAAAGCACAACTACAGGTTTACAAACTAAAAACATAATTGCAAAACATTATCATTCAATAAATTGATGTAGTATTAAAAAAGTTATTATATTTGCACTGCGTAAAAATACGCACTCCACTGCGTAAAATGTAAGACCATGTATAAAAGAGCTGAATATCAGATAATTAAAGACCGAATGGAAGAACCGAGAAAGTTCATTCAGGTCGTGATGGGTGCCCGCCAGGTAGGAAAATCGACAGTAGTAAAACAGGTATTGAAGGATATATCCATTCCGTACCAGCTGTTTTCCGCTGATAACGTACCGGCTACGAACAGTGCATGGATCTCCAACTGCTGGGCTGCAGCACGCAGCCTCAAAGAAAACAACGGATGGGGAGAAATCGTCCTGGTAATAGACGAAATACAGAAGATATCCAACTGGAGCGAGGTCGTAAAAAAGGAATGGGACGATGACACATTTCATGACCGCAACATCAAAGTGCTTCTGTTGGGCAGCAGCCGGGTACTGCTGGAAAAGGGACTGTCGGAATCTCTTGCCGGAAGATTCGAAGAGATACGCATGAGCCACTGGAGCTATACGGAGATGAGAGACAGTTTCGGTTTCTCAATCGATCAATATCTTTATTACGGAGGCTATCCCGGAGCGGCCTCACTTATCGGTGACGAAGACCGTTTCCAGCAATATATACAGTCTGCCATTATCGAGGCGACCATCAACAAAGACATTCTGATGGACACACCCATCAGCAAGCCGGCACTGCTGCGACAGACCTTTGAACTGGGAGCGGCATACTCAGGCAACCTGCTGTCGCTTAACAAGATGCTTGGTTCTCTTCAGGATGCGGGGAATACGGCTACACTGGCCGGATACATCAATCTGCTGGAAGAAAGCGGACTGCTGTGCGGCCTACAGAAGTACAGCATTGATACGGCCCGAAGAAAAGCCAGCATTCCAAAGTTCCAGGTGTTCAACAACGCATTGAAAACGGTGTACAGCCCTGTATCATTCGAACAAGCCCTGCTCGACCGTCGGGTATGGGGTCATATATTTGAATCCGGCATAGGAGCCTACCTTGTAAGTCAGGGGTTCATCCACCGGTTTGAGGTGTTCTACTGGAGAGAACGAAATGATGAAGTGGACTTTGTCATCCGCAAGAAAAACATAACAATAGCCATCGAGGTAAAGAGCAACGCCGAGAAAAGGACGAGCGGTCTGGATAAATTCAAGGAACTGTTTGCACCACAGGCGGCGTTCATTGTCGGCGACGGCGGCATCGGTGTAGAAGATTTCCTCTCGATGGACATCAGAAGACTATTCCAAAGTTCCCTATAAAACCGGTGCGCTTGCTGAATCCGTATGTGCGATTCTATGTACGCAGGTATGCCGACTTTTCAGTGTCTTTATAATAGTAAGTGCGGAAAACACATACCAAATGCCCCCTGTTCCCTATGCAGGCTCCGTTAGTAGAGACTAAAAGACAAGCATCTGTTGAATCTGCTGATCGGAATTTCGACCATTGCATGCAGACAGAGCTATATACAATATTTTAAAGTAAATATAAGACTGTAAAACGGACAACAGACTAAAAAACAGGAGTTCATCGGATTCCGGAAAACGGACTTGGCGAGCTCCTGTTTTTTTAATCGAAATAAGGAGTACTAAAAAATGATTTATTTTTCAGTTTTCGCGTGACTAACTTACAATTTTTCTTGATTTTATTTTGACAAAATATTTTCTCAAAAGAGACGTGAACGAATGTTAAATCCTCCATAATAGAGGACTTTTAGAACAAAACCGACTTTTGATATACCCTATATCATAGTCCGAAAAGATGCACACCGCTTTCCAATATTGCCCATATCGCAGTGCAATTAAGCCCATTTCATGGTGCGATATGGTGCTTTTCGTCACCCGAAATAGGCCATTTCAGGGGCCGAAATGGTGCTTTTTGCAAAGCGATAAAATACCCCTTAAACATAAGTCATTGCTATTCAATGTTTTATAAAAGTCTCTTATTTTTCGCGTATTTGCGCCCGAAGGAAAGTCAGTTTGCAAATACTCGCTTATTTTTCGGGGTATATCGGGAAACTCTGACCGGAAAATCAAAATCCGGTTACAATCTGAAAGTTGCACATACAGGTTAAACCCAAATCGGGCATTATACGACATACGAATTTCGTTTTATTGTCGTATAGTCTTTATGTCCTTTTTTATTGTAGGCGCAGCGGGCTACGTCGGTATGGAGTATCGAACTGTCTGTCCGGCAAAAGAGCAGCAAGTAATACGTCGGACCGTCAACAACCGGTCATTATCAGAAAGTGCAGGTCATATACCAACATTTTATTCATCATGTCAGATTTTTTATGTAATTTCGCACAATAACCTAAAACCTGATGAAGAAAATGGACAAGAAGATGCTGACAGCACTCATGCTGATGCTGTCGCCGGCAGTATGGGCAGCGCCGACACCACAGCCCGACAATCTGAAAGTGAATCACCTGGCAAGCCCGCTGGGAGTAGATGATGCGGCGCCGCGTCTTGAGTGGCGCACCGAAGGCATAGAGCAGTCGGCCTACGAGATAACCGTGGGCACCGACAGTGCGGCAGTGGCTTCGGGCAAAGGCTCGGCGTGGCAGAGCGGGCGCGTGGCCTCAGGGGAGCGCATGGCCGTGTATGGCGGTGAGAAGCTCCGGCCTACGACTGTATATTTCTGGCGTGTGAGTGTAAGCGACGGCAAGGGCAACACCGCCAACTCCGACGTGGCACGGTTTGAGACGGGCCTCATGGGCCGGTGGCACGGTGCATGGATAAGCGACGGTTACGACAAGAACCACCGCGCCGCGCCTTATTTCAGAAAGACATTTGACGCCACTAAAAGCATAAAGTCGGCACGTGCATACATCTCCGCGGGCGGTCTGTTCGTCCTGTCAGTGAACGGACAGCGAGTCGGCGACCATTTTCTCGATCCGGTATATACGCGCTACGACCGCCGATGCTCCTACGTCACGTTCGACATAACGCCGCTGCTCCACAGCGGACGCAACGCTCTCGGAGTGGTGTTGGGCAACGGATGGTATAACCATCAGGCACTGGCTGTGTGGGACTTCGACCGCGCTCCGTGGCGCAACCGTCCTACTTTCTGCATGGATGTCGTAGTGACCTACACCGACGGCACCACACAGACCGTGGCAACCGACCTCAGCTGGCGCACATCGGGCGGACCGCTCATCTACAACAACATATATACGGGCGAGCACTACGACTTCAACCTCGTGCAGAAGGGTTGGGACACGCCGCAGTTTGACGACTCAAAGTGGCAGGGAGTGCGCTTCCGCAGCGCTCCGGCACCGCTCGTATGGTCGCAGCAGATGGAGCCGATACGTCTGACGGAGACACACAGTGCGGTGAAGATGATGCGCCTGAACGACACCACATACGTCTATGACTTCGGCCGCAACATGGCAGGCGTGACGAGCGTCAGGGTGAAAGGCGAGAAAGGTACGCACCTGCGCATAAGCCACGGCGAGCGTCTGCATGCCGACGGAACGCTCGACCAGTCGAACATCGACGTATATTACCGCGGCGACAAACAGACAGAACCTTTCCAGACCGACATACTCACGCTGAGCGGCGGCGACGATTCCTTCTGCCCGGAGTTCAGCTATAAGGGCTTCCGCTATGTTCAGGTGAACAGCGATCGCCCCATACAGCTCGACGAGAACAGCCTCACCGCACACTTCACACACAGCGACGTGGCCATCGCCGGAACGATAGCCTCATCCAATCCGCTGCTCGACAAGACCGTGGAGGCGGCGCGCATGGCATACATTTCCAATCTCATGGGCTACCCCACCGACTGTCCGCAGCGCGAGAAAAACGGATGGACGGGCGACGGACATCTGGCCATCGAGACATCGCTATACAACTATGACGCCATAACAATATACGAGAAATGGCTCGCCGACCACCGCGACGAACAGCAGCCCAACGGCGTATTGCCCGACATCATACCTACCGACGGCTGGGGATACGGCACTGACAACGGTCTGGACTGGACAAGCACAATAGCCATAATACCGTGGAACCTGTATATGTTCTACGGCGACATACGTCCGCTTGCCGACTGCTACGACAACATGAAACGCTATGTTGACTATGTGGACAGCAACAGTCCCGAGCATCTCTCGGCATGGGGACGCGGCGACTGGGTGCCGGTGAAGACACGTTCGAACAAGGAACTCACGTCGTCCATCTATTTCTTCGCCGACGCTACCATACTCTCCAAGGCTGCGGCACTGCTCGGCCATGAAGCCGACCACAGGCACTACGCGCAGCTGGCAACCGACATTCGCAACGCCATAAACGCCAAATTCCTCAACCGTGAGACGGCAACCTATGCCGGAGGCTCACAGACTGAGATGAGCCTCGCGCTGATGTGGAAGGTCGTACCCGACGACATGGTGGCACGTGTGGCTGCCCGTCTCGCCGAGAACGTGCGTGCCAACGACTGGCACCTCGACGTGGGTGTGCACGGAGCTAAGGCAATACTGAACGCCCTGAGCGAGAATGGATATGCCGACGACGCCTACCGCATAGCCGTACAGGACACTTATCCGTCGTGGGGATGGTGGATAGTGAACGGCGCCACCACCCTGCTCGAGAACTGGGATCTCAAAGCCACGCGCGACATATCGGACAATCACATCATGTTCGGAGAGATAGGCGCATGGCCGTACAAGGGTCTCGGAGGCATATTCCCCGACGAGCGGCAGCCCGGTTTCAAGCACATCATCCTGCGCCCGAACTTCGTCAAGGGTCTGAAAAACTTCGAGGCTGTGCACACATCTCCTTACGGCGACATAGTATCGTCGTGGGTGCGCAAGGGCAAGAAAGTAATTTACACAGTGACAGTGCCGTCCAACTCCACAGCTACTCTCACCATACCGAACGCCGCATCAGGCCAGGCAACGGTGGAACTGAAAGCAGGCACCCACTCGTTTGAGATAAAAGACAACGGCAAATACAAAACCGTGAGACTCTGACAGAATAAATATTAAACGAAGATAAAAAAAAGATAAAAATTATGAGTTTGCATCATATTTGCATTAACTTTGCATGTGATAAGCAAAAGACGGTGTATCAGGATGATGCGGACATGCTGTCATGACCTCCGCCACCGCCTTACTCTCATAAAACACAACACAAAATTAAATAAGGATAATTATGGCAAAGAAAGCTCTTTTGATGATTCTCGACGGATGGGGAATCGGCAAACATGGTGCAGGCGACGTGATTTACAACACTCCGACACCTTATCTTGACTATCTCTGCGCAGTAAGCGCACATTCACAGCTCCAGGCTTCGGGTGAGGACGTTGGTCTGCCTGACGGACAGATGGGTAACTCTGAGGTAGGACACCTCAACATCGGAGCAGGCCGCATCGTATATCAGGACCTCGTGAAGATAAACCGCGCATGCAAGGACGGTTCAATAATGAAGAACCCGGAGATAGTAAGCGCATATACCTATGCCAAGGAACACGGCAAGAAACTCCACCTTATGGGTCTTACTTCAACCGGTGGCGTACACTCATCACTCGACCATCTGTTCAAGCTCATCGAGATATCAAAGGAATACGGACTGGAAAAGACTTTCGTACACTGCTTCATGGACGGTCGTGACACCGACCCGAAGAGCGGCGAAGGATTCATCAGACAGTTGCAGGATGTATGCTCTGCCAACGGCGCACACATCGCAAGCATCGTAGGACGTTTCTATGCTATGGACCGCGACAAGCGTTGGAACCGCGTGAAAGAGGCTTACGACCTGCTCGTTGAGGGTAAGGGTAAGCAGTCTGACGACATGGTCAAGGCCATGGAAGAGAGCTATGCCGACGGTGTTACCGACGAGTTCGTAAAACCGATAAACAACTCTACCGTTGACGGAACAATCGGTGAAGGCGATGTTGTTATCTTCATCAACTTCCGTAACGACCGTGCAAAGGAGCTCACACAGGTGCTCACACAGCAGGATATGCCGGAAGAAGGCATGCACACCATAAAGGATCTGCAGTACTACTGCATGACTCCGTATGACGCTTCGTTCAAAGGCGTACACATCCTCTTCCCGAAAGAGAACGTACAGGACACTCTGGGCGAGTATCTTAGCAAGCAGGGCAAGAAACAACTCCACACTGCCGAGACAGAGAAGTATGCTCACGTAACATTCTTCTTCAACGGCGGACGCGAGGCTCCGTACGAGGGTGAGGACCGCATCCTGGTTCCGTCACCGAAGGTTGCTACCTATGACCTGAAGCCGGAAATGAGCGCATACGAGGTGAAAGACAAACTGGTGGGCGCCATCAACACACAGGAGTATGACTTCATCGTAGTAAACTTCGCCAACGGCGACATGGTAGGCCACACCGGAGTTTATAATGCCATAGCCAAAGCAGTGCATGCTGTAGACAACTGCGTGAAGGATGTGATTGAAGCTGCCAAGGCAAATGACTACGAGGCAATAATCATCGCCGACCACGGCAACGCCGACAACGCAATCAACGAGGACGGAACTCCTAACACAGCTCACTCACTCAACCCGGTACCGTTCATCTATGTGACCGACAACAACAGCGCTACCGTGAAGAACGGACGCCTGGCTGACGTTGCTCCGTCTATCCTCCACATCATGGGTCTGGAGCAGCCGGCTGACATGACAGGTGAGAACCTGATTGAGGACAATAAGTAATTATTTGACATACAAGAGAAGAAGCAGACTTCCATACAACGGAAGCCTGCTTTTTTATTTATATTCTGATTTCTTGCATTATTCAATCCGAAATTTGTAATTTAGCGCCCTGTTAAGAAAGATTCGTACCGGAAGGGTACGGACGACGCACATAATACGATAGTTTTCAGAATAACAAGACACTGAAATACTCTGTGTCCGCAGGCAAGGACGCCATAACCGGACACCGAAACGAAGCGAAGAAATGCACAACGAAAAGCTTAAACGCACCGTACAGAAGTACACTCTGCGCATAGATCCGGAAAGAATAATATCGTTCGGATACAAGTCGGCAAATCCGCAAAGACAACTTGTCGTGGGATATCTGGGATACTCCATACTCGGAACGCTCGCCCTGATGCTGCCGTTTGCCACGAAAGGTGACATATCGTTCATAGACAACCTGTTCAATGCCGTGTCGGCGCTATCGACAACCGGACTTGCCACTGCCGACCTTGCCAAGGACTACACCTTCTTCGGACAGCTGGTGATACTGCTTCTAATACAGATCGGCGGTCTCGGATACATGACTCTGTCGTCGTTCATCATGATGAGGATAACCCATCATCTGGGAAACTTCAAGAACAACATGTTCGGAGCGCAGTTCTCCTTTCCTCAGGACATGCCGAACGAAGCAATGATAAAGAACATCGTCAGGTTCGTGTTCTTCTTCGAAATAGGCGGAACGGTGCTGCTCTATCCTTATTTCGCGTGGAAGGGAATGGACCAACCGCTGTGGTCGGCGCTCTTCCACAGCGTCTCGGCGTTCTGTACCGCAGGCTTCAGCATTTACTCTGACAATCTCGTAAGCCTGCAATGCGACTATTATGCCAACATCATCATAATCGTACTGAGCTACATGGGAGCGATGGGATTCATCATGATGACCGACATTCTGCACAAGTTCACGCGCAAGAACCACCGCATTTCGTTCACAACGAAGGTGATAATATGCATCACCTGCCTGCTTTCGCTGTGGTGTACCATACATCTGTTCTTCTTCGAACCGTCGCTTCAGCACTACGATGTGGGCGACAGAATACTCATATCTCTGTTCCAGTCGATGTCGGCAATGACCACCGTGGGCTACAATACAGTGGATCTGAGCAACATGATACCTATATCCCTGCTCATCCTTTCGCTGGCAATGTATATCGGAGCATCGCCTTCGGGAACGGGCGGAGGACTGAAATCGACCACGCTATCAGCCATATATGCATACACCAAGAACAAGTTGGGACTGAGAAAAGACGTGTCGCTGATGAATCATATCATACCTGATTACCGTGTGGAATCGGCCATAACGACATTCATTTTCTACACGTTCATACTCTTCTTCGGCATATATCTCATGGCTCTTTTCGAACCGTCAGACACCGATTTCCTTAAAATCATCTTCGAGGCATCGTCGGCTCTCGCCACCGCCGGACTCACATGCGGCATCCTTTCGTCGGCAACCTTAGGGAGCAAGATAATACTCATAATACTGATGTTCATCGGACGTATCGGCGTGATTACGCTCGGCAACGTGCTGTTGATACGTTCAGTGAAGCGCAACCGCCTGAAAAAAGACGACCTCATTGTGTGACGGAGCACGCCAAGAGAACGTTTCCACAAGCCCGGAAACGGTTTTCCGCGCCTCAGCAGACAGCGTGAAGTTTTGCGCTTCGGAGAAAAAATTGTATTTTTGCGCATCATACAACAACCCGTAAATATATGAACGTAAAGATAGAAGAATCGTGGCGCAGACACATCGGCGCGGAGTTTGACAAGCCATACTTCGCCAACCTCACCGAGTTTGTGCGCTCCGAATACACTCATACACGGTGTTATCCGCCCGGAAGCCTCATCTTCAACGCCTTCAATCTGTGTCCGTTCGACAAAGTGAAGGTGGTTATAATCGGACAGGATCCCTATCACGAGCCCGGACAGGCGCAAGGACTGAGCTTCTCAGTGAACGACGGCGTGCCGTTTCCTCCGTCGCTCGTCAACATATTCAAGGAAATAGAGAACGACATAGGCACACCTATGCCAAAGTCGGGCGACCTCACCCGCTGGGCAAAACAGGGCGTCCTGCTGCTCAACGCCACTCTGACGGTGCGCGCCCATCAGGCCGCAAGCCATCAGCACAAGGGCTGGGAAGAGTTCACCGACGCCGCCATACAGGCACTGTCGCGCGACCGCGACCACCTCGTGTTCATACTCTGGGGCGGATATGCGCGCTCAAAGGCGAAGCTGATAGACGCGTCGCGCCACCTCATATTGCAGTCGGTGCATCCCTCTCCGCTGTCAGCCAACCGCGGAGGATGGTTCGGCAACCATCATTTCTCGCTCTGCAACAAATATCTCGAGGCCAACGGCATGGAACCGATTAAATGGTAGGACACGCCGACGGCCGCCCTTGAAGCGGCCGGAACAGGCATTACGGCTGTCCGGATAACATCATCCTAAAAACACAAGACAATGAATATACCTCCTATAATAGAAGTGGGCGACGTGCTGGTGTCGTCGGATATAATAACAGAACGGTTCTGCTGCGACCTCGATGCGTGCAAGGGAATATGCTGCGTAGAGGGAGATGCGGGCGCGCCTGTCACCCTTGACGAGGTTGCCGGCATAGAAGATGCGCTCGACACCGTGTGGAGCGACATGTCGGCAAGCGCGCAGTCGGTGGTCGACAAACAGGGCGTGGCATACACCGACCGCGACGGCGACCTCGTGACGAGCATCGTAGACGGCAAGGACTGCGTATTCACCTGCTATGAGAACGGTTGTTGCCTCTGTGCCTTAGAGCGTGCCTACCGCAACGGAAAGACGCGGTTCTGCAAGCCTATAAGCTGCGCGCTCTACCCCATCCGCGAGAAACGGCTGGGCAACGGCGGCACGGCGCTTAACTACAACCGCTGGGACGTGTGTCGCGACGCCGTGAAGAAAGGAAAGGAAATAGACCTGCCCGTATATAAGTTTCTGCGCGAACCGCTCATCAGACGCTTCGGACAGGAGTGGTATGACGAACTGTGCACCATTGCAGATGAGCTGCGCAAACAGGGCATATTGCTCTGACAGAACATAAAAAACAACCGGTCGTCATACCGAAAATATCAATTCCACATTATCATCATCTGCCTGTCAGACGACTTGCGAACCCTTACCGCCATACCGCCCGATGCTCATTCCGACACATCGCGCCACAAATCCGGCAATGACGGCATGACTACTGCCCGGCAAACAAACCCATACCGCCCGGCAATAAAGTCCGCCCCGCAGGACTTATGACAGACAATCGGGCATAAAAAAAGCGTCCGCTTCCGGCGGACGCTATCTTTATTTTATTGATTTTCTATATTCCAAAGGCGACATTCCCGCGTGTTCCTTAAAGTATTTGCCAAGGAACGACTGACTCGAGAAATTCATATCCTGCGTTATCTCCTTGATGGTTGCCTCGGTGTTTCGCAGACGCACGCGCAACTCGAGCATCACATAGTAGTCTATCCATTCGTTAGGAGTACGCCCGCTGACACTCTTCACCGTCTCAGAAAGATATTTAGGCGAGAGTCCGAGCTGCTCGCTGTACCAACCGACACGGCGCTCCTGACGGAATTTCTTCTCCACTATGTGTATGAAATCCATAAATATTCTCTCAGCCCTTGAGCCGACCACGTTGCCTTTCTGTATACGACACACCACACTACTTATATCGTAGAGCATTGCAGCAATGAGCGACTGTATCGTCTCACGACGGAAATACAGCTTGTCATTGGTAACAGTTTCTTTTATGATGCGATAATACTCCTTGAGTCTATCGGCCTCATCCTGATCGAGATTACAAACAGAATGGTTCTTAGCAAAAAGAAACAGCGATGATAACCCACGCATTCCCTTGATGGCCTCATCAAAGAAATTATAAGAAAAAGCCATGAGCAGACCCTTATAATCGGGGCTCTCCCAACAATTACTGATTGTCTGTCCTTTTCTTATTATTATGATGTCATTGGGTCTTACGCAGTGTTCGGTTGTGTCAACCGAGTAGCCACACTCGCCTTCCAGACAAAGCGACATGACCAGACACCGCATTCTGAATATATAAGAAGAATCTTTAACCCTGGAAAAATCGTCTAACAGGAAAACTTCTTTACCAAGGCTAACGCCTTCACAATCTTTTATTACCTCAGAAACCGTAACATCCTTGAATTTCTGATTGCACATAATAACAATTAATTAAATAAATACCGTGTTCTAAAACATTCAAATAACAAAGTTAAATAAAAATATGTTCACAAGCAAATGTTTTTTTAATATTATATTATCTTTGTAACACTGAATGTCATAAAAAACGAATAAATGTAACAAATAAAACATAATAGGCTTCACTACTAACAATTTAAAGCCTCTGTTAAGGGAAAAAACATGACTATATAAGGAGAAATATTTTATGATCAGAACGCTATGCTTATTTATCTTTGCCGCGTTGTGCGCATCATGGTCGCAGGCGGCTCCTCACAGACAATTCAAAGTGAATATCACGCCCGACGGTAAGGCAAACATGATAGTGTGCCTGCCCGACAGCGACAAAGCCACGGGCCGCGCCGTGGTGGTGTGTCCCGGAGGCGGATACGAGGGACTGGCGATGGAGAATGAGGGCACCAACTGGATTCCGTTCTTCACCGACCGCGGCATTGCCTGTATGATTCTCACCTACCGTATGCCTCACGGCGACCTGACCATACCCGTGAGCGACGCCGAGAAAGCCATCACCACGGTGCGCGACAGTGCCGAGGTGTGGAACATAAATCCTTACGACGTGGGCATAATGGGGTCGTCGGCAGGCGGCCATCTTGCCTCGACGCTTGCCACACACGCGCCGATGAAGGCGCGCCCCGACTTCCAGATACTGTTCTATCCGGTGATAACCATGGACGAGAACAGGACACACGCCGGCTCGGTGCGCAGCTTCCTTGGCGAGAAAAGGCACGACCGCAAATATGTAGAGCTGTATTCCAACGAGCTGCAAGTGCGCCGGCACGTCACTCCGCCGGCTCTCATACTGCTCGCCACCGACGACACGCTGGTGCCGCCCGTGCCAAACGGCGTGGCATACTTCGCCGCTCTGCGCAACGCCGACATACCCGCCGCCATGTATGCCTACGCCGAGGGCGAGCACGGATTCGGCTCACAGACCAACTTCGTGTACCACAAACAGCTGCTGGAGGACATGACCTCGTGGCTCGACCATCTGAAAGCTCCGCGCAAGGATGCCGTACGGGTGGCGTGCATAGGCAACAGCATCACCGACGGATGCGGCATAGACATGAGCAGCACCTACGGTTATCCGGCACGCCTGCAACAGATGTTGGGCGACGGATACAACGTAAGGAACTACGGAGTGAGCGCACGCACGCTGCTGTCTAAAGGCGACTGGCCTTACGTGAACGAACCGGAATGGACCTACGCGAAGGATTTCAGACCGGACATCGTGGTCTTAAAGCTCGGCACCAACGACAGCAAGCCGCAGAACTGGGTGCATGGCGACGAGTTCGAAGCCGACCTGCGACGCATGATAAGCCAACTGAAGGCGCTCGACACCAAGCCGGAGATTTGTCTGGCTCTGCCGATGAAGGTATGGGAAAACTCCGCGGGAATAAACGATTCCATCATCACCAACTGCATAATACCCATAATCCGCCGCGTGGCAAAGAAGGAGAAGGCGCACATAATAGACCTCCACACGCCGTTTGAGGGCGACAGAGCACTCATACAGGCCGACGGAATACATCCCAACCGTGAGGGTGCGGCGAAGATGGCAGGCATAATTGCCGGGGAAATAAAGAAGCTGGAGAAAGACGGTAAGAAATGACAGATTGTGCCGTCTGTGCATACCTGTCCTATGTGAAGGGCTCAACGGGCTTGCGTGAATGACTCAATGGGCTTGCGCGAAAGATTCTGCGGCAAGTCCGTAAAGCCTTTCCCGTCGGACAATATATTTTCACCCGGATTCCGGTTTATTCATAAAACAGCATACAGCAGCAGGAATTTACCGCATTTATCACGCCTTATACCATTGTTTTCACAGGAAAACCGAAAGACATACTTACGATTTTTCTTGACTAAATTTTGACAAAATATTTTCGCGAAAGAGGTGTAAAGGAATGTTAAATCAGCCGTTATGAAGCCCGTTTCGGTGCATACCGATATATGATATACCCCACAACATAGTCCGAAACCATTCGTTTCGCTTTCCGATACTGCCCATTTCGCAGTCCGATTAAGCCCATTTCATGGTGCGATATGGCCTATTTTAGCCTCTGAAATGGGCCATTTCGCAAGTCGAAATGGTGCTTTTTGCAATGCGAAGAAATGCTCTTTAAACATAAATCACTGATATTCAATGTTTTATGAAAACCGCTCATAATTCGCGTATTTGCGCCCAAAGAAAGTCCTGTCGCAAATACGCGCTTATTTTTCGGGGTATATTGGGAAACTCGGGCGGGAAAATCAAAAATCGGTTACAATCTGAAAGCTGCCCGCATCGCTTTCATCTCGGAATAAGAAAATATTTTATCATTCCGCCAATGTACATCAACGCCCCTGCATACTCGATATTTTCTCTTTTATATATGCCTTGAACTCATCGCTGCCCAATATCTCGATATCGTCGTAAAGGCCAAGCACGAAGCGTCCGACTGCATGGAACGACACCACATCGGCGGCGAAAATCCAGCGCCTGCCGTCGGCAGTTATGCAACTTTCCGACGCGGGATATTCCTCTACAAGCAGATTGTGCGACAGCTGTCCAAGCCTCAGCTCCACACGCCGGCACTCCTCGCCGCTGAACATAAACACATCGGTATATACCTGCTTGTGCTCCTTCTCATACATCCAACCCACGTCCATCAGCTCAACTCCCTTCATGCGCGACACCTTGAAGGTCTTGTTCGTATGCGAACTGAGGTCGTGACAGCGCACCTCCAGTCCGTTGTTCATGAGCAGGAAGGGCTCTACCACTCTGTCGGAAACCGTAGAACTGTGAGGCGACGAGTAGCTGCAGAGCTTCACAACCCTCTTCGCGGCTATGGCATCACGAAGCACCGCCACATTGCGGTTCATCGTTTTTCTCACCTCCGGATTGCTTACGTCCGCCAGACCATACGAGCGCGACAGCTTGGCGCGCAACGAAGCGGCCGTAGGATCCTGCTTCGACTCGCTGTCCAACAGCCGCAACAGATATTCGGCCTCGCTCTCGGTCACGGCTATGTTCTCGTGAAGGCGGCGGAAGAACGACGAGTTGCGGTCCAGCTGATAGTACGTTCCCTTCTTTATGATGCGGAACCCGCAGTCTTTCAGATAGTCGAAATAATAGTAAAGGTTGCGGCGCGTGATGCCCAGCCTTTCGGATATCTGCAAGGCCGTGAGCGGTGTCTCGTTGGTAAGCAATATGATAAGCTCCAGCTCGCGGCCGTATTTATTCATTCTCATTGCGCAAAATTTTTGGTTCGATATTTCTCCGTCGTACGGTAGTAAGTCGGCCGTAAGCTCACGGAAATGGCTCTACAGACCTTTACAGAACATCTTATGTCCTGCGCCGTGACGCCTGATCGACGGGCGCGGGATGTCAATCCGCCGGGCCTCAGACATCCCGCCACGGCGACATACGCGCTCCGCGGTCAGTCCTTGAAGTCGAGCGACAGTTCCTCGTTGCCCAGAAGATTGTAACTCATGCGGTGGTATGGCGACACGCCGTGCTCGCGTATGGCCTGGCGGTGTTTCGCCGTCGGGTATCCCTTGTTGCCTGCCCAGCCGTAGCAGGGATACTCGCGGTCGAGCTCTTTCATGTAGTCGTCGCGGAAAGTTTTTGCCAGTATGCTCGCCGCGGCAATGGCCTGATACTTGCCGTCGCCCTTCACCACGGTGGTGTAAGGCAGGTCGTGGTAAGGCACGAAGCGGTTGCCGTCCACTATTATCGCCTCCGGGCGCACCTTGAGCTGGTCGAGCGCGCGGTGCATGGCAAGGAAACTGGCTTTCAGAATGTTTATCTTGTCTATCTCGGCAGGCGTCACCACCCCCACGGCCCACGCCACGGCGGCGGCCATTATCTGCTCTCTCAGGGCATAGCGCTGATGCTCGGTGAGCTTCTTTGAGTCGTTGAGGGCACTGTTATCGTAGTCGGCAGGCAATATGACGGCGGCGGCATACACGCTGCCGGCAAGGCATCCGCGCCCCGCCTCGTCGCATCCTGCCTCTATGAGACCTTCGTAAAAGTGTGGTTTCAGCATCTTATGTCTTATCTGAATGATGTTTATGTGTATTTATAACTTTAATTAACCGTGCGCAGAAAAAGTGGAAGTGTTATTTCCAGATAATGCATTACGTTTGCAAAATCAAACAAGAAACATCCACTTTAAACGCATAAGAGACAATATGGAAAAGAATATCATCCTATCACAGAGCAAGACCGATAACGTCAAAAGCCCGTCGAACCTGATCGAAACAGTATGCAAACCGTTTGAGAAACTCCGTAAATACTACTCCGATGTGCTTGAGGAGGAAGTGAGCTACGGACGCATGTGGCGGCTCATCAACGCCCAACTGGCATTCGTGGCGGCCGTCTTTCCGGTGGAAGCTCCGCTCACGGCGAGAGTAGTATGCACCGTGTGGCTCATCTGCGCACTGCTCAAATGCCGCCGCTGATGGTCCCGGCCGTCGCTGCCGGAACCATTATCACACGACAGGCAGAGGCATCACAGGCTCAGTCCCGGCGGACAGCTCTCCTTCGAACTTGCCCACTCCTTGTTGGGTGTGTCGCCCATGACAAACTCCATGCGGCCGCCGGCGGCTATGTCGTCGTGGTTGATGTAGCTCTTGTCGTAGGGTTTGCCGTTGAGCGTCACGCTCTGTATGTATATGTTCTTGTCGGACACGCCGCGCGCCACAATCGTGAACTTGCGGCCGTTGCCCATCTTTATGGTGAGCTTGGGGAACGTCGGACCTGATATGTTGTAGTATCCCGCAGCCGGACATACGGGATAGAAGCCCATGGCGGCGAAGATATACCACGCCGACATCTGCCCCGAATCGTCGTTGCCCGACAGTCCGTTAGCTCCCAGACGATACTCGGTATTCATTATGTTGCGCACCTCGCGCTGGGTCTTCCACGGTTGTCCGGCGTAGTTGTACATGAAACTTATCTGGTGTCCGGGCTCGTTGCCGTGCCACATGCGGTTGCACGAGAACATGGAGTCGAGCTTCAGGATGTACTCTTCGCGTCCGCCCATACACTCCATCATGCCATACACGTCGTGCGGAACATACCAGCTGTACTGGCAGGGCGTGCCCTGGGTGATGAACGAATGGCCTTGATCGGGTCTCTTTCCGTCCTCAAAGCGTCCGTCGGCGTGGCGTCCGTTGACGTAACCCGTGCGCGGATCGAACACGTTGCGGTAGTTTTTGGAGCGCTGGAGCAGTTTCTCAGCCACGTCATCATGACCCAACGCCTTCGCAAGGCGCGCCACGCAATAGTCGTCGTAGGCATATTCGAGCGTGCGCGATGTCTGTTCCCTGCCATGATAAGCCTCTTTCACAGGATTCTCGAGAGGGATATATCCATACTTGATATAATCGTCCAGCGCGCGGCGTCCCTTGCCGTCGGCGTAGTCTTCGTACTTTTCGGGCGTTTCGAACGCCATCTTCACGAGTGCCTCATAGGCTTTACCCACGTCAAAATTGCGCACTCCCTTAACATAGGCTTCGGCTATGAGCGACGCAGCATGGTCGCCTATCATCTCCTGGGTGAAGCTGTTCCAGGCCGAGAACATGGGCAACCAGCCACTCTGCTCGTATTTGTTGACAAACGACTGCATCATGTCGCCCGCCAGACGAGGCTGTAGCAGCGTGATGAGCGGATGGAGCGCGCGGAACGTATCCCACAGACTGAAGTTGTCGTAATATGTAGTGGCGGTGCGCTCGATGGTCTTTCCGCCGGCAAACGACGGATAACGGCCGTCGGCATCGCTCATGGCATTGGGACAGAAAGAGGCATGATAGAGCGAGGTGTAGAACTTGACGAGCTCCTGACGGGTGCCGCCTTCGGCCTTGACAGTGCCGAGATGGTCTTTCCAGATGCGTGTCAGGGCGGAGCGTACCTTGTTGAAGCTCCACGAAGGATTCTCCGCCTGCATGTTGTTGCGGGCACCTTCTACGTCGCAGAACGACGAGGCCACCTTCACTATCACCTCATCTCCGGCTTTAACCTTGAAGCTAAGGTAGGCTCCTATGTTCTTGCGTCCACCGTCAGACGTGCGTCCCGCGTTTATCGTACGGCCGTCGTAAGTGCCGCAACCTACTACCTTGTTCTTCACCTGAACAAGGAAATAGCCGCTGAATCCGGCAGGCTGACCCGTGCGCAGATACATGCGGTGCACCGGATTGCAGCCCGTTACCTCGCCACGCGCCGCGTCTATGTTCACCTGTCCCTGTCCTTCGTCGCTGTTTGGAGTGATGACGAGATAGGCAGTACCGGCCTTGCGGTATTTGAAACGGAATATGCCGGTGCGCGATGTGCCGGTCATCTCGGCCTTGATGTTGCCGCCGAAGAGCTCGACAGAGTAGTAATCGGGACGAAACACCTCGTCGAGATGGCTGAACTCCGACGCCCTGTCCTCAGGCATACACTTCAGTGTGTCGAGCAGCGGCATTATGGTCACCGTACCGAAATCCTGCGTGCTGCCTCCGCTTATGTAGTGGGAGTTACGGAATCCCTGTATGCGCGTCTTGTTGTAATAGTAAGGACTCACGCCGTGGCCCTCGGAACTCTCGGTCTGTGCGGTCCAGAAGTTCATGCCGTAAGGCACAAGTACGGCCGGCATGCACTGCCCTAAAGGGTCGCGTCCGTGGGTGAAGTCACCGTTGTTGGCGCCCGTTCCGATGCTCGTATCGACATAAGTTATCGGGTCGCCGGCCATGGCTGGCATACACACTGCGCCCGATGTCACTAAGACGAGGGCGGCTGCAAGATGTCGTAATGATTTCATTATAAAAGGTATGTATTAAAATTGTCCGTTGATTAACTCTTACAAAAATAAGGGTTTTTGGCATATTACACAAAACAACAGACAAAAAAACGCCACCGGAATTGACCGGTGACGCCAGGAAATGACATTTGACAGATATTATGATTATCGTCCGGAAACCACCTTGCAGGCAGTATTTCCGTTCACGTTCACAATAAACACGCCGTTGTTCGGGCGAAAAGGAATGACAACATCGCCCGATCCGTCTGCCTGACGAGAGCATAAAGTGCGGCCGGAGGCGTCATAAACATCTACGCTACGCACGCCTTCAGGCGATGAGACATACAACTTGCCGTCTGAGAGAACCGCCGTTGTCCTTGAACCGGAAACACTCTCAATGCCTGTCGGAGCGGTGACCTTGAGAGCCACACGACTTGAAATCTCCTTCATGTCGCCCGTAACGACGCACAATTCATAGTCGCCCGCAGGCAGACTGCCCACACTCGCCATGCCGCCTTCAGCCTTTACGGGAACGCTGGCGCACAGACCTGAAGTTCCGAAAACAGCCACCTGCTCGTCGCCGAAGCACGGCAGACCTTCGTAGAACACTTCAACATTGTCGGTGGAGGAATATTCCGGACAGCCGGCCTCAAGTATGACAGGCTTTCCAATGACGAAAGGAGCACGTGCGCACGACTCATAATAGCCGTCGGCATTGAAGTATCCGGCGAAATATATGCCGTCTTTCAGAGCGGAAGTGAAGTTGATTGTGCCTGCCACATTGAGCGTAAGGCTGCCTTGAGGACTGCCGCCGACGTAGGCATAAGTGGGACATTTGGAGTTGACAGGCACTACCGAACGCTCGTAAATGCCTATCCAGTCGCGATCGATGCACGGCGCATTGTCATAGTTAACCACCACCGGCTCGCCCACAGCGTACACTTTCTTGTCTGTGCTAATGGAAGGCAGAGTACTGTCGTCGCAATTATCGCTGACAACAAAGTTCACACGGTCGGTTATCTCCGTATATCCACCGTCCTTGAAAAGCACGGCGAAATAGGCACCCGGCTCATCAATGGTGCACCGCCACGCGCCCGACACACCGTCGGTATAAGCATATTTATATGAAAGATCAGCCGTTCCGGGCGTCTTTCCGTAAACATATATGCCCACCCAGGCATCTGTTCCTACCGGAGCCCCGTCGTAGTTGAACGCCACCTCACTGCCGGTGCGGAAGAAACGGCCGTCGAGCGACAGAGCAGCCTGCACTGCAGAGCCCGTGACGGTGAAGCTTACCGGAGCGGAATAGTCAGACCACTGCAGGTTGTCGTTGCGGTTGCGGGTACGTATATAATAGGTACCATTGGGTAGCGAACCGCTCTCGAGCGACAGACTTGTGATGTCCTTGCTGGCATTTATGTCGAGCGGCATATACTTGTCGTCCACTCCGTAGAAGTCCTCACAGTTGGTAAGACGGTTGAGAACGATGTCGGTGAAATCGGCATTTCTTGAAATCTGATACTCCACAGCAGCCACATCGTCGGTCGGATTGGTCTGGGTGAAAGCATAAGGCAGACTTACTTCGCCCCCGACAGGCGCAATCACAGGCACTGCCGGAGCGCTGTTGTCACCGAGACGACGCACGAAACGATCTACAAGCACATTGTCAAGAGCCAGGCGTGAGTTGCCGATGGAATATGTCTCCACGGTCATTGTGAGCGTCGCAGGGTCGAATTCGGCTATCTGATATGTCCAGTGGTCGATGGTCTTCTGCACCTCCTCATGATTGTAATTGTCGGGAGTCTTTCCCCAAAGTTGCTCATATCCCTCAGCCGAAGTGCCCACTCCGCCACCGCTGATGATGTGATAGACGGGCACGTCGGTCATCTGTCCGCGGGCGTAAAGATGGTGGTGTCCGGCATAGTTGAGCACATGCTTGGGCGTGGAAGAGAGTATAGGCATTATCTCGTTGAGCATCCACGGCGACACATCGCCCGAATATTGCTCGGCATAGAGCGGACGATGCTGCACACTTACGATGAAATCGACGTTTTCATCTACAGCTGCCGCAGCGATGACCTTGCGCACCCACATCTTCTGAGCAGCCGAAGGGTCGTCGGAATCGAGCACGACAAAGAGCGTGCGTCCCACCTGGTAGGCATAGTATGATGCCGTACCGCTGCTGATGCCCGCGTATGACAGCGTGTCGTAACGGTAATGTCCCTTATATCTGCTCAGCTCCGAATCCTCACGATACTCGTGGTTGCCCACGGCAGTCATTGTGGGAAGTGAAGGCGAAACAGACCTCGACTTGAACAGATGTACCGACTCATACAGCTCGCTTCTGCCGGCATCCACTTGGTCGCCCACGTTCATTATGAAACGTATGTTGTCCTCAAACGGCGCGTCGCCGTATTTCTCGGCCACCGTCTTGCGCGCCGCGTTGAGCATCCATTCATAGTCTGAGCGCTCGTTGCGCTGGTGGTCGCCTATCAGCAACACTCGTATCTTATCCATGGAACCCGGCAACGGCATAGTGCGGAAGCGATATGTGGCACTCGTTCCGCCCTTTCCCTCGACACGATAATAATATACAGCGTCGGGCTCAAGATTGTCTATGAGCGCAGAGTTCCAGTAGTATGTGCCGGCAATACGCTTAGAAGCGGACACCACAGATGCGTGAAGACCGTTCTCGTCGCTGCCGTATCTCACCACAGAACCGGCATCGTCAGCCGAGCTTTTCCAACTGACACACACAGAATGTGAGGTAGTCATATAGATGTAAGGCACTGTCATGCGTGCCGGTTCACCCGGTTTCACGGTAAGGCGCATTGCACGATAAGTGCCGTCAGACAAAGGAACGTAGTAGATATCGGGCTGTGTACGCTCGACACCATCTATCAGTTTGCTGTCACCCTCGGTTATACTGACCTCAGAAAAACCGGTAATTGTCTTCTGCGCTACGGCAGAATGTACGGAGAACATCAGCATTAAAGCTGACACAACAACATTTCTGTTCATAATAGCATCTGGTTTTTAGTTTAAATATAATATTCCTTTATTGTCGATGGAATCGATAAATAATGCTTCACGATAGGTTTGTAGTGCCTGTATTACACCTGTGTCCATCCGGATATATACACAATCCGCACATAAAGAACACGGTGAATGACAAGAGCATCGGCAAAAAATAAAATCGCTTTTTTAAGGATTGAATATGCCATACCGCAGTATGTCTTTTGCAAAGATAGTGAAAGGTGAGCGCAAAGACAAATAAAAAAACAACGTTTTTTGAATTATGGCTTTGCCGAGCCGCATTCTGTCTTATTCAGAGATAGTGGAAGATGAGCGCAACAGAAAGATAAAAAACACGCCGGAAACACATTGTTCCGGCAAAATAAAACACATGACAATAAACGCTTTATGCCACCCGATTCTGCATAAATATGCAAAACACAAAGTAAAATATTTTGACAAAAGATTTTCTTAAAATAGAAAAGAGAGACGACAAAGTATATGATAAAACTGCATAAATATCCGTCTGTTATGCAAAAGCGGCAATATCGCTTGACGATAAAATGCCGGGCGCGATGCGATAAAGGCCATATCGGGTTGCGAAAGAGTGCATATCATCATGCGAAATGCACCATTTCAGACCATGAAATGGGCTCTTTTGGAGTGCGAAATGGGCTCTTTTGGAAAACAGAAAACATCCTTTTGAGGCACGGAACGGGTGGTATCTCCGTATATTATTGATTGTCAAGCGATTACGATTCATCCTCATAGCCGGCGTATTTGCGCCCGGAAGAGCAGTCGGTCGCAAATAATCGATTCTCGTGAAGTTGAGGTCCGGACTGCATGAATATTTATACGGGAAAACTGTATAATTATAAGTGATTTACAGACGGGCGCATAAGGCTCTGTAACGCTTGCCGGAGACTGTTAATGAACAGCCGCGCCGACAGGACCGAGGAAACAAAAAACGAGGAAAACGTCTCACGACGCCCTCCCCGCCCTACTGTTAATGTAATATGCTTATTTTACAATTATCTTACGAACTTTCCCGTCTGACATTCTCACAATGTTCACGCCACGTTCCGGAGATGTGAGGCGGCGGCCGTCGATAGCGTAACGCTCGGTCTCGGTGGCTGTGGCGTCAGAGCCGGTCTGGTCGATTCCGGTCGGTGTAAGCATCGCTTCGTTGGACAGACAGCTCTCGCCCGAGTCGTAAACAGCGGTCACAGTATAGACAGCATCGGGATGTCCTGCCTCGGTATCGGTGAAGCTGTTTGTGGTAACGAGCTCGTTGTTTATCTTCACATTGTCGCGATAGACATTGTATCCGAGCAGTGTCGAAGCCTCGCAACTTCCGTCGTAAGGCGCATATTCGAAGTTGTCTATCATGAGCATGACAACGCGGCGTACGCAACGCACGGCGAAATAGCGTGTGCCCTCAGGCACTGTGAATGTGTATTTTGTCCACGCATCGCTCACCGCAATATGATCGCCGTCGTTCAGCTTGACAAAGCTGTCGTGATGACTGTCGGTGGTCGAGTAATATACATTCATCCATTCAAAGTCATATGTGGCACCCTTTGCGTAGAATGTTATGGTCTGCTGACGGCCGTCAAGGCGCGGAGTGATGAGCCAGTCGTCGTTCTCGGCAGGCCAGTCAACCGACGGACAGATGAGCATCTGATGGCTGTCGTTGCTCAACGGCATGAACGCGTCGTCCATATTATCATCAACCCATACACCTGCCTGTTCGAGATTGAACACCTGGAAGGCCATTGGTTCGCCCTCATGCTCATAACTGTTTGGTATGCGGGGTGTAACCATTGTTGTAAATTTGTCTGCATCGTAAACACTCCAATCACCTATATTATCTATGATGAACGGCTCATAATCCTCGAATCCATCGGTGACGGTTTGCATGTCGCCGTGTGCCACAGCTAGGATTGAGGCTGCCGCGTTCCATGTGAGCGTCGCGTGGCCAGGAACACCTGTCGCAGCAAGTCCGCTGACAACCGGCAGATCTGAGGGGCGTACAGATGTATAAAGCGTATCGGAAGCGTTGTTTTCGTCGAATTCATCGGCATCATACGTTACGATTGCCTGCCATTCGTGGCTGTCTGCAACGGCATCTGCCGGTGTAGCTTTCACCGTATATGTAACGTTTACGGTGTTTGCGGCCTCTACATCGGCACCGTCGGCTGTGGCGACAACCTCTCCGTCGCGCAGGAAATCTACCTTATATCCGCTTGCGACATTACCGCCACGGTTGAATACCGATACACTATATGTGACGTCATCGCCTATGCCGGCACGTTTCTTATCAACCGTGAATGATGTTACGGCAAGGTCGTTGACATATTCAGACTCGTCTATGCTTATGTTGTCAACATACATGTTGCGGTAGGCTCCGGCGTCAGACTCGGCTGTTGCGAGCAGTCCGATGTTCGCGAATGACGCTTTCTGCTTCGGCAGATTGACTACGCACTGTGTCCATCCGTCCGAATTCTCGTTCTGATAGAACACCGCGTTGTCGATGTTCTGCCACTCACCGCCATCGAAAGATATCTGTACCTGAACGCGGTCGTTCACTTCGCCGTCCCAATCTGGGTCATACCATGGGCTGCGAGCCTTGTAGAACCAGAAACGGAGTACGGGATTTACCGCTCCGGAAAGGTCGATGAGAGGAGACACATATAGTGACTGTGCTCCGTAGTCAGCATATTTTGACTCGGCAACAATCATTCCATTGTCGCTGTCCTGCGACATTACTTCCTCAAATTCGCCCATTTCATCGTCACCGATGGTGTGCCATTCGAAGTCGGCAACAGTTCCGTCTACAAACCAAGGAACTTGTGGTTTCTGGTTGGCGAACGATTCCTTGTAAGGGAACGTAAGCGGAATACCACTCAGAACGGACGAAGAGACAACCGGTTCGCCTGTCAGTCCGGCAGCAACCGGAGTAATGGTGTATGACACGAGAGCCTGACCACGCTCCACGGGCACCTTGTCCGTATAGCTTTCACCCTTGTGTCCGGTGGCAAGAACCATTCCGTCGCGGGCAATGTTGTATGTCATGTTCTCATAATCCACGTATCCACCGTTGACTGAAGAAGCCGGAGCTTTCCACGTAACGGTCACGCTCTTGTCGGCATTGAGCTTTGCCACTGCGTCGGTAACGGCAACAGGAGTGTCATTTCCTACATATACTTTCTGTTCTGCAGCGGCTCCCTCGCCCTCTGCATTGGCAGCTACGACACGGTAAGTATTGAATCCGTGTTCGGGTTCGGTGTCTTTCCAAGTAAGAGCGGAACCCGGATTGACATCGCTAAATGTCTTTACGGCTGCCTCGCTATCGTTGCGGTAAATGTTTATATCCACGTTTGCAGACAGAGCCTCGTCGGTCGCCGTAACGGCAGGGGAGCCACAAACGAAAGGTCGGCAGACATAACGCCACGCTCCGCAGGTGCGACATTCAGATTGGTGACAGCACCGGGAACGCCTGCCGAAGCGACGTCTGTTATATATACATTATCTATATCTATGCGGTGCATGTTCGGCTGACTATATGCATAAAAGCCAAGACGATAGTTGCCGTCAGCCTTGACAAACACCTTCAGTGTCTTTGTTCCGGAATCAGATTTTGTTACATTATTATAATCGGCAAGCACTGTCGTGAACGAAGCGGGATCGGTGGATGTGCCGAGAAATACCTTCAGGTTCTCCGGCATAGAATTTATTCCGAGATAAAACTTCAGTTCATAAACTCTTCCGGCAGAAAGATGGAACTCCGGAGAGATGCACCAGTCGTCACCAGGCAGGCCGGTCTGATAGTCCAACATATAGGCCGCCGCACCGTTGAGATATTCCCATGTGCGTCCTCCATTGTTATCAACAAGCGTCCAGCGGGCAAAATCTTCCTCGGTATCGAAGGTCTCTCCAAATACCACATCACCGCTGTCGGCACGGGCACCGATTGCAGCCACAGCCAATAACGCCGCAAACAGATGCCTTTTAATAGTAAAGCGTGAAAATCTGTCCATTTGTTTTGAATTTTAATAATTAACGTGACAAAATTACGCTAAATACATTTTAAAACAAACATTTCGCACTACTGCATTACCACTGCATCGACAATATCAACCCGTAATATCAGCAAGAAACTCCTGAATACTCATGCCTGGAGGCACACCGAGTTTCTTGCGTAGACGGTGACGCGACGATTCGACACTCCGAACCTCACGATAGGTCAGGGCAGATATCTCTTTCGTTGACATTCCTATGTGCAGATAGGCACACAGACGTAAGTCTATCTTGCTGAGATTAGGATAACGCTGTGACAGACGATTAAGAAAATCGGGGTGCACTTCGTCGAAATATACTCTGAAATCCTCGCTCACCGGCTTGTCCTCATAGTGGCGGAGAGCATGAATTATGGCGTTGAGACGCGACTTGTCAAAGTTCTTGTTTTTTGCCATTTCATCGCGTACTTCGGTCAGTTCGTCACAGAGTTTACTATGAAATTCACTTATCGAAGCAAGGTCTATGGTATAAGTGGTAAGCTGACGGTTCTTGCTGTCGAGCTGGTTGGTCATTTCCCGTTGCTGCCGTTCGTGCTCGCGCTGTTCGTAAAGCAGAAGTCTGTCGCGCTGCAAGTTTATCAAACGGTTCTTGCGGCGGTCTGCACGGATGCGCAACAGCAACAGGACAATGAGCACGGCAAGTATCACAAGGAATACCGCGACAACAAATATCATGAGTGTCCGACGGCTTGCGATGGTGCGATAAATGTCAACCGAGGCTTCCAACCTGCTGTTCTGATTCTTCAGACGTTCGGAATCGTAGGCCACGAGGAGCTGACGCAACTGCTCGTCACTATTGTCGTTCCACACCGAATCTCCGGTTTCCTCATATTTGAGAATATTGTGCAGGGCCTCGATGGAATCGCCAAGAATGAACGATATGTCCGTAAGCTGACGGTAAGAACGCGTCTGCACCGTGAGCGGAGTCTTAGGCAGACAGGTATGAATGAGCTTCACCATATGGCGGGCATCATCATTCTTACCAAGCATAGCCTTGACATAAGCCGTATTGAGCATGGTCTGAAGAATGTCAGAATTGAATCTCAGACCCTTCTGAAGATGCGAAGCCTTCGACAGCTCGACATCAGCACGGGCATAATCACCCAGCCCACAGAACACCTCGGCACGGTTGGTATAAACCAACGACCGTCCGAGTCTGTCGCCTTTCGGCGTATATCGCAAGGCTTCATCCATGTAACGGAACGCTTCCTTATATTTTTTTTGGTTATAAGATATGAGCCCCAGGTTATTATAATTATTGCGTATGTTCGACGAATCCTTCAGATTGATGTTTATCTCAAGCGCACGCAGCAGCAGATCTTCCGCATTGGAATATTGCCGCGCCGAGTAATATATACCGAAAACCTCATTGCAGAACAGCGCAAGACTACGTTCGTCGGACAACGATTTCGCCCTTTTCATCGCGTCACGATAAAGACGCAGCGCCTTGTCCATATCGCCGAGAGCCATATAATTCTTTGCTTTCAGACCGTTGACGTCCATCAACAGCTTTTGTTCGGAGACCCCGCTATGGAGCATCGACAGACTGTCCGACAGCTGATTCAGCAAGAACAATGCCTTGGCATTCTGTCCATGTTCGGTCAGCGAGAGCGCTTCGCGATAGACAGAACGGCCTTTGTCATGACCGGGAACGGCCATGATTACCGATGGAATGGATAAAAAAAGGATGAAGAAAAAGGCACAGGACAACCCATAACGCGACTGACGGAAGCGCGCCGGGCAATTTCCTGCACGACGGAAAGAACCGCCGCAATGATTTGAAATTATTTTTTCACGAGCGGATTGAAACATTCTCAGATACTCAGAACATACGGCTCACACGCTTTACTCCTGCGACAAGCGCGTCAATTTCCTCCTTTGTGTTGTACATCGCAAAGGAAGCACGCACCGTACCTTGTATGCCGTAGTGCTGCATGACCGGCTGCGCACAGTGGTGACCGGTGCGGACAGCGATACCGAGACGGTCGAGCAAGGTACCCATATCAAGGTGATGAATCTTTCCTACGAGGAATGAGACAACGGCATCCTTATGCTCTGATGTGCCGAAAAGCGCGATTTCATCGATAGTACGCATCTGTTCCATGCAATAGGACGTGAGTTCCCGTTCGTGCGCGGAGATGTTCTCGATACCTATCTTATTTACATAATCGAGTGCCACAGCAAGTCCGTGAGTAGCTATGTAGTCGGGAGTTCCTGCCTCAAACTTGAACGGTAGGTGTTCGAAAACGGTTTTCTCGAACGACACACTCTCTATCATCTCACCACCACCCTGATATGGCGGCATGCTGTCGAGCCGAAAAATCGACATGAGCGATCATCTCCCCGCCTCCTTGATAAGGAGGCATGGCATCGAGCCACTTTTCTTTACCGTAAAGCACACCGATACCGGTAGGACCATATATCTTATGTCCGCTGAAAGCGAAGAAATCGCAGTCCATATCCTGCACATCCACCTTGAAATGAGGCGTACTCTGCGCACCGTCTATAAGCACCGGCACGTCGTGTTCGTGGGCAATCCGTATGATGTCCTTCACTGGATTTACCGTTCCGAGGACGTTGCTCACATGGGCTACACTTACAATCTTAGTGCGCTCATTGAACAAAGCGGCATACGCTTCCATGTCGAGCTCGCCCTTATCATTTATCGGTATCACCTTTATAGCGATTCCGCGACGCGCTGCCTGAATCTGCCACGGCACGATGTTTGAGTGATGTTCCATCATGGAAACGATGATTTCATCACCCTCTTTCATGAAAGCATCGCAGAAGGACGATGCCACGAGATTGATGCTCTCAGTGGTTCCACGCGTAAAGATCACCTCTTCAGTCTTTCCGGCATTGATGAAACGACGCACCGCCTCGCGCGCTGCCTCATGCAGTTCGGTAGCCTGCTGCGACAGATAGTGCACTCCACGGTGCACGTTGGCGTTTGCATTGAGATACTCGTGGCGCATGGCATCGAGCACGCAAAGCGGTTTCTGCGTCGTGGCGGCGTTGTCGAGATAAACCAAAGGCTTGTCATAGACTGTGGTGGAAAGTATCGGAAAATCCTTACGGATGGTATTTACATCGTATGCCATGATATTCTTTTTATTATTGAAACATATTTTATTTGCACAGACGGCAGCCCTCACACTTGCACAGCTCGCCGCGGAAGCGCTTCTCAACGAGATAGTGCAGACGGTCGCGCAGCGGTTCGAGCGTTATCTTGTCAACCACTTCGTTGATGAAAGCGAACTCAAGCAGAAGACGTGCTTCCTTCACCGAGATGCCACGCTGGCGCATATAGAACAGAGCCGCGTCGTTGAGCTGGCCCACGGTAGAACCGTGAGAGCACTTCACATCGTCGGCATAAATCTCGAGCATAGGCTGAGTGTACATACGGGCTTCCTTTGTGGCGCACAAGTTACGGTTGACCTCGTCGGACACAGTCTTCTGAGCGCCCTCGCGAACAAGCACCTTTCCGGCGAAAGCACCGGTGGAATGGCCGTCGAGCACATACTTGTATAGCTCATTACTCGTGCAATGTGACGCCTGATGATCGATGAGAGTGTTGTTGTCAATATGCTGGTTCTTGTCGGCAATCACGAATCCGTTGACGTTGCACTCAGCGCCCTGACCGCGGAGAGCGAGCTCCAAGCAGTTGCGCGTCACGCCGTTGTGCAGGGTTATGACGTTATGGCTTACGCGGCTGTCTGCCTGCTGATCGATATATACATTGCTCACACGATTGTTCAGATGATGCGTCTCCTCCATGCAATAAAGCTCGAGCGACGCATTGGCTCCGACATAAGCCTCCGTCACCTGAGTGGCAAGGAACCGGCGTTCGTCGGCAGTATGGTCGCAGAAAAGCAGCTTAGCCTCCGCTCCTTCGTCAAGAACGATGAGCACACGGCGGTTGACCATCAGATCGACATCGGCACGAAGAATGTTTATCACCTGTATGGCGCGCTCCACCTTCACGTTGCGCGACACGTGGACGAGCAGTCCGTCCTGGGCCAACATTGTGTTGAGCGCAGTCACGGCATCGGCATCTGTGCGGGCGATATGGGCGTAATATTTTGCGATGAAATCGGGATTTTCTGCAGCATAAGCGTTAAGCGAACCCACATATACGCCTTCGGGAAGCGACGATTTGGGCAGCAGACGGCTGTAGAAAGCATCATTCACCACAAAATAGAGCGACGTACTGAGGTTCGGGACATCGCAGCGGAAAGCGTCGTAAGGATTCACCGGAATGTCCAGACGGTTGAGATTGAGTCCATAATTCGGACTGAATATCCCGTCAATATCGGTATATTTATATTTCTCCACCTTACGTGTGGGGAATCCGAGACGGCAGAAGTCGTCGAAAGCCTTGTCGCGCACGGCATTGAGAGCCGCCGTGCTGTGACCGAACAACGCCTCACGTCCCGACTTGTAAAGGTCTATATACTGTTTCTCGCTTCCCATAATCACTCCTCTCCGATTTCTGCCTTAATCCAGTCGTAACCTCTTTCCTCAATTTCCTTCGACAGTTCCGGTCCGGCGGTCTTCACGATACGACCCTTATAGAGCACGTGAACCACGTCGGGTTTGATGATGTCGAGCAGACGCTCATAGTGGGTTATGACGATCGTACTCGACTCCGGTGTCTTCAGCTTGTTCACACCTTCGGCCACGATGCGCAGCGCATCGACGTCCAGACCAGAGTCAGTCTCGTCGAGAATGGCGAGCTTCGGTTCGAGCATTGCCATCTGGAATATCTCGTTGCGCTTCTTTTCTCCGCCGCTGAATCCCTCGTTCACCGAGCGGCGTGTGAACTTGCTGTCGAGTTCAACAATCTTGCGTTTCTCGTTCATGAGCTTCAGAAACTCCGCTGTCTTCAGCTCCGGCAGGCCGTGATACTTGCGTTTCTCGTTGACGGCGGTCTTCAGGAAGTTAGTCATCGACACGCCCGGTATCTCCACAGGATACTGGAACGAAAGGAATATTCCCTCGTTGGCGCGCTCCTCCGGCTTCATCTCCAGCAGGTTCTTGCCATTGAAGTAAGCCGAACCGGCGGTCACCTCATAGAGCGGATTGCCCGTAAGCACCGCGCTGAGAGTGGATTTTCCCGAGCCATTTGGGCCCATTATGGCGTGTGTCTCGCCGTCCTTTATCGTAAGGTTGATACCTTTCAATATTTCTTTGTCGCCTATTTTGGCATGCAAGTCTTTTATCTCTAACATAACTGTTTGTATTTCTGACGTAAGTGTTTAATAATTATCCAAATTTAATTTTACCTTTTTGCTGCCTCCGCTACGCTCTATCCCCAATATGGAATCGAGCAGACCACTGAAATCGCTGCCCGTGAAGCGGAACGGGAACGAAGCTTTCAGTCCAGCCGAAAAGGCGTGGCGGTGCATCGGGGAGCGCACGGCATAGGTCTGTCCGTCACCGTTGTATTTCGTCTCTGTCGTGGTACGGCCGTCAATAGCGAGACGGAAACCATAGTCAAGTTCCACAGCCAGACACGAGAAGAAATAGACATCGAGCCCGACAGACGGTGCCACGCTCAACAACGGACAGCTGACGCGATAGTTCCGCTCATAGTTTTGCGAGCCGGACATACTCATTGTTCCCGACGACTTACGGCCTGCCACATTCCAATAGGTGCCTGCTCCGAGGTATGGTTGCAGCGGACTGCCGGGCGAAAGGAAATACCATCTGCCACCGAACATTATCTGCGATAACTCCGCGGACACGTCACCCGCAAAGAAATCCATCGTCTCCTGATCATAACCGCCCACAAGCGAGAAACCTGTATGCGGTATGAAATATTCGAGATGTGCCGAGAAATTCGGTCCTCCACCCGATCTTATCGGGTCATATTGATTTGATGGCGTCTCGTTGAGCGACACGACCGGCTTCACCGGACTTATCCTTATATCGAAGGCCCAACGTCTTGTGACATCGTCCTGCGCCCTCATATCGGAGGCAACCATACACATAACGAGTATCAAAACAGCAACACCTGTTATTCTCATATTGAAAACCGTTTTACGGTAATATAGAATATGTATCAGCCCACGGTGCCCTCGAGCGATACGCTGAGCAGCTTCTGAGCCTCTACAGCGAACTCCATTGGCAGCTTGTTGAGCACTTCCTTGGCGTAGCCGTTCACTATCAGTCCGATGGCATGCTCGGTGGAGATACCTCGCTGGTTGCAGTAGAACAGCTGGTCCTCGCTTATCTTGCTCGTCGTGGCCTCGTGTTCCACCACCGCCGTGTCGTTGTGTATGTCCATGTAAGGGAATGTATGCGCGCCGCACTCGCTTCCGAGCAGCAGACTGTCGCACGAGCTGTAGTTGCGTGCATTGTCGGCTCCGGCCGTGGCTCTCACCAGTCCGCGATAAGAGTTCTGGCTGTGTCCGGCGCTGATGCCCTTGCTTATGATTGTACTGCGGGTGTTCTTGCCCATGTGTATCATCTTCGTGCCAGTATCTGCCTGCTGATAATGATTCGTAACAGCCACACTGTAGAACTCTGCCTGCGAGTTGTCGCCGCGCAGAACGCACGACGGATACTTCCACGTTATGGCCGAACCGGTCTCCACCTGTGTCCACGACAGCTTGGAGTTTACGCCGCGCAGGTCGCCGCGTTTGGTCACAAGGTTATACACACCGCCGCGTCCGTTCTCGTCGCCCGGATACCAGTTCTGCACGGTTGAGTATTTCACCTCGGCGTTGTCCTTCACCACTATCTCCACGATTGCGGCGTGCAGTTGGTTCTCGTCGCGCATCGGGGCGGTGCATCCTTCGAGATACGACACGTAAGAATCGTCGTCTGCCACTATAAGTGTGCGCTCGAACTGACCCGTGTTGCGGGCGTTGATGCGGAAATAAGAGCTAAGCTCCATCGGGCAGCGCACGCCTTTGGGGATATATACGAACGAGCCGTCGCTGAACACAGCGCTGTTGAGCGCTGCGAAGAAGTTGTCGCGATAGGGCACTACAGAACCGAGATACTCGCGAACGAGGTCGGGATGATTCTTTATGGCGTCGCCTATCGAGCAGAATATGATGCCCTTCTCAGCCAGTTTCTCCTTGAACGTGGTCTTCACCGACACCGAGTCCATGATGGCATCCACGGCCACTCCGCTCAGCGCCAGACGTTCCTCGAGCGGAATGCCCAGCTTGTCGAACGTCTTCATCAGCTCCGGGTCTATCTCCTTCTTGCCGTCGTCCTTCTTCTTTGCCATAGGGTCGGCATAGTAGGAAATGGCCTGATAGTCTATCTCCGGCAGGTGAATATGTCCCCACGACGGCTGCTTCTGCGTCTTCCAGAACTCAAAAGCCTTGAGACGGAAGTCGAGCATCCAGTCGGGTTCGCCCTTCTTCTGCGAGATGAGACGCACCACGTCCTCGTTAAGTCCTTTGTCTATTATATCCGTATGTACGTCAGTGGTGAAGCCGAAAGCATATTTCTGTTCGGCCACCTTGCGCACAAATTCATTCTGATTGTTATTATTGCTATCCATCTTTTTACACGGCCGGTCGCGGAAACCTTCCCTTCCGGCATTTGTTTATATTTTTGCAAAGATAATAAAAAATAAATACTGTGCACAAGTATTTCAATAAAAATCAATATGTTGGCGGATTGTCTGGCAAAACACCGGAACAAGGCACAATGCAAACGGACTTATGCAGATAAGTCGATGATGGCCGGAAGAACGATGAAAAAGGAATTAACCAAAACCGACAACGCGGGTTGAGCTTTGCCGAGATATTTCCGATGTAATGCAATGATGCAGTGAACGCGGTTTCTCTGGCGCACATGTATTCTAAAATTCCCGATTTCCGGGAAATTATTGTCAAGGTCTGTCACTTTCCTTTCAATATATTTATGCAAAAACAACCGATTTCAACGGCATTTTATGACGTATGATACCCATTGGGAGAAACGGCATCTTAATTGTTATCGTAAACGATTATAACACCCGACGGACAGCTGTCGAGACCATCCGAAACACGTGATAAGGACACAACGACGCGCAGTCAGAGTGAGTCAATAAGTCGGTCCATACGGCTGACACGCTCAAGAAATGTCTTCCTGAGGTTTTCTGAAGACGAACGGAAGGTTACGAACGTGTCGAAACGGGCAGGATCGAGCGATGCCCACATGTGCTCATCGGCAATGGCTGAAGACTCAATCGTCGCGCGCCAGCAGTCAAAACGGGCGATTATATCGGGGATATGTGGTTTCAACGCTTGCCAACGGCGCTTCACGACGGCAACAAACTCAGGGTCGGAAAGCAGTCGGTCGTACCACAGCGCGTTGCGGTTGTACAGGCTGTCGGTGGTGAGCAGGCGCACATCAGTACGATTGAGCCGCGAGGGACGCAGGTCGCCGCCGTCGTCAAGCCCCACGGTGATGAAAGCGAGATCGAAATCCCAGACAGGTCCTGCCGTCAGTCTGCCGCCTTCGTCGCAATACATATAGCAGCTGCGCGGTCCGTTCGGCTCGGCGTTCTGCGCTATCTCGTGCACCAGCCACCAGTCGGCGAACGATTCGGCATCGATATATTTGTCGTATATCTCGCGCATGTCGGGATGCGGAGAATAGAGCTTTTGCTCGATTTCATCGAACATACGGCGCGCTTTTTCCTTCATAGCGTCGGTCAACGGGTCGGGCGACTTGATGTTGACAGGCAGATGGCGATGCGCCGTGAAGAAGCGAGGGTCACCGTCGTCGTACGTGTCGAGTTCGAAGAGAAATCCTTTATTTTCATCGATTTCAACGCGGCCACGCGCAACTCTCACCTGCTCGCACAGCAGATAGATACCTTGCGGCCGTCCGTTGAGCACCACATCCACCGGCCGGCAGTCGGGAGTCCAGGCAAGCGACGTATGGCGTGCCACCTCAAGGGCAAGCATGTTGCGCAGCTGACTGTGGTCCATGAAATTGGCAAGCAGAGCCCAACGCTTGCCGGGAGCCATTCCGAGAATGGAATGACGGCCGTCGAGTTTTATGGCGTATGGCTTCTTCGGCTTGGCAAACGTGGAATGTCCGCGACCCTTGACATCAACGTTATGAGAGCGAAAATCCACGGTTCCATCGGGTCTGACAATCCTCATGCGGCAGTCTTTCGTCCAGATGTCGCGCGAAGTTATGGCCGACGAGTCGGGCGTGTCGATGTATATCACGGGCAGACCTCCGGCTTTTGGCTGAGCTGTCTGCGCCGAAACAACGGCCGGAATAAGGCACACGAATGCCGTAAAGATTGCGCGTAGGACACGCATTAAGTTTGTTCCGAATATTTTCATCCCTTACGCCTGCTTTACGTTTATGAGTTTTGAGGTGTCGTAGCCACGGGTGCGGAGGTCTGAGAGAATTTTCTGCATCGTCTCGTCGGGCAGACTGCTCGTGCGGCTCATTATCCAAAGATAGTCGGGCGAGCTGCTCCCTATGACCACATAGCTGTAGTCTGTTGCCATGTCGAGCACGTAGTAGTCGGCATAAAACCACAGGAAGAACGACACCTTCAGCTTTCCCGGCTCGATGGAATCGGGCAATTTTGCCTTTCCCTTGATGATTTTGTGCACGCCCTTGAGATAACCGTCGTTGACCACGACAATCCTCCCGTCAGGCTTCAGCGTGTATGTGGCCGTGACGTGAGTCATGTTGCGCTCGAACAAATGGTCGTAGCGCGCTATCTCGTACCACAAACCCATGAAACGGTTCAAATCCAGCGATTTCACCGTAGTATTGTCAATCGAGGCTGCATCATTCTCCTTTCTGCCAAGTCCGACCATTTTCAGGAGCTTAAAAAATAATCCGTTCATAAGCCAATATCTTTTTTGTTATGCTCAATTATAATTGTTAAACGCTGAGTATCGTCCGAAAAGGGACGAAGCATATAGCGTATAATGTCTTTAACCGCATCAACAATATACAGAATCCTATATTTTACAAATATAGTGAAAGGCGAGCGCAGAGACAAAACGGAAAAGCTCCGGTTTTTCGTTTTGCGCTTTGCCGAGCCGAATCCTATATTCTACAAATATAGCGAGAGGCGAGTGCAGAGACAAAACGGAAAAGCTCCGGTTTTTCGTTTTGCGCTTTACCGAGCCGAATCCTATATTCTACAAATATATGAAAAATTTCTCTCATACCGAAATAAGCTACATGAAAGGAAGGTTTTACAATTTTATGACACAACTAATAAATATTTAGGAGCAAACAAAAAAGCCCTTCTCTGCGTCGTGGAAAATCAAAGCTGGAGTCTTTAGTCAGAGTTATACCGCCAAATATAAACTCCAAGGATAATAATCTCATCCATTAAATGGTGCAGATCGACGTAAAACTCACTTACCGTACGTGTGCCGTAAACCTTGACAGGCCGTTTGTCCGCTTTATAATAAATTCACCCAGCCACAACCGGTAATTATTCATCGCAAACGCGACTCATACTCACAATGTCTATATTTCCACATAACATCAGTGTTTCTAACGAAAAACAGGAGAACCTACTTACAATTTTTCTTGACTAAATTTTGACAAAATAAATTCGCAAAAGAAATGTAAATGAATGTTAAATCGAATTCTATAAAGCCCATTTCTTACTGAACAGCCTTTTGATATACCCTATACCGTAGTCCGAAAAAGTACGTTCGGCGTTCCAATAATGCCCATTTCATCATGCAATAAAGCCTATTTCAGAGGCCGAAAAGCACCATATCGCACCCTAAAATAGGCCATTTCGCATACCGAAATGGTGCTTTTCGCAATGAAAGGAAATGCGCTATAAACACAAGTTACTGATATTCAACACTTTATAAAAACCTCTCATAATTCGCGTATTTGCGCCCGAATACGACTCAGCCCGCAAATACTCGCTTATTTTTCGGGGTAGAACAGGAAACTAAGGCGGAAAAATCAAAATCCGGTTACGATTTGAAAGTGGGACATATCGGTTTATTACAGCAGAAAGGAAAGAACCTGATGCGGGTATGAGAGAAATATTTTTCCGCATCAAATCCTCGGTATCCATATTGAGATATATCACAATTGAATTTCCATAGTGCCGGTCTTGCTGCCTGACGAGATCTACGGCTCATTCTCCCGATGAAATGGTTGATTTTGGGAATTATGAACATAAAAACACCGGAAAAGCAATCCATAAGGATGCTTTCCCGGCGGAAGCATGATGATATTAAGAATTTAAATATGTACTTTAAGGAGCCCCGTATCAGAGCTTCTGCTGTACTTCAATCTCTGTGAATGTCTCGAGGATATCGCCCACCTGTATGTCATTGAAGTTGACAAGGCTGATACCACACTCGAAGTTGGCCGCAACCTCTTTCACGTCGTCCTTGTAACGCTTCAGGGCATTGATGTCTGCGGTATGAACCACGATTCCGTCGCGTACGACACGTGCGCGGTCGCTGCGGTGAACCTTTCCTTCGGTGACATAAGCACCGGCAACGGTTCCTACCTTTGATATCTTGTAAACCTCGCGAACTTCGGCCTGACCGGTCACAACTTCCTTCTTCACCTTGTCGAGCATACCCTCCATGGCCGACTTGACATCGTCGATGGCGTCGTAGATCACCGAATATGTGTTGATTTCGACACCGTCCTGCTCGGCCTGTTTGCGTGCCGCTGCCGACGGACGAACCTGGAAGCCGACGATGATGGCGTCGGATGCGTCGGCCAGAGTGACATCGCTTTCGGATATCTGACCCACAGCCTTGTAGATGACATCGACCTTGATCTTCTCTGTAGAGAGCTTGATGAACGAGTCGCTGAGCGCCTCGATACTTCCGTCGGTGTCTCCCTTGACGATGATGTTGAGCTCCTTGAACGAACCGAGGGCGATGCGGTGGCTGATGTCGGAGAGCGTAAGACGCTTCTGTGTGCGCAGACCCTGCTCGCGCTGGAGCTGCAGACGCTTGTTGGCGATGTCGCGTGCTTCCTGCTCGGTGTCGAGAACGTGGAACGTGTCACCTGCTGTCGGTGCGCCGTTCAGACCGAGGATGATGGCCGGCTCGGCCGGTCCTGCGCTCTCTATGCGGCTGTTACGCTCGTTGAACATGGCCTTGATACGTCCGTAGTTGGTACCGGCGATGACGTTGTCGCCCACTCTCAGCGTACCGTTAGACACGAGTACGGTGGAAACATATCCACGTCCCTTGTCGAGTGAGGACTCGATTATTGAACCAGTTGCCTTGCGCGCAGGATTTGCCTTGAGGTCGAGCATCTCGGCTTCGAGCAATACTTTCTCGAGCAGTTCCTTCACTCCCGTACCCTTCTTGGCGCTTATCTCCTGGCACTGATACTTTCCGCCCCACTCCTCTACGAGCAGGTTCATGTTGGCAAGGTCCTCACGTATTCTGTCGGGATTTGCTCCCGGTTTATCAATCTTGTTGATGGCAAACACCATCGGCACATTTGCGGCCTGTGCGTGTGCGATTGCCTCCTTTGTGGTAGGCATCACACTGTCGTCGGCTGCGATGATGATGATGGCGATATCGGTAACCTGAGCACCACGTGCACGCATGGCAGTGAAGGCCTCGTGTCCCGGAGTATCGAGGAAGGTTATGCGTCGTCCGTCCTCCAGTTTCACGTTGTATGCACCGATGTGCTGTGTGATACCGCCCGCCTCACCGGCGATGACGTTTGTCTTGCGTATGTAGTCGAGCAACGAGGTCTTACCATGATCGACGTGACCCATGACCGTAACAATCGGCGCACGCGGCACGAGGTCGTTCTCGTCGTCCTCCACCTCGGTGATGGCTTCCTGCACCTCAGCACTCACATACTCTGTCTTGAAGCCGAACTCCTCAGCCACGAGGTTGATGGTCTCGGCATCCAGACGCTGGTTGATGGACACCATTATGCCGACAGTCATGAGAGTTCCGATGACCTGGTTGACAGATATGTTCATCATGTTTGCAAGTTCGCTCACGGTGACATACTCTGTCAGCTTGAGCACCTTGCTCTCCTTGCGCTCCTCGAGACGCTCCTCGTTGAGTTTCTCCTGCACAGCCTCGCGCTTCTCCTTACGGTACTTGGCGCCTTTCTTGTTCTGGTTCTGCTTGTTGGTAAGCCTTGCAAGCGTCTCCTTAACCTGGCGTGCAACGTCCTCCTCGTTCACCTCGATGGGCTTATGGTTGCGGTTCTTGTTCTTCTTTTTCTTTCCGGCGCCTGCCTTGTTGTCCGACTGGCGCTGCATGTCCTGCTGAGAAGCCGCATTGATATCGACTCTCACCTTGTTTATGCGCTCGCGTTTCTTCTTCTCTCCACGCTGCTGCATCACTTTCTCCTCGCGTTCCTTGCGTTTCTCCTCCTTCGTCTTCTTCTTCGGACGTGTGCTCTGGTTGAGCGAGTCGAGATCTATTCGTCCAAGCACATTCACCTTGGGAGCGTTCAGTATTTTCATTTCACTCTTTGTCGTGAATATGGTAGCAGAACTCTTTGCGTTGTCCTTCACTGTCTGTTTTTCCGGTTCCTCTTTCTTCTCCGGCTCAACAGTCTTGACTTCCGGAGTTACATTTACGGCAGTGTTTTCCGTCTTTGCTTTTTCAATCACGTTGTCGGTATTATTGTTTTTGTTTTCTTCAGCGGGTGCATCAGCGGCAGCCGGTTTGTTCTCTGCTGCCGGAGCATCAACGGTTTTGATTACTTCAGCTTTTGCAGCTTCAACGGATTTCACCTGACTGACGGCAGCAGCCTGTGTCTCCTTTGTCTTTTCAGCATCAGGCACAGAGTTGTTCTTCGCAGCACCATGCTTGTTGATGCTGTCGAGATCTATTTTGCCCAATGGCTTATACTGCTGCTGTTTAGCAGCCGACAGAAGTTTCTCCGCGCGGTGTTCTTTCGATTCCTGCGAACGTTTTTTCTCCTTAGGCTTCTTCAACAGAAGCTTCTCGGCCTGCGTCCTGACCTCTTTGTCCTGCTGGAACTCACGCATGAGAGCCTGATACTGCTCATCGTTGAGCTTAAAGCTCGGTTCCGGCTTCACCTCGCCCAGTTCACTTCTTTTTTCAAGGAACTCCACTGCCGTCTGGAGTCCGATATTCAACTCACGTAATGCTTTATTTAACCTGATGCTCATATTTTATTGTTTCATAATGCATACGGCGCGACGCCTTAAGCGACTGAGCGCGGACGATGCATTTCTCTGTTCTTTCTTCTATTATTGGTAAACTAATCAAACTGTATCGTAAGCACAAGGCGCAGCCCGCAAATGAAGCGGACCACGCTTTGTCTCATTATCCTTCAAACTCGGCCCTGAGCACTTTGAGCACGTTGTCAACGGTCTCTTCCTCAAGGTCGGCCTTCTCGACGAGCATCTCGCGCGGTGCATTGAGCACGGCTTTCGCAGTGTCAAGTCCGATACCCTTGATGGCATCGATGACCCACTGATCTATTTCGTCGCCGAATTCGTCGAGATAGATATCCTCGTCGGCCTCGTTGTCGTCGATCTCTCTGAATACGTCGATGGTGTATTCGGTGAGCATCGAGGCAAGCTTGATGTTGAGTCCGCCACGTCCGATGGCAAGGCTCACCTCCTCAGGTTTGAGGAACACCTCAGCCTTGTGGTTCTCCTCATCGATATTGATGCTCGAAACCTTTGCAGGACTGAGCGCACGCTGGATGAAGAGTTTGGTGTTGGCTGTATAGTTTATGACGTCGATGTTCTCGTTGCACAGTTCGCGCACGATGCCGTGCACACGGCTTCCCTTCACTCCTACGCAGGCTCCTACTGGGTCGATGCGCTCGTCGTAGCTCTCGACAGCTATCTTTGCTCTCTCGCCCGGCATGCGTGCTATCTTCTTGATGGATATCAGTCCGTCGGCAATCTCAGGCACCTCAGCCTCGAGCAGACGCTGCAGGAAGACCGGACTTGTACGCGAGAGGATGATCTTCGGGTTGTTGTTCTCGTTGTCCACACGATGGATGACGGCTCTGATGGTCTCGCCCTTGTGATAGACATCGCTCGGTATCTGTTCCATCTTGGGCAGTATGAGCTCGTTGTTCTCGTCGTCAACCACGAGCACCTCGCGCTTCCATACCTGATATACCTCGCCGGCGATTATCTGTCCTACGCGGTCTTTATATTTGTTGTAAAGCGAATCGTGCTCCAGTTCGAGAATCTTGGAAGCCAGAGTCTGTCGAAGATTGAGGATGGCGCGGCGTCCGAACTTAGTAAAATCGACACGCTCGGAAACGTCCTCTCCCACCTCATAGTCGGGCTCTATCTTCCTTGCCTCGGTCAGGGAGATCTGTTTGTTGTCGTCCTCCACCTCACCGTCGGCCACAACCACACGGTTGCGGTATATCTCGAAGTCGCCCTTGTCAGGATTGACAATGACATCGAAGTTCTCGTCACTGCCGAATATTTTGGCAAGAACGTTGCGGAAGCTCTCCTCAAGCACGCTCACCAACGTAGTACGGTCTATGTTTTTCGTCTCCTTGAATTCCTTGAAAGAGTCGAACATACTTACGACCGGTTCTTTTTTCAATGCTGCCATAGCTCTATTTGAAGTTTATTAAGTATTTTGTATATTTCACCTTGTCCATATCGTACGTGTGATCCACATCCATCGTCTGCGGACGTTTCTTGCCCTCCACCTTCACTTTCTCGGACACAGTCACAACGAACGTGTTGCCATCGACGCTTTTCAGCACGCCTTTGACCTTCTTGCCGTCGCCGTCGAGCACCTCGACTTCCTTGCCCACAAAGCACTCATACTGCTGTGGTACCTTGAACGGCTGGCCCAGTCCGGCAGAACCTACCTCAAGCTCGTAATCCTCTTCGTCGCGACTGAGATGGGCCTCTATGAACCGGCTCAGCTCCACGCAGTCCTCGATCCACACACCGTCGGCATGGTCTATTTCCACCACGATTTTATCATCCGGGCTGACTTCAACATCGACAAGAAAATAGTCCTTGTCCTCCAGCCACTGTTCTACAATACCTTTTACGACGTTTTTGTCTATCATATATCATTGATTAAATAAAATGAGGAGCTCTGTGTCGGAGCCCCTCATTCCTCTGAATGCTGCAAATTTACGAATTATTCCGCATGTGCACAAATATTTCACGCCTTTTCTGCAAAAGCCTTGCAAATTAATTCACTATCAGACACGCAGTTGCAGAGTCAGAGCCATAAAAATGTGAAAGCACCTCTCGCAGTGCCGGATGCTTATGACGACGAGCAGGTCAACAGATAGCTGCAATCCAGGAAAATCAGCATTGCAATGCGGCAAAGGATTTACGGCCGCGAACTTACAGCACTGAACAATAGAATAAAGTGATTGACAATCAGTCATATAGATAATAATCACAGAACAATACAGCCTCAACAACTGAACGGAAAAGGCTTTACGACAGCGCAAAACAGACCTATTCTTTTCACAAAAACAAGCTCAGAAACATCATAAAAGCCTCGTCCGTGACGCAAAACGGACAAATAGAAATTCCATGCAATAGGCTTCAATAGAGGACAACGGCTTATATTCCAAACAAGCATCCGTTTCCTGCTTTTGAAAGGATAATAATATAAGAGCACTTTCAAATCGTAACCGGATTCTGATTTTTCGGTCTTAGTTTCCGATTCTACCCCGAAAAATAAGCGAGTATTAGCGGACTGAGTTGTCTTCGGGCTCAAATACGCGAAAAATAAGAGGTTTTTATAAAATATTGAATAGTAATGACTTATGTTTAAGGGGTAGTTTTCCGCATTGCAAAAAGTACCATTTCGGCTTGCGAAATGGGCCATTTCAGGGGATGAAATAGGCCATATCGCACCCTAAAATGGGCTTTATCGCACTGCGAGATGGGCAATATCGGAAAGCAAGAAAGACTTTTTCGGACTAAGGTATAGGGTATATCAAAAGGCTGTTCAGTACAAAATAGGCTTTATAACGATGTATTTAACATTCCTTTACACCTCTTTTGCGAATTTATTTTGTCAAAATAATGTCAAGAAAATTTGTAAATCGGACTCACGGGTTTTCAATAAATGCGATGATATGGGGCGCAGGAAAGGATACAAAAGATATGATTCGGACGGGAGATTATGATTTACCGACCGGGGAAATATCGATTTATTACTGCTATAATGTCAATTTGTAATGGCTGTAATGACGAGTTATTATTATGGCGATATAAATTCATTTAGTGACAATATCAATCTATTTTTTACACCAATAATAGTTTATCATTACAGCAATATAGATTTACCATTACACCAATGACAATCTTTTATCGCGGCGGTTTCAATTTTTTATTTCACGAATAATGATTTATCATTGCGGCAATATAGATTTATCATTAATCAGATATAAATTTAGGGAATGATATACCAGATTACCCAGTATTAATATAGCAATAAATATCGAGGACTTCAAGTTTCTCTGTGATATCGTATGATATCTAAAGCTAAAGATCGCTAGATCATTTGGTTTGGCCAAAAAGGATCTGTACTTTAGCCAGCGCAACGATAAAAGGCATACGATTATGATTGGATTAGAGAAATTTGATAACTTGATTTCCTTGATAACCTACTTCAAGGACAACGCAACCTGCAAGCAGTTCCTGAAAGAACAGCGTTGGGGTGATGACGTGGTTTGCCCTTATTGCGGACACCACCATTGTTATTCACGTTCAAACGGTCAGTTCCGTTGTCCGAACTGCCTGAACAACTTTTCTGTCCTTGTCGGAACAATCTTTGAGAATACCAAGATTGCTCTGGTAAAATGGTTCTCTGCGATGTACCTCATATCCTCTCACAAGAAAGGCATTTCCTCTCACCAGTTGGCAAGGGATATCAATGTTACCCAGAAAACGGCTTGGCATATCCTGCACAAGGTACGTTCTCTTTACAGCCAAGATGATTCCCTCGAATTGTCAGAAGATGTTGAATGTGACGAGGCATACATTGGTGGCAACGAGAAGAACAAGCACGAGAGCAAGAAAACTGAGGGTACACAAGGCCGTTCCTTAAAGACAAAGACACCCGTTTTTGGAATGGCTCAGAGAAACGGCAACATTGTTGCCATGAAGACGCAAGATACCAAAGGCAGGACATTGATGCCTATCATCAGGCAGTTTGTGAAAGAAGGCTCTCGTATCTATACTGACGAATATATTGGTTACAATTCTCTTGTTGAAAGCGAATACAGCCACGCTGTCGTTAATCACGGGGCGAAACAGTTCGTGGATGGTGACAAGCATACTAACACCATTGAAGGCTTTTGGGCGCAACTAAAACGTGCCATCTTTGGCATCTACCACTTTGTTTCTGCAAAGTATCTCCAAAGGTATGTGGATGAAGCGGTGTTCCGCTATAATTCACGGGAACAGTCTGAAAGTGATAGATTCAGAATGATGTTCCAGCGCTCAATCGGGATTTTCCGTTATGCTGATGTGAAAAATGTTGGATAAAAGGGTTGATTTAAGAGTTAGCCAAAGCTATTATAATTGTATATAAACGCTATACGATTATGAAAACAATACTTGGATTCAACACGCCAACAGCAATCTTGCATATTGGTATCGGACAAAGCAATGCTAAAAATACTAATTTAGTTGCTATAAAAATCTTTGGATTGACACTTTTCAAAATATCAATCTTCAGAATACCATAAATCCGAATTATTCAACTAATATTAAAGCTGATTCATTATAATATTCTGTATGGGGGATATCTTGCTTATCTCTCCATACACATTTAACAAGGTTATTATCAAATTCTTCACAAAATAATTTTGCTTCTGATAGACTTGAGTCTTCAGAAGAATAGCAATCCACTGTCATTGGCGTATTTGCTTCAGTATCGCTAGCCAATTTCACTTTATCTCCGCTTTTAAATTTGCACATAATAAATAGACAATATATCGAATAAGGTTTTAGGATGATGATTTTCAATTACCCCATTTCTTATTCTGTATAAACTCTAATATATAATATGGGTACAAAATTAGCAATTATTCTTTGAACATCTAAATTTCGAGTCAAGAATTAACATAATCAAATAAAAACGTCCGAAAACTTTTGGTAATCGGACGTTTCAATAGTTTCCAATGGGATTCATCTTTGGTTTAGTTCCTCCAACTTCTCAAAATCCAGACCTTGAAAGTCAATGCTGCCAATGGAGTCCGCAATGACTGTGAATTTATGCCTGTACATTTAACTCCCTGATGCACTCCAATACAATTCGACGGATACGATTTCTTAGAAGCACTTCGTGCATGTTTTGCGCATGGCAGGCATCCTCAACGTATATTGTATCGCCTTCGATTCGGTAAGCAAAATACCATTTCCCTGCATTGGCCATAAACAAGCCGTTCCATCTGGAAATCGTAGGCTTTCGTTTCAGCAAGCCATTCTCTATCTTATAAATGGAATTGAACGCATTATCAAGATTTTTATGCATCATTTCTTCTGAATAAGTATGTTTGTACTTTTTCGCAACATTGTGATAGAAAGTGTTTATCTTGTATGCAACCTGTTTCTGTATAACATATTTCATGGTAATTGATATTCTTTCTTAATTATCTCATGCCCGATTTTACGTGCTTCTTCCACCGTCATATATCCAGTCTTTTGGATTCCCTCACTAAGCACGGTTTTGACTTCCCCGTTTTCAACATAGACTCGGCTGCCGTTGATTATTGTTTCATTCAATATGTTCTTATCTTTTTTCGTATTCATTTTTTCGTCCTGATTTATAAGTTGGTAATAACGCAAATATACTACAAAAACATGTTTATGACAACAAAAATAGCATGTTTTTACTATAAATATATCAGAAATAGAAACTCATATCAATAAAAAATCACTAACTCACTCGTTGGAATGAGCTAGTGATTGTTGTTATTTTAAGGATTCACATTTCTCTGGGTAATCTGGTATATCATTCCCTAAATTTATTATTAACCGATAATCATCCTGTCACTATTCACATCACCCCACACTGTCTGAAAGTTTTCCGGCATCATACAGCGCATCTCGAACAAATCACTCCACGACAGAAATTATATCAATCCGAATATTCACCCGATTCAGCGTGGCTTCACGAATAAAATCTATTTTCACGGAATCACCATTGAGCCACGCAAAGCGCACCGTCGGCCATAAAGTTGGACATTCCGCGATACATTAATGTGCTTCTTTATTTTTTCATCAATATTTATCGGGAGAACAATGAAAGCCGTAAGCCGCGACGCTTACGGGATATACATAAATAAAAAAGGAACCGCTTGATGCAGTTCCTTTCGTGCGCTTCAAGATGGGCTTGAACCAACGACCCCCTGATTAACAGTCAGGTGCTCTAACCAACTGAGCTATTGAAGCATTTTTCTTAATTGCGATGCAAAGGTACGGCGTTTATTTCATTCCGCCAAACATTTTCACAAAAAATTTCAAATTTATTTCAAAAAAGTGCGTTTTTGAGGGTTTTACAGTGAAAAATGCGGCTTTTTCGGTGTCGATTGGCGGATATGAGGGTTGACACCGGAGGCTATTTATCTTATTGCCGACAGGATTTTCTAATTATTTTCGGGGGTTATTCGTATCGTTTCCGTTCTGAAATAAAGGTCATATAGGTTGGATGCAAGAATCAATCATACCGGACATAAGTATTGTGCAGACCGTATTCACGATATGAGAAAAACGATTCAATATGACGGAGAAAGACGGTTTTTCATACCATATTCGCCATACATCCACACAAAATCTGGCTTTCCACCATGGCACATTATGAAAAATAAATACTTTTTATTTTGTACTGCCCGCAACTTACATTACCTTTGCAAAGCTTTATAAAGACTTACCACATTATATTAATATAAAAGCCGCTTATGAGAAAAATCATATTGTTCTGCGTGATGCTGCTTGCCACCACGACAGTTCTTGCCCAGAAAAACGATGACCACAACTTCACGGTGGCCAAGAATCTGGAAGTATTCAACGCCATATACAAAAACCTCGACCTGATGTATGTCGACACGCTCGACGCCGACGAGGTCATAGGCAACGGAATAAAGGCAATGCTGAACAGTCTCGACCCTTACACCGAATATTATCCCGAGGACAAGTCGGCCGAGTTCAAGCAGATGCTTACAGGCAAATATGCCGGCATCGGCTCGATCATCAGCTATAACTTCACGCTCAAACGCGTCGTGATAAACGAGCCTTACGAGAACATGCCGGCGGCAGAAGTGGGCCTGAAGAAGGGCGACATAATACTCAGCATCGACGGCGAGGACATGACCGACAAGACCAACGCATACGTCAGCGAGCATCTGCGCGGCGACGCAGGCACCACTCTCGAGCTGAAGATACACCGTCCTTCCACCGATAAGGACATGACTTTCAAAATACAGCGCAAGGCCATTCAGATGCCCGACCTGCCATACTACGGTATGCAGGCAGGCGACATAGGCTATATAGACCTCAACTCATACGTCGGCGAGAACTGCGCAAAGGATTTCCGCCGCGCGTTCATCGACCTGAAGAAGCAGGGTGCGAAGGGTCTGGTGATAGACTTGCGCAACAACGGCGGCGGCTCTGTGCAGGAAGCGTTGTCTATACTGAACATATTCATCCCGAAAAACACCGAGCTGCTCTCGATGAAAGGCAAGATGCAGCGTTCCAACCAGACGTATAAGACCACCGTGGAACCGATAGACACGATAATGCCTATCGTCGTACTTGTGAACGAAGCGACGGCAAGCGCCAGCGAGATAACGAGCGGAGCGCTCCAGGATCTCGACCGCGCCGTGATAATGGGAACACGCACCTACGGCAAGGGACTCGTACAGGTGCCTAACGTGCAACTGCCTTACAACGGCAACCTGAAGCTCACCACCGCCAAATATTTCACCCCGAGCGGCCGCTGCATACAGGCAATCAACTACAAACACTCGCAGGGCGGATATACCGAACACGTGCCCGACTCGCTCACACACGAGTTCCGCACACGCAGCGGACGAATAGTGCGTGACGGCGGAGGCATAGAACCGGACATCAAGATAGAGCCCGACTCGCTGCCGAACATAGCGTTCTACCTGCAACAGGCGGACACAACCGACCAGATGTTCAACTATGTTGTGGATTACATAAAGAACCATCCTACCATAGCTCCGCCTTCAGAGTTCGAGATAAGCGACGCCGACTACGAGGACTTCAAGCAGCGTGTCATCAACAGCAAGTTCACTTACGACCGCGTGAGTGAGAAATGTCTCGAGGAACTCGTGAAACTTGCCAAGTTCGAAGGCTACTACGACGACGCCAAACCCGAGTTCGAGGCTCTGGAGAAGAAGCTGAAGCACAACATAGCCAAGGACCTCGACTTCGACTATAACAAGCAGAAGATAAAAGAGATTCTCACCTCCGACATCATCACGGCCTACTACTTCCAGCGCGGAGCCATAGAGAACAGCCTGCGATACGACAAACAGATGAAGGAGGCAATACGTCTGTTGAAGTCGCCCGAGGAGTATGCGGCGACACTGAAGCCCAAGGCCGAGAAGAAACAAACGCCCGAGAAAGGAGACAAAGACTAAAAGAACATATTTTAAACACACATAAAAAAGAGAGACATCCCGCAGTCGTCTTCCGACACTCAGGATGTCTCTCTTTTTTGAATCAACCTGTTATTTACCTTTCACACAACGTAGTGACGTCTTCTCTCCTACCGTCACTTCCCGCTTTCTGCCCTGCTGAACGTCACGCGCACGTTTCCGCTGCCCAACGCCTCAGCCAGGCCTTCAGGGTTGTCTATCTGTCCCAACCGTGTGTAACTGTATCCGGAAGAGAACGTTTCGTAGAAAATCACCAGACACGTACTGCCATACAACATCAGGTCACCGGTACGTATCGTACCCGGACGATAGCTTTCCACCGGCAGCGAAGTGTCAAGATAATAATACTTCTCGTTGCCGTTCAGTTCGCTCATATCCACGGTCAGCGGCATCAGAGCCGCAAAGGCACGCGCCGCATCTTTGTCGGCAAGTGTGGCGGCATACGTCCGTCCGCCAACGCTTATGTTTATTCTGTTACTCATAATGGTATCTGTTGTTTCCTCATTCCCGCCGTTTCCGTCGTCAGCAGTGTCGTTGTCAGTGCCCGGCGACGGCTGCACCGTATCCGGCATCGTAGGATCCTCTTCTGAACAGGCGGCGAAACCGCTTGCCATTCCGGCAACCGAAAGAGCGACGATAAGCTGTATAAGATATTTCATATCACGTTATTTTAAATATCAGATAATTGTCCTGACCTCACATTGGAAGCCATACGGCCAGCTACACATCCAATCGTGCCACCGGCCGCCGGGCTGTCCTCATTCGCACAGATATGTGCGATAGAACTCCTCTATCTTGTCAAAAGGTATCTTCTCCTTGTTGTCGTACAGGTCGGTATGGCTTGCTCCCGGCACTATCACGAGCTTCTTGTTGTCACCCTTCAGACGTTTGTAGGCGTCCTCACCGAAATAACGCGAATGAGCCTTCTCACCGTGAACCACCATCACCGCGCTGCCTATCTCGCCGATGTATGTCATCAGCGGCATGTTGAGGAACGAGAGCGCCGACGTTGTGTTCCATCCGTCGTTGGAGTTGAGCGAACGCTTGTGGTAGCCGCGCTTGGTCTTGTAGTATGCGTAATAGTCTTTCACAAACTGCGGAGCATTCTCCGGCAGCGGGTCAACCACTCCACCGGCACGCGCATACGTTCCGTTGCGGTAGTCTTCGGTGCGCTGCGCACTGAGCTTCTGACGGAGAGCGTGACGCGCCTCGGCGTTGTCGTCGGCATCGAAATATCCGTTTGCCGTCACACGGCTCATATCGTACATGGTCGAAGCCACCGTAGCCTTTATGCGTGTGTCTACTGCCGCCGAGTTGAGAGCCATGCCACCCCATCCGCAAATGCCGAGAATACCGATTCGGGCAGTATCGACATCGTTGCGTACCGACAGATAATCGACAGCCGCGCAGAAGTCTTCGGTGTTGATGTCAGGTGATGCCACATAGCGCGGACTGCCGCCGCTCTCACCTGTAAACGACGGGTCGAAGGCTATGGTTAGGAATCCCCGCTCTGCGAGTTCCTGCGCATAGAGTCCCGACGCCTGCTCCTTCACGGCACCGAACGGGCCACTCACCGCCACAGCCGGCAGCTTACCTTCAGCGCCGACGGGTTTATACAGATCGGCGGCGAGCGTTATGCCGTAACGGTTGCAGAAAGTCACCTTCTCATGACTCACCTTCTCACTCTTCGGGAACGTCTTGTCCCACTCTTGTGTAAGTTCCAGTTTCTCCATATTTATCTCGTTTTTTACAGTTGTCTGAGCACCGACAGCCGACGTGGCAGCCAGTAACGTAGCGGTCATTATAGCCTTTATGTTCATGTTTTCAGTATGTTTTGTTGTACGCTGCAAATTTATTCTTATTACCACAACGCCACGATACCTTCTTAACGGACATAAATACCCGTTTTACTGATTCGTTCCTTATGGCAGCGCCACGTCCGTATAAGATGTATGAAAACAGCAACGCCGCTCCGGAAAGCCGGAGCGGCGCACGATGGAAAGATGCCTGAAGACGACACCTAATATTATATATGCTCAACGCGCGTGAGCATACAGCCTCAGCCTCAACGGTGCATCAGAGTATCAACGAAGCGCGTATGCCACTCACCCGTCCGCATGTCGCGCAGGCCGAAGCCACCGCCGTCCTTATAGTTCCACAGCGCCCACGATATGCCCAGCTCGTCGAGCACACCCGTAAGGTCGCCGAGCCACCTCAGGGCGTCAGCCTCCGGCACACGGCTATACACTCCGAACTCGCCGCAGTAGAGCCCCAGCCCGAGCTCGTCGGCCTTCTTCTTCGCCTTCATCACGCTGTCCTTGATGCGCTGACGGTCCCACACCGTCACCCAACCCTCAGCCAACTGTCTGTCGCGGCCGGTCATGGCGGCAAGCTCCTCGGCCTTGACTATCTCACCGGGATAGTGCACCGTTCCGCCGAAATCCTTCTGTTCGGTCCATCCCGCCCTGTAATGTGTGAAGAAATAAGGCTCATAGAAATGGAAGCTCAGCATGATGTTGTCGTCGCCCGCCGGCACACGCAGATGCTCAAACGTGGCTGTCTGCTGCCACATGTTAGAGCCCACGACTATAGTCCGGCTCTTCTCGCGGCTTCTGATTACGCCATACACCTTTGCCACAAGCCTGTTCCACGCCTCATGGTCGGGCGCCACCGGTTCGTTCATTATCTCGTATGCCACATCATCGTTGCTGTATTTGTGCAGTTCGTCCGACAGATCCTTCCAAAGACTGCACAGATGTTCTTGGTCCTTCTCGCTGCTCCAAAGCGAATTGGTGCGTCCCTCTGCACCGGCGTTGAAGTCGTGCGCGTGCACTATATGCAGGTCCACAACCACCTTCAGTCCGTTCTTTATGGCATTCCTGATGCCTGCGTGCAATATGCCGAACACCTCCTTGTTGCACGTGTCGTCCGCGTTCCACAATTCTTTTTCGTCAATCGGCAACCGCACATGGTCGAATCCCTGTCGAGCTATCTCCTTGAAATCGTCGACGGTGACAAACTCCGACTTCGGAATGTCCTTGTAGTAGCACTGCGAAAGCCAGTGGGCAATGTTCACACCACGGCCGGGCACGAAATCACCGGCCATACACACGATGCCCTTCAGGACCAGTGCGATAAAGAGAATAAGTCTGAATTTCATATTTATTGGGTTATGTTAGTAGTGCTGATTTAAATGAATAGCGCGTTCCGTGAACGCCGTTTAAAAACTATGTGAGTACAAAGATAGCAAAAGGTGAGTGCAAAGACAAATAAAAAAACATCGTTTTTTTGAACTTTGGCTTTGCCGAACCGCATCCTATCTTATTAAAAGATAGTGAAAGGTGAGTGCAATAGCAAATGGAAAAACGATGTTTTTACAGATTTTGATATTGCCGAACCCTATCCCATCCTATTATAATATATCGGAAAACAAAGCGCGACCGCAAGCCATGGACAATCAAAAACATAGAACCGGATTCACATAAACATTTAACAGATTTAAGTTAAAAAATTTCCGAAAAAATATCCGTCTGACAACACAAAATAGAAAACGAAGAGGCGTAAAAAAGGCTTTCGGAACACAATATTCGCGCAATCGTAAGTCGGTCGCGACACCATCGGCTTGCAAAAGAGCCCATTTCGCCATACGAAATGCCCCATATCACACCCCGAAATGGCCTTTATCATGCCCTGAAATAGGCCATTTCGCAATGCAATAAAGGCTTTATTGCAAAGCACCCATGATGGTCCGGACAGGGCATATTGCATCAAGCGTCTGACTATCAACGTATTATGCAAATGCTCAAAATTTCGCTTGTTTTTGCCACAAATCCTTGTCCGACTGAAAAAATACGAGTTTTGAGTACGAATAATTTAACCTTTGCGGAATTATAATTGAGAATAATCAATTATCTGAAACACCGTTCCTCACCGGCACGGCATACGCACCACCTGCCGCGGTACGCATTTCCACATACGGAGCAACAGGTATGTGACAGCCACGAACAGCACCGCAGGCCATCAGTAGAACACGGCCGGCAACGCCAACATCTGGCGGGCGATGGTCTGAGCCATACGCTTGTGACCCGCGGCGTTAGGATGCAGACGGTCGGTCTTGTCGTTACTGAAATAGCGTGCGTGCGAATCGTTGAGCGGATAGATCCCGCTCAGACTGTTGAGGTCTATCACCGGCACGGCCCATACGCCGGCGGCTTCCTTCACCGCCTCGACATACTCGTCGAAGAACACGCCGATGCTGTTTGCGAAACGCTCGTCGGGCTGTATGTTGTCAGGGCCGAAACATGCGTAGGCACGGTGGATTGGCGTGAGCATGATAATCTGCTTATCGGGATAATTGGTCTTGAGAAAGTCCATCAGTATGTTTATGCGGCCCTTGAACATGGCGTCGCTCATCACCGGCGTACGGTATTTGCGCACGGCCTTTCCGCCTCCGCCGACAACGGTCTCGCGCTCGCCCGTCTCGTACCATTCGCCTATGGGGACACCGCTGTTGTAGTCGTTGGTACCTGCGAATATCATTATTGCGTCCACGCTGTCGCCACGTTCCTCGAGCAGACGGCGCGCCTGACCGGCAAGGTCGCTCATCTGGTGACCGTTGATGCCATACACCAGCGGCACGATGCCGAGCATGTCGGCCAGATATTCCCAGTAGCAGCGGGTGGTGCCTACGCGCTGGGCGTCGGTGATGGAGTCGCCGAGGAATGCCACACGGCGGCCTCGCCACTGACTATCGGCCATGGTCTGACCGTCTGCGCCCATATTATGGGCGGCAAGCACCGGCAGCGGCACGAGGTCGGCAAGCAATATGATGACCGCCATGAATAATGCGGAGTATCTGCATAGAAGTTTTCTCATAATCATATGTTTTTTATTCGTTTATAATATTTTTATTTCTCATATATGATATTTTGTTTTTCGTGTACGATATATGTGTCGTACAAAGACAATGATTATTTTCATCACAAGCTCACCGCGAACATACTTATTTACCACAAAACGCATATTCCTGCCTTTGCGCCACGGCATAACTGCGGAATGTGATACGAAACATATGCGGAATGAACATTATTCACTATGCAAATAATATATAAAATCGAGATCATTTGAATAACAAATCGTTGAGAATCTTATTTTATATCATTACACCACTATAAAATGTTACTATATTTAACATCTGACTGGTTAAATAGTGAATATGATCTTCTTAATATATGCAAATCTGATAACTAACTGTAATAGTAAACAAACATACTCAATCCTCTTCGTCCTCGTAATTAAACTCCACTTTACTTTGTAGAATAATCTCTTTTAATATATCTGGAATTAAATTTTTGCTTTCTAATTCTGACAAATAAGATTTTAGCTGTGGAATATTAATAATTTCCTCTATACAATTTAAATAATCATCCACTACCTTTTGAACCACATAAGTTTTTAATGCATCATTTTTAAGTTTTGAAAGCAAGTCATCCACAGATTCTTCAGACTTAATGACAAATGAGAGTGGAAATCTTTCTATTTTATCAATATCAAGAAAATATTTTTTAAAATCTAATGTTTCAGTTACTTGAAAAAAACGTCCTAATGGCCTCATCACAAAATCTATTCCTCCATCATTTGCATTTGTTCGTCCAGTCTTATATAAATGCAAAAAATCTTTTGTCAGCTTTTCTATTTCAGGAGTATAGCCCCAGTATATCTCAATATCTTTATAATATAATTTAAGAATCGAATAACTTACAATTTCGAATAATCTGGCATCTACGTTTGGAGCCAACAATGACATTATGAAACCTGTAACTTCAGACACATCAGCCGTATCCATACTTTGCAAGGTCTCGCATTGCTCAATAAATTGCTTAAATGTACCTTGCTTAACTTTAATATAATGATTTATAATATTAATTATATCTTTGGCTATATTATATGTTTTATCTCCTACCTGGATTTTAAGATAGTTTTCATTGAACCAATATCTCTGTGTTTTCAAATTCCTCATAATAGGAGGCACTCCTATTTGCGTTGGAAAGAATTTGAAAAACTCCTCATTCATCCTAGAGTTTAAAGCATGGTTCTGAAGTTTTGCTCCAAAAGGCAGTTCTCTTTGTCTTTTAAAAAGAACAGAAAATTGAGCGCCATCATATGTCGAATAGTCATTTCTTATATCAAAGTGATTATTAAGATAATCCTCAACAATAACGTATATGGCATATAAATTTGCAAAACTTCCTCTTGCCTTAGCTCCTTTATTTGCAGATTTTGTTTTATGAACAAGGTACTGAAGGATATAACTTTGAGAAAGAAGTTGGTCTGAATTTTTACCGTACCTTTTATGAATATATTTTTTAATATAAGATTCAAATGTGGATTCCATATTAAAATAAATTTGGTATTATTTGTTCTTGTGAAGTTTTTTTCTCGTATGATTTTCTTTCCTTCTCGAGTATTTCCCCTTTGTATTCATGAGCAATACCAAGTCGTCTTAAACCTATTTTAAAATAATCTTCTTGTATTTCGATACCAATAAATCGTCTATTCAACTTTTGAGCAACAAAACATGTAGTAAATGTACCACAAAATGGATCTAAAACCGTATCACCTTCATTGCTACTTGCCTTTATAATACGTTCAAGTAAACTTACAGGTTTTTGAGTTGGATGATTCTCATACTCCTCCATTCTATAACGTACTCTTGGAAAAGTCCATACGTTTCCTGGAACCTTCTCTGTTTTATATGGTTGAGGAGGATTCTTGCGATAATCAATTAATTTTCGTTTTGCTCCCGTTTTTGCTTCTACGAGTATATCATTAGCATTAAATGTATAATTAAATTTGTCCCTTACACAAAACAAAATAGGTTCATACATTGAGCCAAAATAATTTTTAGCTTGAACCCCAGAGCTATCATATGCCCAAACTATTCTAGACATAACAGTAACTTTATTTCGTACAAATATATCAAAGTACGGCATAAACTGGGTCGAAGTCATTAAATAAATAGAACCATTTGGTTTGACCTTTCTAATACAAATATCAATCCACTGATAACACCAATCCAAATATTCCTTATCAGTTTTCCACTTATCCTTTCTTCCAGCAAAATTCTTACCAATGTTATATGGAGGATCTACAAATATTAAATCAACCGATTCATCTGGTATTTGCGATAACACATCGATTGCATCACCATGATAAATACATCCTTTGTCGCTAGAAAATTTTTCGAATGTATTCTGTGAATTTATTGTACAAATATCTTGTTTACTAATCATTTTGTTTATTTTGATTCCTAAAACATAAGAAATTGTTTATATTCTCTTATAAATAATCATATTATAACGACTTCCAACAAGCCTGCATCTTTTAATAATTGCAGCGATGTTGTATTTATTCTCTGTGTCTTACAAAGTTAATGATTATTTCTAATTGAAGCACCCCGCAGCAATACTTATTTTCCGTAAAACAGACATTCTTACGTCTGCCGCACTTCATACAGCCGCCAATCCGGAATACAGAAACAGCCTCAACGTACCCATCGGTCTTACTGTCCCGACATATACATCGTACTACATATCTTTTATATCGGAAACTACATCTCCTTTATGTCGAAGAAATCCGCGTATCCTGCATCGCGATAAGACGCCGAACAGTTCTTCGGAACACGGAGCGTGGCACCTGCGACGAGGGTGAAGGGTTTCAGTTGATCTGACTCCACACTTTCAAATTCGGGCGGCGTAGCGCTCGGACAGTTCATCATTTTAAGTGCAGGACACCCGAGGAACGCACGGTGACAGATGTACTTGAGCCCCTGCGGCATGGTGACGGAGACAAGTCCGGCGCACTCCGCGAAGGCAGAGTCGCTGAGCCGTTCTATCTGTTCGGGCAGTGTCACCTCGGTGAGCCTTGTATGGGCGAAAGCCCTCTCGCCTATATATATTATAGATGCCGGCAGGTTGATGTCCTCAAGTGCCGACCCGAGGAAGGCTTTATCGTCAATCTTCTGTATTCCTTCGGGCAATGTCACGCTCTTTATGTCGCTGCCCCAGAACGCGCCGCGACATATTCTGAGACATCCGGACGGCACGGTGATGCTCTGAAGTCCTTTCGACGGCACGGCATAAAGCACTCTTCTGCCGGCATCATACACGGCTCCTCCGTCCGTGACGAAGTGGCTGTTGCCTTTCTCAACGGTGAGCTTCGTGATACCACTACATGCAGCGAAGCATGTGCCGAGTGTCTCGAGCGACGCCGGAAGTCGCAGACTTGTGAGCGATGTGCAGCCGAGAAAGGCGTCGTTACCTATATGGGTGACACCGGACGGAATGTCTATCGACGTGAGCGAGGGACACTCGCGGAATGCAAGGTCGCCTATGTAAGCGACGCCGGAACCCATCTTCACCGAACGGAGAGCGGCACAACAGTGGAAGAGGGCCTCGGGTATGCTGTCAATGCCTTCGGGAAGCTCGACAGAAGATAGCGCACAGCCGAAGAACGCCGCGCTGCCTATCTTCTTCAGTCCCTTTCCAAGCTGGACAGAAGAAAGAGACTTGCAGGAGAAAAACGCGTTCTCACCTATCTCAACAACGGAGGAAGGTATGACGATGCTCTTCAGTCCGGAAGAACTGAAAGATGCACCACCGATATACTTCAGCCCGGAAGGAAGAGTAATGGAGGTGAGATTATCGGCACAGAGAAATGCTCCGGTCTTTATCGAATCGACGCTCTCAGGAATGGAGACCGTCCTTGGATCCTTGTGGTAAAAAAGGTCCTCGCCAAGCGACGTCACACGGTATGTGGCGCCTTCGTGGCTCACCGTGGCCGGTATGACATAATCATGGACCGGCGTACCCGACGCGTCCTTGTCGTCGGCAACCGACACCTCAACCGTTCGGGGACTCGTCACCTTATAGGTGAACAGACCGCTTCTGAAACTTGTCTGCGCGTTCAGTGCGGTGCTGACAAGCGCAATCGACAACAACATAAACTTTCTCATAAGTCTTATTATTAAGGAACTACATTTCCACCCGGTCCATATCATCCGCATGCGTGGGACCAACATGACGTAAATATAGTAATTATATGCTGACGTTGTTGCGCAGCCGGCGCGGTTTTAACACAATTAACAAAAAACACATATACAGAAAAAGGGAGACAGGCGACGGAACATGCGTTCCGTGACGTCTGTCTCCCTTTGAGATTATGATGTGGCCGCCTGCACGATGGCAAACGACGACTCATCGTTTCATTATTTTACAAGCACCTTGCGTACCTTACCGTCAGACATCTTGACGATGTTGATGCCCTTAACGGCTACGCCCATCTTCTGACCGTTGATGTTGTAGCGTGCGGTAACAGTAGCGTTGCTGTCAGCGTCAACGCCATCGATGGCTGTCGGCTCAACACACTTGAAGCTGATGATAATCTGCTCGTTGAGGTCGCCTGCGGCATTCTTTACTACACCTGCCGGAATGACAACGGTGTATTCTTTGTCGTTCTCAACCTTGAACGAACAAGTGAATCCGTCGTAATCAGCACCCCATACAGTGAGCTTGTTGTCGTTTGCACCGCCAACATTAGTGTACCATGCGTCGTCCGGCTTGATCTCAGTGCCGCCAACGAGTGCACCATCGTAAAGATTTACGGCAGGTGAAGACTCAACAACAGTGACAGGCTCGTCGAACTCTACATCGAACGACATTGACATCAAACCCGGTTCAACCGTGCTGTCGGTAGCAGGTGTGGTGGATACGGCTGTGAGTACGCCGTTGGCTGTCTCTACAATGTCGAAGTAATCGTCATAACCTGCATCGTCATAAGATGCCGTGCATCCTTTCGGAACATAGAGAGTGGCACCTTCAACGCCGTAGAACTGGCTCTCGTATGCATCGTATATCTCCTCAAGCTCAGGAGCTTTTGAGCCGAGACAGTTGACTGTCTTCAGGGCTGTACAGCCATAGAACGCACGGTTGTACATGAATTTGAGACCTGAAGGAATGGTTACCGTGGCAAGTTTCTCACACGCTGCGAAGGCTGCGCTGTAGAGAGTCTCGGTGTGGGCAGGCAGAGTTACCTCGGTGAGCTGTGTGGCTGCGAAAGCCTGCTCGCCTATCATCACGATGGATGACGGCAGGTTTATGTTCTCGAGTGCCGACTCGCAGAAAGCGTAGTTGTCAACAGCGAGGAATTCTTCGGGCAGAGTGACACTCTTTATCTCGCTGCCTGAGAATGCACCGCCGTAGATACCGATACATCCTGACGGAACGGTGAGCTCGTAAAGTCCCTTTGTAGGTGCGGCGTAAAGCACCAGTTTGTCTGCGCTGTAAACCACTCCTCTATCTACCGTGAAGTTCTTGTTGCCGTCCTCAACGGTGAAAGATGTGATGCCACTGTTGGCTGCGAAGTTCACGCCTACTTCCTCGAGCGAAGCCGGAAGTTTGAGAGTCGTGAGCGAGGTGCACTCAAGGAAAGCGTCCTCACCGATGTAGGTTACTGTTGACGGAAGGTCGATTGACTTTAGCGAAGAGCACTCGCGGAACGCGCGGTCGCCTACATAGTTCACCTTGCCGTCTATCTTCACTGTCTCCAGTTTGGAGCATCCGTAGAACAGACCTGAAGGAATTGTCTCGATACCTGCAGGAAGTTCAACAGAAATGCAAAGATAAATAAAATATGTATAAAACAAATCTTTTTGATATTATTTTAATCAATTTTGCGAAGGATTGAAACCCATAGTACTTATATTTCAACTATTACGGAATAGGAGGAACAACACTTCCGCCACCCACCGGCAAACCCGATGCTGCCTGACATGATGCGGAGCACACACCGGAACGGAACGTAATACCCCGGAAACAGTAAAAATGTTTTCATAAAAAATAATAATAAAAAGTCAGATTTGTAGCTCATTCGACATTATTTAATTATCTTTGTCCGAATTTATTTTTATTAGATGTTATTTTAGATGAACGTAATTACGAAAACAGTATCATTGCCTGATGGAAGAACCATCAGCATTGAGACCGGGAAAGTGGCAAAGCAGGCCGACGGATCATGTGTGCTCAGAATGGGCAACACAGTGCTCCTCGCAACTGTTTGTGCCGCAAAAGATGCAGTTCCCGGAACAGATTTCATGCCTCTTCAAGTAGATTACAGAGAGCAGTATGCCGCTGCCGGACGTTTCCCTGGTGGATTCACCAAGCGCGAAGGCAAGGCCGGCGACAACGAGATTCTCACATCACGTCTTGTTGACCGCGTGCTGCGTCCGCTTTTTCCTTCTAACTACCACGCAGAGGTTTATGTGAACGTCATGCTTCTCAGCGCTGACGGCGTTGACCAGCCCGACGCTTTGGCAGGATTTGCAGCATCAGCCGCTCTGGCTTGTTCAGATATTCCGTTTGAGTGTCCTATCTCTGAAGTGCGCGTAGCACGTGTTAACGGACAGTATGTTATCAACCCGACATTCGAGCAGATGAAGGATGCCGACATGGACATCATGGTCGGTGCCTCGGCAGAAAACATCATGATGGTTGAAGGCGAGATGAAGGAAGTGTCCGAGCAGGATATGATCGGCGCCCTCAAGGCTGCCATGGATGCCATCAAACCGATGTGCGAACTGCAGACAGAATTGTCTAAGGAACTCGGCACTGACGTAAAACGCGAGTACTGCCACGAGGTAAACGACGACGAGCTGCGCGAGCAACTGCGCCGCGAGACCTACGACAAGTGCTACGCAATAGCTGAAGCCGGCGACCATGACAAGAAGAAACGTGAGGAAGCTTTCTCACAGATTGTAGAGGACTTCACTACTGCTTATGACGCCGCACACGCCGACCTCACTCCTGAGGAGCTCGAGGAGAAGCACGGAATGATAAGCCGTTACTATGCAGACGTGATGCGCGACTCTATGCGCCGCTGCATTCTCGACGAAGGCAAACGCCTCGACGGACGTAAGACAGACGAGATCCGTCCTATCTGGTGCGAGGTTTCACCGCTGCCAATGCCGCACGGAAGCTCTATATTCACACGTGGCGAGACACAGAGTCTTACAACATGTACACTGGGTACAAAGCTCGATGAGAAACTCATCGACGACGTGCTCGACCGCGGCTACCAGCGTTTCCTGCTGCACTACAACTTCCCGCCGTTCTGCACGGGTGAGGCAAAGGCACAGCGCGGAGTAGGTCGTCGCGAGATCGGACACGGACACCTGGCATGGCGTGCGCTGAAAGGACAGATCCCAGAGGACTTCCCTTACACCGTACGTCTCGTATCACAGATACTCGAAAGCAACGGTTCGTCATCAATGGCAACCGTATGTGCTGGTACACTTGCTCTGATGGATGCCGGCGTTCCGATGAAGAAACCGGTGAGCGGTATCGCAATGGGACTTATCAAGAACCCTGGAGAAGACAAATATGCAGTGCTGAGCGATATCCTCGGTGATGAAGACCACCTGGGCGATATGGACTTCAAGACAACAGGAACAAAGGACGGTCTGACCGCAACTCAGATGGATATAAAGTGCGACGGACTGAGCTTCGAGATTCTGGAGAAGGCTCTCATGCAGGCAAAAGCAGGACGCGAATACATCCTCAGCAAGCTTACAGAAACCATCGCTGAGCCGAGACCAGAGCTCAAACCGCAGGTTCCGCGCATCGTACAGATAGAGATTCCGAAGGAATTCATCGGTGCTGTGATAGGCCCGGGCGGCAAGATCATACAGCAGATTCAGGAAGACACCGGTGCTGTCATCACAATCGACGAGGTTGACGGCGTAGGCAAGGTTCAGGTAAGCGCAGCCAACAAGGACTGCATCGACGCAGCAATGGCTAAGATAAAGGCCATCGTAGCAATACCTGAAGTAGGCGAGATATACGAAGGTACTGTTCGTTCTATCATGCCTTACGGTTGCTTCGTAGAGATAATGCCGGGCAAGGACGGACTGCTCCACATCTCAGAGATAGACTGGAAACGTCTTGAGACCGTAGAGGATGCCGGAATAAAGGAAGGCGACAAGATCAAAGTGAAACTGATGGAAATCGACCCGAAGACCGGTAAATATAAGCTCTCTCACCGTGTTCTCATCCCGAAACCGGAAGGATATGTAGAGCATGAGCGTCGCCAGAGACCTGAGCGTGGCGAACGTCGTCAGAGACAGGGACGCGAGAACGGCGAACGCAGAGGACAGCGCCGCTTCGAGCACAGACCGTCTGACAACAACGCAAAGCAAGAACCAAAACCATTTAATGACAGCCTTGATCACAACAGTGACATAGACTGAATAAATGCATGACATAAAAATCCCTGCACAGGTAAATGTCTGTGCGGGGATTTTATTTAAAAATGAAGACCCGTAAAGGTAAACAATCCTTTTACTTTACCATTAAACAAAGACCCGGACTTATTACATGAAAAAGAAATTCATAGCACTTATGGCCATTGCCGCGTTCCTAACAGGATGTCCTGATATCGTGGCACAGACAAAAGAACCCGTTGACTACGTGAATCCGTATATTGGAAACATAAGCCATCTGCTCGTACCTACATTCGCAACGATACAGCTTCCGAACAGCATGCTGAGAGTATATCCCGCAAGAGCCGACTATACATCAGAATATGTAAACGGTCTGCCGGTGATTGTCACTAACCACCGCGAGCGTTCGGCCTTCAGCATCAGCCCAAGCCAAAGGGAACATCTGCAGCCCGTGGTTGCGGTGAACTACGACAATGAGGTCATCACGCCATACTCATTCGACGTCGAACTCGACGACAACACGATGAGAGCACGCTATGCCGTGGACAGACAAAGCGCCGTTTACGAACTCAACTTCTACAAGAAGGACAAACCGGTGTACGTCATCATCAACTCTGCCAACGGCATGATAAGAATCGGACAGAACTATGTCAGCGGTTATCAGCAGCTCAACGACAACACAAGAGTTTATATTTATCTCGAGACAGAGACCGCGCCGATGACCACAGGAATACTCGCCGCCGACGGATTTGACGGCAGAACATCGATGGCACAGGGCAATAACGCCTGCGCCGTATTAAGATATAAAGACGGAACAGAGAAGGTACGCCTGCGCTATGGAGTATCGTTCATAAGCGAGGAGCAGGCTCACAAGAACCTGATGCGCGAGCAAAACAGCTACGATGTGGATAAGGTGGCAGCGAGAGGACGCAAGGTGTGGAACGACGCTCTGTCCAAAATAAAGGTCACAGGAGGCAGCGACGACCAGAAAACCGTGCTTTACACATCCTATTACCGCACATTCGAGCGTCCGGTATGCCTGAGCGAGGACGGCCGTTACTTCAGCGCGTACGACGGACAGGTGCATGAGGACGGCGGAATACCTTTCTACACAGACGACTGGATATGGGATACATACCGCGCCGCACACCCCTTGCGCACACTCATTGAGCCGAAAAAACAGAGCTACATCATTGAGTCATACTTGCGTATGGCAGAACAGATGGGAACAGAATGGATGCCGACATTTCCCGAAATAACCGGCGACTCACGGCGTATGAACTCAAATCACGGCGTGGCAATGGTGGCCGACGCGCTTTATAAAGGCGTGAAGGTTGACGCAAAGCGCGCATTCGAATACTGTAGAAAAGGTATCGAGGAAAAGACTCTGGCTCCGTGGTCGGGCAACAAAGCCGGATGGATTGACGAATTCTACAAACAACACGGATACATTCCCGCATTACGCGAAGGCGAGAAGGAGACCGACCCCAACGTGTCCGGCTTTGAGAAGAGACAGCCGGTGGCCGTAACACTGGGCACGGCATACGATATGTGGTGTCTGTCGCGCATCGCCGAGTTCATAGGCGACACCGCAAAGGCTAACCATTACGCACAGCTCGGACGCAACTACCGCACCCTGTTCAACAGCAAGACGAGCTTTTTCCATCCTAAAGACAAGGACGGCAACTTCATAGAACCGTTCGACTACCGGTTCTCTGGCGGCATAGGAGCACGCGACGCCTACGACGAGAACAACGGATGGACCTACCGCTGGGACGTACAGCACAACATGGCGGACCTCATAAACCTTATGGGCGGACGCGAGAACTTCGTCAAGAACCTCGACCAGACATTCGCAGAGCCGATGGGAAGAGGCAAGCGCGAGTTCTACGAACAGCTGCCCGACCAGACCGGAAACATCGGACAGTTCACCATGGCTAACGAACCGTCGCTGCACATTCCTTATTTATATAACTACGCCGGCCAGCCGTGGAAGACCCAGAAACGCGTGAGACAGGTGCTCAAGACGTGGTTCCGCAACGACGTCATGGGTATTCCGGGCGACGAGGACGGCGGAGGACTAACCTCGTTTGCCGTATTCTCCTCCATAGGATTCTATCCCGTCACACCCGGTTTTCCTGCATACAACATCGGAAGTCCGCTGTTCAGCGACGTAAAGATATCGCTTCCCAACGGCAAGATATTCGAGATTGAAGCCAAGAACTGCTCCGACGAGAACAAATACATACAGAGTGCCACGCTCAACGGCAAGACATGGAACAAGCCATGGTTCAGTCACAACGACATAAAGAACGGTGGCAAGCTCGTGCTTGTCATGGGCAAACACCCCAACAAGGCATGGGGTGCCGACAAGAACGCCGCACCTCCATCGGCCGACATTGAGAAATAACGACACTGATACCGGGCTCCGCACCTTACGGAAGAATCATGATACTGCATAAAAACACAATGAAGGAATAACAACCTTCCGTTGTGCGGAGCCTTAAGAACACATACATAGTGCGGCACGACAAACGCCGCAGATGTCAACGCCCCACTTATCCGGCTGCCGGGAACAGCCATATAGTTCCACATGTCATGAGAAACACTGCCGTGACTGCCGGATAAACTAACGGGAAAAGCTCTATTATTAAATTACCTTGATCACTTGTTTTACAATCAAAAATGACTAAAATGAAAAAATCTACAACTTTAATCGTCACGCTGTTGGCCGCTACCGCCGTGCAGGCACAGACCAACATAACCAACAGTGCGACAAGACAGGAATGGGGAGCACACAATTCCAACGCTGTCGCCATTGACGTGAACAATGACGGACTGCGCGACCTTGTGGTTGCCGGAATAGGAAACAACACTACAAACGATGCCGGCGGACAAAGCTGGGAGAAGACAAGAAAGACACACGTGCTTACCATCGACCCCGCGAGAAGAAACAGATGGTTCGTCGTAGGCAACACCTACAACGATCTTTCTTACTTCAACGACGGCATAAACATCAACGTGGCCGACCGTCCTTCGCTCTCCGCCTGCGACATGAACCAGGACGGAATAATGGACATTGTGGCTTTCGAGACATCAGGAAGAACATACAACGAAGAACCGTTCATCGACAACATCAGCCGTGAAGGCATATTCTTAGGCAACGGCGACGGCACTTTCGAACAGTACAAACCTGCGTTTGTCGATGCTAAAGACAACCCCGTGGAGTTCGACATGCGCTATATCCTCTCCGGAGATGTGGCCGACTTCAACAACGACGGTCTGCCCGACATCGTCGGAATAGGCTATCAGACCAACAAGAGCAACAACCCGAAGACATACACCGACGCCAATGTCATACTGCTAAACCGTGGCGGCGGAGTGTTCGAGGTGTCCTATTTCCTTACCGATCCTTATGTCATCGGATACGGACAGGACGGCAAGAAATATCACTTTGAGTGCGGACAGGTGCTTGCCTACGACTTCAACAACGACGGATATGTTGATTTCTTCATCAACTCCAACTCCAACGACCGTGAAGCTCTCGGCACAACAAACGGCAACGACAATCACTTCACCGACCTGTTCCTCAACGACCCGCAACATCCCGGACAGTTCCGCAGACAGTATGTCACCTTCGGCAGCATTCCGGCAATATCCGAAGGAGCCATCGCTGTGGCCGATTTCAACAACGACGGGACACCGGATATATTCCTCTCCGGATGGAGCAGCAACGGACGCGGAAAGTATGTTTACGGCATATACACAGCTACCATAGCCGACAACGGAACAGTGACCTACAAGTCGGAAGGCACCGCCGGACTGTCTGAAATGCGCGGACAGAACAGCACCAACCGCCAGTACGGCGCAATGGACTGGGACGGCGACGGCAACTTCGACATCTTCAACCTCGGCTGGTCGCCACGACTCAGCACACAGACCTGCCTCATAGGACATGGCGACGGCAACGCTTCGTTCAACGAGAGCTACCGCGTGGGAGGCGGTTCGGAAGGATGCGTCGTATTTGTTGACTACAACGGCGACGGCGTGAACGATTATGTCACCCTTTCGCAGAGCTCCGACGGAACCTTCTATTCGGGTCTCGACGGACTGGCAAACATATTCTCGGCAACCAACAACCCCAACAAGACGGTCGTGACTCCGCAGATGCCGAAGAATCTGAAGGCTGAGACAGCCGACGGCAAACTCGTGCTCACATGGGATATGCCCGACGGAGCCATAGGCAACGAGACATTTGAATATTACGTAATGAACGCCGACGGAAAGACAGTTGCAGGCGGTAACTCGTTCATAGGCGGTGAGAAAGACGGCGTGCGCAAGGTAAACCAGCCTGGAAACGCATATAACGCACGCAAGGTGACCCTCAATCTGCCCGACGGAAGCTACACCGTAGGCGTGCAGACTGTGAACGCATCGTACAACGGATCGACATTCGCAACCGTCAAAGCCGAGGTTACGGGCAGCACGGCAGTCACGCCCGAGGAGATGGTAAAGCCTGAAAAGCCTGAGGAAATCACCGATACATACAGCAATCCTGTAATAGACGTGAGCGCCCCCGACCCGACAGTGATACGCGCGGACGACGGTTACTACTATCTGTACGGAACTGAAGACACCCACAATACACCTATATACAAATCGAAGAATCTTGTGGACTGGGACTTCATAGGCACTGCATTCACCGACGCCACACGCCCGACAATGGTTCCTAACGGCGGCATCTGGGCACCGGACATCAACAAGATAGGCGACAAATATGTGCTCTACTTCTCTAAATCAGAATGGGGCAAGGAATGGGAGTGCGGCATAGGATGCGCCGTTGCCGACAGTCCCGAAGGTCCGTTCCTCAACGCCAAGAAACTGTTCATCAGCAACGAGATAGGCGTTCAGAACAGCATCGACCCGTTCTACATCGAAGACAACGGTCACAAATACCTCTTCTGGGGTTCGTTCCGAGGCATATACGGCATAGAGCTTTCCGACGACGGACTGTCCATAAAGGACGGAGCCAAGAAGTTCCAGATTGCAGGCACACTGACCGAAGGCACATACATCATAAAGCACGACGGCTATTACTACCTCTTCGGTTCGGCAGGCTCATGCTGCGACGGAGGCAACAGTACATATCATGTAATGGTGGCACGCTCTGAGAACCTCACCGGTCCGTATGTGAACAAGGTAGGCGAACGCGCCCTCGACAACCAGTTCTCCAACTTCCTCTACCGCAGTCCGGACGTTGTAGGACCGGGACACAACTCTGAATTCGTGCTCGACGACGCCGGTCAATACTGGATGCTTTATCACGGTTACGACGCCAAGGACACCGGCGCAGGCCGTAAGGTGTTCCTCGACAAGGTGACATGGGGCGAAGACGGATGGCCTGTAATCAAGAACCTGCGTCCTTCTGTCACGGCCGAGCGTCCTGTAATAAACGATCCTACAGGCATAGAGAGCGCCGAAAGCTCTAAAGGCAACAAGAACATGAGCGTAAGCCCGCGCAGAGTGCACGACAAGTTCACCATCACAATGAACAACAGCGACAAGTTCAGATGGCAGCTCGTGACCGTACATGGCGAGAAGATGAAATCTGGCAAGGGCACCGGAAGCGTTGACGTTGAGGTGTTCGATGTTCCCGACGGACTCTATATCGTGAACGTACGCAGCAAGTCAGGTTCTTCAAGCGAGAAAATAATAAAATACTAAACACGTGTTTCCGTCAGGCGGAATATTCCGTTCTGCCGGCACACTCAATCCATAACAGAAGGGACGCATCTCTAAGGTGCGTCCCTTTTTTCTTTATCTGTGCGCCTCAATGTTGTCTGCGGACGCTCCGCCACCGATGTTTCCTGAGCGAAAGACGGTCCGGCGGAAATTCAATACATATTTTTTTCAATGAAAATCTGAGGTTTCTATGCCGGATATACCGTTTTTCTGATACGGATAAATAACGCTCACGTCTGTCGGAACGAGACAGATACGGCATACTTTCAATTTATAACCGTATTCTGATTTTTACGTCTCAGTTTCCGGTTCTACCCCGAAAAATAAGCGCGTATTTGCAAGCTGACTTTCTTTCGGCCGTAAATACGCCAATTATGAGAGGTTTTATAATGTCTTGAATATCAATAATTTATGCTTAAGGGGTATTTCATCACATTGCGAAAAGCACCGTTTCAGCTTGCGAAATGGCCTATTTCGGAGGCTGAAAAGCACCATATCGCACCATGAAATGGGCTTTATCGCACTGCGAAATGGGCAATATCGGAACACCAATCGTACTTTTTCGGACTACGGTATGGGGTATATTAAAATGCGGTTCAGCCCGAAACAGCCTTTATTATATCGACCTTAACATTCATTCACACCTCTTTTGCGAAAATATTTTGTCAAAATTTAGTCAAGA